>Ga0209192_10003595_pt1 | contig 10333 bp, 10 predicted proteins | sample ArcticOcean_MG_C_11_FD_187433 | JGI IMG/M metagenome (GOLD analysis project Ga0209192, IMG submission 187433) | Marine microbial communities from western Arctic Ocean - ArcticOcean_MG_CB2_154 (SPAdes) (version 2) | ecosystem: Environmental > Aquatic > Marine > Oceanic | place: Arctic Ocean... | reverse complement strand
TGGACACAAGAAACTGGTAGGAATATTACTCCCAGAATTGTACTACAAGAATTTGGTACTGAGTGTATGCGAGATGGATTTGATGATAGCATTTGGGTTAGTTTACTTAAAAAACAAATGCTGGACAATCCAGGAGACTATGTTGTTCCTGATGTGCGTTTTCGCAATGAACAAGATATGATTAGAGAACTAGGAGGAGAAATCTGGCGTGTACAACGTGGAGATGTTCCTGAATGGTATGGATGTGCAATGTTAGACAATACAACAGGCGGTAACCTAATGGAGTCTTATGATGTGCATGTTAGCGAATACAAATGGATTGATATGAACAACAAGTTCAATACAACCATCTATAACAACAGTACCATTGAAGATCTTAAAGAGCGTGTAGTTGGCCTGATAAATATTAATACATAGCACAAATAGTTGTGTAACAGAAAGTATCACTACATGGAACAAATAGCCGGACAGATACAGAATTTTGCCACTGAAGAACAGTTGCACGAGTGGAGTTTTGCTCTATCTAAAATCGATGCGATTACAATTAGACACAATGATTGCCATGGTGTAAATGAAGAACATGTATTTTACAATTGGTTTATGGAAAATATTTTTTCTAACATAAAAAATTTAATAGCAGATCAAAATCTTGTTCCTACATTCGGAATGTATTTGAATGAGACCAAGCCCTGGGGCATACACACTGATGGATATCATGTGCATCAGGATCCGACACGTAAACCTGCAATAAGTTTTTTGATGCCTCTAAGTGTAGATAATAAGCAAGACTTGGTATCTCAATCACATACTATTGTGTTTAATCAATCAAGTGATACAATAACCATAAAAGACGATATAGATACCAAAGAATACAATAATCGTGCTATGGTATCACTAGATGACGTTAGTGCTATGCCAGATAGTGCAATGCACATTTACAAAAAACATTTAAGCCACAATGTTGTTGAGGATGTACAAAGGATGACTGTGCAAGGAGTATATCAATGGACTCGCGGTAGTTTAATTTGGTGGCAAGGCCAATACTTTCACGATACAGACAATTTTTTAGCCAACGGGCATACTTCTAAACAAGCACTGGTAATTCATACACATTATGAAGTTTAACTGTCTGTCTAATCTAAACAACGAAACACGCGATGTTGTTATAATTACAGTTCCGTGGACTGACAGCAGCATTCCTCTAATGGCACCAGCTCAGCTTAAACCTATTGTTGAAAGTGCAGGAATGAGTTGTTTAGCAACCGATCTAAACGCTGAAATATTTGCCTGGACAACGACACACAGCAAAGTTGACAATTTGTTACAGTTTTTCTTTGATGAATTCTTAGTCGATGACGTTAAAGTTGAACTATTTGATCTTTTTAAGGAAGTTGCTGAACAAATTCTTAGTTGGAAACCTAAGATTGTAGGATTGAGTTTGTTTAGTTATGTAAGTCAAAGTAGTGCAAAATGGCTTGCTTGGTTTATTAAAAAAATAGACCCTACTGTTATTATAATAGTTGGCGGCGCAGGCTGCTTGCCTACGTTTACCGGTCCTAGTGTATATGCTGACGATTTGATTTCTGCTGGATGGGTTGACTATCACATTCGGGGAGACGGCGAACATGCATTGTATGAGTTTCTTAAAGACAATAGAGAATATGCTGGTATTAATAGTTTAAAATGGCGTGAACTTAGTAAAGATGAAATGCGTAGCTTGCCTATGCCAGATTATAGTCAATATTATTTTGATACATATCAAAAAAAAGTACTACCGTTAACTGGTAGTAGAGGTTGTGTTCGAAAATGCACGTTTTGTGATTACATTGCTAACTGGAAAGTGTTTAACTGGCGAACTGCTGATGATATTTACAACGAGATGCAAGTTCAATATCAAAAATACGGCATTAGATATTTTAAATTCCAAGATAGTTTAACTAATGGCAATATGAAAGAGTTTGTTAGGTTAACTGAAATGCTTAGTGCATACAACACCGCAAACCCAGACAAGAGTTTTCGTTGGAGCGGGTATTATATTTTCCGTGAACATAACTCTAAAACAGAGTATGAATGGGAAATGGTTGCTGCAAGCGGTGCTGATTCGTTAGCGGTGGGGATTGAAAATTTAAATCAACATATACGTTATGATATTGGTAAAAAATTTAGCAATGAAGCAATTGATGTGCATCTTGCACTTGCACAAAAACACAATATTCGTTTGCAGTTATTAAATATTGTTGGATATGTTAACGAAACAGAAGATGATATTAATTTTATTAAACAGTGGTTGCGTGATCATACTGTGTACCAGGATATACTTCATTTACAATTTGGTGGCACTTTAGGTATATTTCCAAACACCTGGCTTGATCGTAATTGGGAAAGATTAGGCCTAGAGCGTACAGGCGACTCTCCACAGTCCTGGATCAATCGTGCAATTGACAGTACTCCGGAAAAACGAGCCAGGTGGGCACAAGAAATTAACAAGCTAGGTACTAACTTAGGCTATTCAGTTGCAGACAATCTAGATAATCACTATATACTGGAGTCGATGATAAATGACAAAATTTAACCAATGTAAATTAGAAATTGAATTTGAATTTGGAAGTTGTAATGGCAAATATTTTACAGTAGTAATTGGCGATAATAAATCTATAAAAATAATAACTCCTACTGACAACTTTTATTGCACTGATATAGAATTACCTACACAAGTTAAGTTGGCGTTCAGAGGCAAGAATGATGGCGACACACTTGTGGATGAGAATAATAACATTGTTGAAGATATGTATGTTAAAATAGCTGCAATCTGGTTAGATAAGTTTCCATTAAGTGAAAAATACATGCATCAACAAATACAGATAGTAACAACATCAGGCGAAACACACACAACAAGTTATATTGGATTTAATGGCACTGTTGTTTTAGACTATTCTGAAGATAACGTATTTTCGCAAGTGTTGAGTTTAAACAACTAGTCCTCAATGAGATCTCCAACCTTCCACGGTAAATCTAATCTTGTAATTTCTACAGTACAATTTAAACATACGTTTCTTAGATTGGTAAGACTGATGTTGTTTAAATTTCCATCCATGTGATATACTAGTATTTGTGCTCCACTCTTTGCAACAAAATTACATCTATCACACTGTAAACTTTTTTTAAAACCACTCGATCTCCAACGTGGTTCTTTCAATTTTTTCTTACGTTTTCTTCTAATACAACTGTCGCATCTTGTGCGGTAGTGTGTTATATTTTCTTTAATATAGTTTACTGCAACCATCTGTCGGTTACAGGCATTGCAAATAGGCCTGTTCATACGGGTATTTAGCAAATTAAACCTTTGCAAAGGGCAACCTTACCGTCGTTATTTTAAAGATTCTTATAAATATCAGTAAGAGATTTAAACACAAAGGAAGTGAAAACATGGCACTAACATCACCAGGCGTAGAAGTTACCATAATAGACGAAAGTAATTATCTACCAGCCGCAACAAATTCAGTTCCATTTATTTTGATAGCAACGGCTCAAAACAAAGTAAGTGGTGCAGGCGTAGGAGTAGCCGCAGGAACAACTGCAGCCAACGCAAATAAACCTTACTTGATAACATCACAGAGAGACTTATCAGCAACATTTGGAACACCGTTCTTTTATAGTACTGCCGCTGGCACAAGTATTAACGGATATGAACTAAATGAATATGGTTTACTAGCAGCCTATTCTGCATTAGGAGTAAGCAATAGAGCATATGTTCAAAGAGCAGATATTGATCTAAGTCAACTTACTGCAACAACAACACGTCCAACTGGAGATCCAGCAGATGGTACTTACTGGTTTGACACTGGTGTAAGTTCATATGGTGCTTTTGAATGGTCAGCAACAACAAACGTTTTTACCAACAAAATTCCAACAGTGATAACAAATGTTGCAGACTTAGTAGGTGGTGCATCAGGTGGCGTGCCGTTAGCATCAATTGGAAGCATTGGTGATTATGCAATCAACACAACAAATACAAGCAACCCGATATACTATAAGTCACCTGGTAATGCTTCTAGTAGTCCAACGGTAACTGCAAATTCATGGGTACTGGTAGGAAGCAATAGTTGGAAGAATTCATGGCCAACAGTGATTGGTACTGCAACAAATCCAACAGTGACTGCCGGTAATAGCATGATAATCAATGACATCACTGTTACTGCTAGTGGAACAAGTTTAACTACTATGGCAAGTGATATAAACAGTGCTAGTATCACAGGCGTAAGTGCATTAGTAAGTTCAGATAACAAGTTAGAAATCTATGCAGACGGAACAGCAGCCAACGATGGTTCAACTGACAATGGCAATGGTATTGCAATGATTGATGATGGTAACAACTCAACATTGTTAACAGAGTTAGGTATTGCAACAAGTACATCAAGATCAGGCAAGCCATATTATGCTCCAGTTGTTCATTTTGGTCCAAACTACAGTAACCCACAATGGCAGAGCTTTGATACAGAGCCTCATCCAACAGGGTCAATTTGGTATAAGACAAACAATGTGAATCTTGGTGCCAACATAGTAGTTAAAGAGTACGCAGTAGCAACTGATACATTTACAACACTTAATAATCCTCTTTACATAAATGATCAAAGTGCATTAAAAGCATTAGATCCTACAGGAGGCGGAACAAATATTGCAACTGGAAGTTTGTATTCTCAATATGATGTATCAGATGATGATACATATACAACCAAAATATTTGAGAGATTTACAACCGGTGCAACACTTGTGACAGGAACAATTTCTACTCCAACATTTATTGCTGAAGAGACATTTACAATTCAGGCAAGTGCAAAAAACAGTAATACACTTACCACTGCGGTAACTGCTACACTTAAAGGCACTAGTGCTACAGACTTTGTTGCAGCTTTTACTGCCGCAAATGTAGCAAATACAACTGCAAGAGTATTATCAACTGGTGCCGTACAAATTGAACATACAGAAGGCGGAGTAATTCGCTTGAAAGACACAAGTGGAGATCCGGTAAATGATACAGGAATAAGTTCAGCAATTACAACAGGACAAGTTAGAAACGGCTCTGCAGCAGCAGCAGATTTGATTCTAAGTAACTGGATTCCATTAGGGTTTGGAACAACGCCAGTTTACACTGCAAGTTCAACTGCACCAAGTATTGATCCAGCAGACGGAACATACTGGTATTATAGTACAACAAATGAAATTGATATTATGATTCAGGATGGTGGAGCATGGAAAGGTTATCAAAATGTAACCTCAGATGCTAGAGGTTTTGATCTAAGTGCTACATCACCAGATGGTCCAATTGTGAGTGCAACTGCACCAACACTACAAAGTGATGCAAGTGCATTGGTATATGGAGATATTTGGATTTCAACTGCTGACTTAGACAACTGGCCATTAATTTATAGATGGGAAAGTGTTACTTCAGTTGATCAATGGGTATTGATAGACAATTCAGATCAAACAGGACAAAATGGCGTATTGTTTGCAGATGCACGTTGGGCTGGTAACGGAACAACTGATCCAATTACAGGCGATATACCAACTATCAAGAGTTTGCTAACAAGCGACTATTTAGATCTTGACAAGCCAGATCCTACACTTTATCCAACTGGAATGTTACTATACAACACAAGACGTAGTGGATTTAATGTAAAAAGTTTCCAAGCTGATTACTTTAATTCCGCAGACTTTCCATTTGCTACTTATGGTGCATTACCAACAGTAACAGATGCATGGGTAACTGCAAGTGGTAATCAAACAGATGGTGCTATGTTTGCAGGTAGAAAAGCAGTGAGGGCAATTGTTGTTGCTGCACTGAAATCAAGTGTTGATGGTGCACAGGAACTTCGTGAAGAGCAAAAGATATTTAATTTACTATGTGCTCCAAACTATGAAGAACTAGCAAATAACCTAGTAGCATTGAATAATGAGAGAAACAACACTGGATTCATTCTAAGTGACATGCCAATGCGTACACCAGATACAGGAACGGCTATTACCAATTGGGCAACCAATGCAAATGGTGATGGATTAACAACTGCTGATCCATATTTTGGAGTGTTTTATCCAAGTTGTCAAACAACAGACCTATCAGGAACAACAGTAGTTGCTCCGGCAACACACATGCTATTGAGAACTGTAATACGTTCAGATGATGTAGCGTTTCCTTGGTTAGCACCAGCAGGCACAAGACGTGGTACTGTTGATAATGCAAGTCAAATTGGATATGTAGATGCAGTAACAGGTGAATTTGTACAGACTGCTGTTAGACAAGGATTAAGAGATACACTTTATTCAAATAGTGTAAACCCAGTTACTTTTATTCCTGGTTCAGGTATACTTAACTATGGTAACAAAACTACCTTTACTGGAAGTTCACTTGATAGAATAAACGTTGCAAGACTTGTAGCATTTATACGTGCTAGACTAGAAACAATTGGTAAGAACTTTGTGTTTGAGCCAAATGATACCACAACACGTGATGAGATTAAAAACTCTATTGAGAGCTTGATGATTGATCTTGTAGCAAAACGTGGTATATATGATTACTTGGTAGTGTGTGATACTTCTAATAATACACCGGCTAGAATTGACGCCAACGAGTTATATGTTGATGTTGCAATTGAGCCAGTAAAAGCTGTTGAGTTTATCTTTATACCAGTTAGAATTAAAAACACAGGTGAGATATCTGCAGGTAACGTAGCAAGTGCGGCTGCGGTTACATAAGACAAGAAAAAAAATATAAATGGAGCTTCGGCTCCATTTTTTTGTGGCAAAAATTTGATAAATACTTTTGTAATAAGGAGAATTAGAAAATGGCCGTATCATCGCTAACAAGAATGACAGTACCTTTGGCGTCAGACCAATCCAGTCCAACTCAAGGACTGTTAATGCCAAAACTAAAATATCGCTACCGGGTGGTATTTGAGAATATGGGAGTGTCTACACCTAGAACAGAACTTACCAAACAGGTAATGACTTTTACTAGACCTACTATAAACTTTGAAGAAATTGAAGTACCAATCTACAACAGTAGAATTTATCTTGCTGGACGTCAAACATGGGACGCTGTATCAGCAACATTCAGAGATGACGCTGGCGGAAACGTAAGTAGATTAGTTGGTGAGCAAATACAAAAGCAAATGGATACACTAGAGCAAGCATCAGCAAGTTCAGGTATTGACTATAAGTTTGTTACACGTTGTGAAGTATTAGACGGTGGTAACGGCACAAGCACACCAAACGTACTTGAGACATGGGAATTATATGGTTGCTTCTTAGTAAGTGCAAACTATGGTGACTTGGACTACGCATCAAATGACCCTGTAACAATTGAATGTTCTCTACGTTATGATAACGCAGTGCAGACACCACTTGGAACAGGCGTTGGAGCTACAGTAGGAAGAACACTAGGTGACGTTATAACTGGCTAATTAAGTTAGAGGAGTAACTTATGGCTTTCGGTGAAGACGTACTTAAAGGATTTTTTGGAAACGATTTCTTAAGAGATTATACACATGCGAGCAAAGCGTTTCGCAGTAATAACTCGGCCCTTTCTCCACGCAAAAAGTTTCTATTTCATGTTGTGTTCAATATAAATTCATTTTTGATACCACAACTACAATCTGTCTTTCAAGCACAAGACGTTGCTAATATGAGTATGCTTGTCAAAGAAATCAAACTTCCTGCATACAAGTTTTCAGTTGATACTATGAATCAATACAATAGGAAACGCAAGGTTCAAACACAAATAGATTACGATCCAATCACATGTGTTATGCATGATGATAACAGTGACCTAGCCAGAGAGCTATGGTATAACTACTACTCATACTACTACAAAGACGCTAGCCAAAAATACCTAGATGCTGCAGTAACAAATGGTAGTCTTGGACAAAATGCCAGCGGTGTTGATCCAGGAGCGGCTTTTCCTTATGGTTTTAGAGATATCTATACACAAGACAGAGAAATAAATGACTGGGGCTACATTGGCGAGAGCTATATGGATGGACCTACTAATACCAGAGGTGGCAAGCCAGCATTTTTCCGTGATATAACAATTTTTGGATTTAACGATCATCAGTTTGCAGCTTATGTACTAGTTAATCCAATTATTAGTTCATTTGAACATGATACTTACAACTATAGTGAAGGTAACGGTATAATGCAAAATACATTTACTTTTGAATATGAGACAGTAAAATACTATCATGGTGCAATAAACGGTAGTTCACCAGATGATCAAATTCCAAGTTTTGGAAATGCAGCCAACTACGATACAACAAAGTCACCATTGGCAAGACCAGGTGCTACAGCTACAATCTTTGGACAAAGTGGTTTAATTGATGCAGGTTCTGGCATTATTACAGATCTAAGTGCTGGTAACCTAGCAGGTGTAGTTGGAGCAATACAGAAAGGTGGTACTGCATTTGAAACCTTCAAAGGGCGTGACCTCAATGAGATGTTCAAAACAGAATCAACTAATATGGCTAGAAGTGTAATAAAACAAGATCTACCAGGCGCTGCTAGAGGTTCTGGGTTTTTTCCAAAGCAAGCAAGATTCACATCAGTAAACGAACAGGCTGCAACACTTAAAGCAGCCAATACCGGTACAAATCAAAATCCTACTAACTTAAATGGACCAGTAACTGTTCCAGGTCAAGTTGGTAAAAATCCTAATAACAGAGGTTAATATTCATGACAACTGTTAATTATCCAAATCCAGGAACAGATCCAACAGTAAGAGTGTTTGATGATTTTTATCAACGTGAGTTGGTAATTGATCAAAATGCATATGATAGTGTGTACAGTTTTTTTGCTAGTATATTTGCAAGCAAAGAACAAGCAGGAAATTTTACACTAGCTGTATTTCAAATACAAGAGGATAGCGGAACTCCAGTTGAAGATCTACTCAATGAACTTGCTAATCAAAGTACTATACAAATTACTGCTACTCTAGCCTACTATCTAAACAATCAACGCAGTAACACGACATTACTTGGCATAACCACTGTTCCAACTCCAAATCAATATACTGCCCGCAATATACTAATATAGGTGAAGCATGGCTAACAAGTTCCAGCAAGGTCCTTATGTTGTGATGAATCCTAAAAAGTATGCTGGCAAAGGCGTACCTAAGTATCGCAGTGGTTGGGAACTTGCATTTATGCGTTTTTGTGATAGTAATGATCATATAATCACTTGGTCAAGTGAAAGCCTTGTTATTCCTTATATAAATCCACTTACAGGTAAACAAACACGTTATATTCCTGATTTCCTTATCCAATACAGAAACAAGCATAACAAAGTTGTCACTGAGCTAATTGAAATCAAACCAAAGAAACAAAGCATACTCGAAAGCAAAGCCAGTAACAGAGATAGAATGATTGTTGCTGTGAATCATGCCAAGTGGGCCGCCGCACAAAAATGGTGTCAACGTAGTGGATTGACATTTAGAGTAATAACAGAGGAAGACATTTTCCGTCAAGGTGGAAAACGTAAATAAGTATAATGAAGACTTGCGAACTGTGTAACATTAGATTTACTTGCGACCCAGATTATACCTGTTGGTGCATGATTGAACCATTAGTATCAATCAACACTGAGTTACATGACTGCGTATGTCCAGAATGTTTGAAGGAAGCACATGACCAAGAAACTAGAAGAACTGTTTGAACTACCAACTGAAGATGGATTACCTGACGAAGTAACTCCTGACAATGTACCCGAAGCAAAGCCAGAAAACAATCCAATTATGCAAAACACACTCAGTGAACTTGACAAAGTGCAAGCGGCATTACCACAGGTGAGAGGGTTGGAAGCAAGCGATACAGAAATGGATGATCTTGCTGACAAAGCAACAAAAGGCTTTGACGATCTCATGGATTTGGGAATGAATGTTGACAGTAGATGGGCAAGTGATATATTTGGTGTGGCTAGTACAATGTTAGGACATGCTATCACTGCTAAAACTGCAAAACTAAACAAGAAACTAAAGATGGTTGACTTGCAACTTAAGAAAGCAAACTTAGATCAAAAGGTAATTGCAAACACAGAAGATATTGCAACAGGAACCGGCGTTATACTAGATAGAAACGCACTTTTGGATAGGTTATTAAACAAAGACAAAGAAGAGAAATAAGCTCTAGTCTGCTAAATACTGCACAGAAGGAACATAAGATGAAATCATTTGCACAATACCTTGTAGAAACACGTCAAACATTTGATTATAGAATCAAAATATTAGGCGATGTAGATGCAGAACTAATAAACGCATTGGAAGAAAAACTTCAGCAGTTTGATGTCGTAA
>Ga0209192_10003589_pt1 | contig 10344 bp, 6 predicted proteins | sample ArcticOcean_MG_C_11_FD_187433 | JGI IMG/M metagenome (GOLD analysis project Ga0209192, IMG submission 187433) | Marine microbial communities from western Arctic Ocean - ArcticOcean_MG_CB2_154 (SPAdes) (version 2) | ecosystem: Environmental > Aquatic > Marine > Oceanic | place: Arctic Ocean... | reverse complement strand
GTTTATAAATCTTATGACAACAAATAATAAAAATATTCTTTACTGTTCTTTTTGTGGAAAGAGCCAACATGAAGTTAGAAAACTTATTGCAGGTCCAACTGTTTTTATATGTGATGAATGTGTTGAACTTTGCATGGATATCATCAAAGAAGAAAGTAAGGACACATTTGTTAAACACCAAGATGGATTACCACCACCAAAAGAAATTTGTGCTGTATTAGATGATTATGTTATTGGACAACCTCATGCAAAAAAAGTTTTATCAGTTGCTGTTCATAATCATTATAAGAGACTTAATTATGAAAGCAAAACAAGTAAGACAGTTGAACTTTCAAAATCGAATATACTTTTAGTTGGCCCAACAGGGTGTGGAAAGACTTTATTAGCTCAAACACTAGCAAGAATCCTTGACGTACCTTTTACAATGGCGGATGCAACCACTTTAACTGAAGCAGGTTATGTTGGTGAAGATGTTGAAAACATAATTTTAAAGTTATTACAAGCTGCTGATTATAATGTCGAAAAAGCACAACGTGGAATTGTATACATAGACGAAGTTGATAAGATTAGTAGAAAGTCAGAAAACCCATCAATTACCAGAGATGTCTCTGGTGAAGGTGTGCAACAAGCACTATTAAAAATTATGGAAGGGACGGTAGCAAGTGTTCCACCTCAAGGAGGCAGAAAGCATCCACAGCAAGAATTTTTACAAGTAGATACTACCAACATTTTGTTTATTTGTGGGGGAGCATTTGCTGGCTTAGATAAAATAATATCTCAAAGAGATAAAGGTACATCAATAGGATTTGGTGCAAATGTTAAAAAAACAGATGATAAAAAAACAGGTGAATGGATGAAAACTTTAGAACCTGAAGATTTGTTAAAGTATGGTTTAATCCCAGAATTTATTGGCAGACTTCCAATGATAGCGACATTAGAAGATCTTGATGAAAAAACTTTAGTTAAAATATTACAAGAACCAAAAAACTCATTAATTAAACAGTACCAAGAATTATTTAAACTAGATGGAGCAAAGTTAAGCTTTAAAGAAAATGCGATTAAAGAGATTGCACAAAAAGCAATTAACAAGAAAACTGGAGCTAGAGGCCTTAGATCAATCTTAGAAAATATTTTATTAAAAACAATGTATGATCTTCCAAGCCAAGATAACGTGGAGGAAGTTATTGTAGATGCTAGTGCGGCCAAAGGACTATCTCAACCAATCATAGTTCATTCAAAAAATAACAGCAAAACTAAGACTGACAAAACTTCAGCTGCTTAATTTAACGTTAATAAGTAATAAATAGCTATTGCAATATCATATTTAATATCCATATTTAGAGTATGGATGTTAAAATTGAACGACCTTTATTACCGTTAAGAGATATCGTTGTATTTCCAAATATGGTTATTCCTTTATTTGTAGGTAGAGATAAATCTATAGCTGCTTTAAATGAAGTTATGAAAAAGGACAAAAAAATTGTTCTAGTTACCCAAAAAAATTCAGAAATAGATGATCCCAAAAAAACTGATGTTTTTATATATGGTTGTGAAGGTAATATTTTACAATTATTAAAATTACCAGATGGAACAGTAAAAGTGTTAGTAGAAGGTAGCAAAAGAGTTAAAATCTTAGATTTTAAAGATAATGAGAAATTTATTGTTTGTGAATATGCTCATCATCATGATGTGATAACTAAAGATGAAGACCTTGTACCTTTAGCGATGACGGCTTTAAGAAGGTTAGAGAAATTAACTTCTATTAATAAAAAAGTTTCAAGTGAAACAATTAATAATATTAAAAAATTAACTAACGCATCACATATTGCTGATAATATTGCGTCTCACCTAACGGCTACTATTTCAGAGAAACAACAAATTTTTGAAACTATAGATGTTAAGAAAAGACTTAATTCTATAATTAAAATAATGGAGAATGAAACTAGTATTATTGGTGTTGAAAAAAGAATTAGAGGTAGAGTTAAAACTCAAATGGAAAAAACTCAAAGAGAATATTATTTAAATGAGCAACTTAAAGCTATTCAAAAGGAGTTAGGCGAAATTGAAGATGGAAAAGATGAGACATCAAGTTTAAATAAATTAATTATTAAAGCAAAAATGCCAAAAGATGTAGAAAAGAAATGTATGGCTGAGCTTAAAAAATTAAAAAATATGAGTCCAATGTCTGCTGAGGCTACTGTTGTCAGAAATTATCTTGATTGGATGACGGATTTACCTTGGTATAAAAAAGACCAGGTTGATATTGATCTTAAAAAAGCGCTTGCAGTTCTTGATGCTGATCATTTTGGTTTAGATAAAGTTAAAGAAAGAATTATTGAATTTTTAGCAGTCCAAAAAAGAATGGAAAAAATTAAAGGCCCAATTTTATGCTTAGTTGGTCCTCCAGGTGTTGGCAAAACATCATTAGGAAAATCTATTGCAAAAGCTACTAATAGAGAATTTGTAAGAGTTTCTGTTGGTGGTATGAGAGATGAGGCTGAAATAAGAGGTCATAGAAGAACTTATATCGGTTCTTTACCTGGTAAAATTATTCAAATGATGAAAAAAGCAGGTACAAAAAATCCACTTATTCTTCTTGATGAAATAGATAAAATTGGAAATGATTACAGGGGAGATCCATCTTCTGCTTTATTGGAAGCATTGGACCCAGAACAAAACTCAACTTTTAATGATCACTATTTAGAAGTAGACTATGATCTGTCGGATGTAATGTTTGTAACTACGGCTAATACTTTGAATATACTGCCACCATTACTAGATAGAATGGAAGTAATCAGATTGGCAGGTTACACAGAAGATGAAAAGATTAATATTGCAAATAAATATCTACTTCCTAAACAGATAAAAGATAATGGTGTAATGGAAAATGAAATGACTTTATCTGGTGACATTATTAAAGAAATTATTAGAAGCTATACAAAAGAATCTGGAGTAAGAAATTTAGAAAGAGAAATTTCAAAAGTTGCAAGAAAAGTTGTAAAAAAAGTTGTATCTGGTGAAGAAAAAAAAGTTAACGTTAATTTAAAAAATCTTAATGACTTTCTAGGTATACAAAAATTCAAATTTGGAGAACTTGAGAGCAAAGATAAAATTGGTGTTGTAACTGGCCTAGCTTGGACTGAATATGGAGGAGAAATTCTTAAAATTGAAACCGTAGTTATGCCGGGAAAAGGTAGAATGCAAATTACTGGAAAACTGGGTGATGTAATGCAAGAATCTATTAAAGCAGCAAAATCTTTTATTAGATCTAAAAGTTTAGATTATGGAATTATTCCACCACTATTTGAAAAGAAAGATTTTCATATTCACGTTCCAGAAGGTGCAACACCTAAAGATGGACCGTCAGCTGGTATAGGAATGGTCACATCTATAGTTTCTGCAATTACAAATATTCCTATAAGAAGAGACGTGGCAATGACTGGGGAAGTTACATTAACAGGTCAAGTACTACCAATTGGTGGGTTAAAAGAAAAATTATTAGCAGCACATAGAGCTGGAATAAAACAAGTTTTAATTCCTAAGGAAAATGAAAAAGACCTTGTTGATATGCCAAAGAAAATTATTGATGATATAAAAATTACTTCAGTTGAACATGCTGATGAGGTATTAAAAATAGCTTTAACTAAAGAATTAAAAAGAGTTGAGTGGGTTGAGGTTGAGAAAATTTCTCAATCTAATGATAAATCTCAAGCTAGTATTCAATAATTACCAATTTACATTATCTATTCCTTGATGTAATAGTAGCTCTTGTTTTGGGCGGTTAGCTCAGTTGGTAGAGCATCTCGTTTACACCCAGCTAATCCAGAAAAACAAAAACTCAAATAATCTTTCATCTACAACAATAATAGCTTACTTAATGAGCGACCTACAATCAAGCCAGGGATAGAATAGGGATAGAAAAAAGTTGTTCCATAATTCTTATTTTTCTTCAAATTGACTTCATTTCATTCCACCACCTAGACACCTGATTAGAGGTTTGGTAGGGTTGGAATGTGGAATTTTTAAACTATTTTTCAAATGTTTTTACATTTGGAAATATATTAATTTTGATTTTAGGAACTGTGGGTGGTCTTCTTTTAGGAGCTGCTCCAGGTTTAAGCCCAACAATGGCTGTAGCTTTATTAATCCCATTCACTTTCAAGATGAGCCCTGAACAAGGACTGATAATGCTTGGTGCTGTCTATACAGCAACGGTAGCAGGTGGTGCGATTAGCGCTATATTACTCAAAATACCAGGCGCACCAGCAAACATAGCCACTGTTATGGATGGTTATCCTATGGCACAAAAAGGTAAATCCAAGGAAGCTCTTCATTATTGTTTTATTAGTTCTTTTGTAGGAGGTGTTATTGGAATATTAGTCTTAATTTTCTTTACTCCATTATTAGCAAACGTTGCACTCAAGTTTGGACCATCACATATGTTTTGGATAGCAATTTTTGGAGTTACTGTTATTGCAACACTAGATTCTAACTCAATTATTAAAGGCCTTTTCTCTGGTGCATTAGGTTTATGGTTAGCAACAATTGGATATGATTCAGTTTTAGGTGTGGAAAGATTTGTTTTTAATCCAATATTTTCTGGTGGTATAAACATAATTGCAGCTCTCGTAGGTTTATTTGCAATACCACAAGTACTGTCAATGCTTGAAAAAAAACAGGACCTTTCAGATCAGTTCCAAATGGAAAAAAAAAGTTTATTTCAATCTATGAAATATAATCTCTCGAGATTTAAAGCTTTAACTATAGGCAGTATAACAGGTGTTATAATTGGATTAATTCCAGGTGCAGGAGGGCAGATCGCAGGTTTAGTTTCATATGATCAAATAAAAAAAGTAAGTAAAAATAAAGAAAACTTTGGGAAAGGTGAGCCAGATGGAATTATAGCAGCTGAATCTGCAAATAATGCTATGGTTGGACCATCATTAGTTCCACTGTTAACTTTAGGTGTACCCGGAAGTCCAACAGCTGCAGTTTTATTAGGTGGATTGTTAATTCATGGAATGTTTCCAGGGCCAAATCTTTTTACTATTTATGCTGAAACTACGTGGACGTTTATCAACTCTTTGTTAGTAGCTCAATTTTTGATGTTAATTTTTGGGCTTTATATAAGTGGTTTGGCTAAGTACGTAATAAAAACCCCAGTAAATTATATGGCGGCAGCAATTACAATACTTGCGATTTTTGGCACTTATAGTGTGCAGCATAATTTTGCAGACGTTATGGTTATGCTTTTTTTAGGTGTATCTATGTTTTTTTTATCTAAATTTGGTTTTACTGCAGCACCCATTGTATTGGGACTAATACTAGGACCAATTGCTGAAACAAATTTTAGTCAAGCAAAAATTATTGCTGATACTCAAAATGGAATATTTGATTACTTAACAATGGGTCCTTTAAATTTAACAATAATTTCACTTTGTATATTATCAATTATATACGGACTGCTCACAGAAATTAAAAAAAAAACAAATGATAAAGATCAATAAACTTTCATCAGTAGTATTGGTATTGATTTTATCAATACTGTTAGCTTATGCTTCATTTAGTGGAGGCACATCAGAGGCATATATTTTTCCCAAACTACTAAGCACAGTAATGATTATTTTATCATTTTTATCTTTAGTATTATATTTCTATAATAAAAATGAAAAAATTACTGAAGTCGACATTAAAAAATTATCTATATATCTAGGCTCACTCTTACTTTTTTTGGTATTTGGAGAACTTTTAGGTTTTTATTTTTTGGCAGTACTAATATTTTTAATCATCTGTTATGTTTATTCAGAAAAGAAAAACAAAAAAAGTATTTTTTATAATTTTTTAATAACCTTATGCTTCATGATATTTATATATTTTCTTTTTGCTATTCTTCTAAAAGTTCAGGCTCCAAGATTTTTTCTTTTTTAAAAATTATCTTACACCCTGCGATTGTATTTGTTTTTATAATGTTATTTTACGTAACTTTTTCAGGTAAAATTAATTAGTTATAAGATTAAATTTGTGATTAAGTTTTGAATTAATAACTTAATAGAGGGAGATCAATAATATGAAAAAACTTTTTTTATATTTTACTTTTATCTTATCATTTCTTTCATTTGGATCAGTTGCGCAAGCAGGTGAATACCCTGATAGACCGATAAGTGTAACAGTAGCTTATAATCCAGGCGGTGCTACGGATTTTCAAGCAAGACTAGTAACAATGATGGCGTCACATCCTAAAAAAGATTACTTAGGTCAGCCTATTGTAATAGTTAATAAACCAGGAGCCGGTGGAAAAGTTGGTTGGAATTGGTTTGCTACTAAAGCAAGAAAAGATGGTTATGATTTAGCTGCATACAATATCCCACACTTTGTTTCACAGTCTATAGTTTTCGATGATACTAAATACAACATTGATAACTTAGAACCGATTGCAAACTGGGGAGCTGATCCAGCAGTTTTAATAGTTGGTAAAGATAGTCCGTTTAATTCTGTTGCTGATATGGTTAAATTTGCAAAAGCAAACCCAGGAAAAGTTACTTTTTCAGGAGCAGGTAAGTTTGTTGGTCATCATATAGCTTTTTTACAATTTCAAAAAGCAAGTGGTGCTAAATTAACATATGTACCTCACACTGGTGGAGTACCAGCACTTACAGCGGTTAAAGGTGGACAGGTTATGGCTGGTTTTAATAATTTGTCTGATGCTTTTAGAAGTCAGAATGATATTAAAATTCTAGCTATCGCTGACCTTCAGAGAGAAAAAACATTTTTACCAAATGTACCTACATTAAAAGAAGAAGGCTTAGATGTTGATAATTCAAGTGTGAATTTCAGAGGAATAATGGCGCCCAAGGGAACACCACCTGAAATTATTGAATTTTTAGCAGCAAAAGTTCCTTTAATGTTCAATGATTCAAAAACATTAGGACAAATGAAAAAAGGTGGTTCACCTGTTAGAATAATGAATAGAGCTGAAGTACAAGAAATGTGGAAAGCAAGAAAAGTTAGTTTAACAAAACTTCTTGCTGGACTAAAGCCCTAATACTTATTAAGAACATTTGATTAGTTTCGCCCTAAATATTAAGGGCGAAGCTTTTTAATTTTATATAAAATGAACAAAAATTCTCCTTCAGATATTGTTGAATCATTAGTTGAAAAAGCTAAAGAAGCACAAAATATTTTTGAAAAGTATAATCAAAAACAAGTAGACGAAGTTGTAACAGCTGTTGCTTGGGCGTTATGCAAACCATCTACCAATGAATTAATTTCAAATCTAGCTGTAAACTCAACTGGATTAGGAGATGTTGAGGATAAAATTTTAAAGAATAGAAGAAAAACATTGGGGCTTCTTAGAGATTTAAAAGGAGTAAAAACTGTCGGTGTAATTAATAAATTTAAAGAAAAAGGTATAATAGAAATTGCAAAACCTGTTGGTGTAGTAGGGGCAATTACTCCATCGACCAATCCTGCAGCAACACCGGTAAACAATGTTATTAATGCGTTAAAAGGAAGAAATGCAATTATAGTTTCTCCATCTCCTGCTGGTAGCAAGGTATTTAAACAGCTTTTAGAATTTATTAATATTGAACTAGAAAAAATCAAAGCTCCTAAAAACTTAATTCAAACTTTCGACATGCCCGTTACTAAAGATCTAACAAATGAGTTAATGTTAAAGGTTGATCTTGTAATTGTTACAGGGTCATTAAACAATGTAAAACAAGCAGCAAAAAGTGGTACGCCTGCAATTGGTGTAGGTCAAGGTAATGTTACCGTAATAGTAGATGAAACTGCAGATTTAGAAGATGCTGCAAAAAAAATTAAAATGTCAAAAATATTTGATAATGCCACAAGCTGTTCTTCAGAAAATAGCCTGATCATTATTGAAGAAATTTACAATGATTTAATTGATTGTTTAAAAAAAGAAGGTGCAACATTATTAAACAATGAAAAGAAAAAATTATTGGAAAAAACCTTATGGATTGAGGGAAAATTAAATAGAGAAGTTATAGCAAAACCTGCAAAATTTATTGCTGATAAAATTAACCTTAGTGTAGATAGTGGTATAAAAATATTGATGGTTGAAGAAGAGGGTGTGGGATCAGAGCATCTATTTTCTGGTGAAAAACTTTCTCCAGTATTGACTTTGTATAAAGCAAAAAATTTTGAACATGCAAAAGAAATTGCACATAAAATTTTAAACTATCAAGGTATTGGACATTCGATTGGTATTCATAGTAAAACACAAAAAAGAGTAATGGAGATAGGTTTAGAGCTGCCAGTTTGTAGAGTGATTGTTAACCAAGCGCATACTTTTGCTACAGGGGGTAGCTTTACAAATGGTCTTCCATTTTCTTTATCAATGGGCTGTGGTACCTGGCAAAAAAATAGCATTGATAATAATCTTAATTATAAACATTTTATCAACACAACAAAAATTTCAACTACAATAAAAGGTTCTGAAGCAGAGTTAAAAGATTATTTTGAAGATTATTGTAAAAAATATAGCCCTGAAGAAGTTAAAAATCTTGAATAATGGAAGAGAATTTACTCAGTACAGTAAGAGATTATATTGAAATTAATGCTAAAGAAAAAGCCAAGGCTAATTTTATAAGCTGTCCTCATACAAATCAAAATATATCCAATGATAAACTTAAAGATAATTTAGATAGAATTAATTACTATCTAGTTAATAAAAAAAAACTAAAAAAAAAATCTATTATCTGCACACTTACGGAGAACTCTCTTAGCAGCATTCAGTTAATGCTTGGAATTATGTATTCTGGTATGGTGCAAGTTCCACTTAATTTGGTAGCTGGCGAAGATCAGCTTGCATATATTATAGAACACTCTGAATCAAAAATAATTTTCTCTACTAAAAATAATATTGAATTAGCTGAAAAAATTATAAAAAAAGTTTCAACTAAAATTGAATTAGTTGAAATTGACAAAAATAATTTTTTAGAAGAGATTGATAACAATTTTGATATTTTGGATAGTGAGATAAATAAAGAAGACAATGCATTACTTATGTATACCTCTGGTACAACGGGCAAACCAAAAGGGGTCATGTTAAGTCATGAGAATCTTTTACATGGGGGTAAAAATGTTATGATTTCTCATGAATTAACTTCTACTGATAAAGCTTTATGTGTTTTGCCACTTTACCATATCAATGGATTGATAGTAACAGTGATGGGCCCACTTGTTAGTCAAAGTTCTTTAATTTTATGTGAAAAATTTTCAGCATCTAATTTTTGGAAGTATAGTAGTCAATTTAAATGTACGTGGTTTAGCGTTGTACCAACTATAATTTCAGCACTTGTTAATAAATACTCCAAAGAAGAATTTGACTCCTTAGACACATCTTCAATTAGATTTGGAAGAAGTGCTTCTGCAGCACTTGCACCAGAAACACATCGAAATTTTGAAGAAAAGTTTGATATTCAAATGATAGAAACAATGGGTCTTACAGAGTCTTGTGCACCTATTTTAGCAAACCCATTACCACCTAAGAAAATAAAATATGGATCTCCAGGTATTCCTTATGGAAATGAAGTTGCTATTTTTGATGATAAATTTAATGAGAATAAAAGAAATGTTGTTGGTCAAATTTGCGTTAAAGGGAAAAATGTAATGAAAGAATACTACAAAAATCCAGATGAAACAAAAAAAAGCTTTTACAAAGGATGGTTTTTGACTGGGGATTTAGGCTTAATGGATGACGAAAATTTTGTTTTTGTCCGTGGCAGAATAAAAGAGCTCATTATAAAAGGAGGGGAAAATATTTCACCTCGAGAAATAGATGATGTTTTATACCAACATCCAAAAATACTAGAGGCAGCAGCCTTTTCTGTTGAATGTAGTCATTACGGGGAAAAAATTGAAGCTGGCGTTGTGCTTAAAGATAAAGAAACAGTTACAGAAGAAGAGCTATTAAAACACTGTATTAGTTCACTTGGTAAATATAAATCTCCCGATAAGATTCATTTTTTTTCTGAATTACCAAAAGGATCATCAGGAAAAATCCAAAGATTAAAAATTAAAAATATAATTAAGAAATGATTTTGCACATATTAAAGCCTTTTATTAAAATAAAAAAACTTTTAGGGATCATGGTTCTGGGTTTGTTTAGTTACCCTCTTGAATAAGGGTAACCAATTATTTTTGATTAACCTTTTTGATTTGCAATCATAGCCTTAATAGCTTTTCTAGCATTGGCATCATCCAATACTGGTTTAACGATAGGAAAAGTACATGCCCCAGACCAACCCATGATCCATCCTGTTAGTGATTCTTGATTATTTGTATCAACTATAATTACGCCACTTCCATTAGCTGCATCGT
>Ga0209192_10003577_pt1 | contig 10364 bp, 9 predicted proteins | sample ArcticOcean_MG_C_11_FD_187433 | JGI IMG/M metagenome (GOLD analysis project Ga0209192, IMG submission 187433) | Marine microbial communities from western Arctic Ocean - ArcticOcean_MG_CB2_154 (SPAdes) (version 2) | ecosystem: Environmental > Aquatic > Marine > Oceanic | place: Arctic Ocean... | reverse complement strand
TCAAAAGCTGAGGGAGTCGTTTATACTAACTGGCGCTTTGGCGAATTTAACCCCGACGGGTTACAGGTTATTTACGGGCAGGATTACGGGCACACCGATCCGACAACCTTAGTCGCTATTGCCATAGATAAAAAGCGAAAAATAATCTACGCAAAAGAGGAGCTATACAAATCGAAGTTAACTATCTCGGATATATACGCAATTAACAGACAGAGAGCAGGGCGTAATTTGATTATAGGAGATAGCGCAAGCGCAGGAACTATCGCAGAGTTACAAAAGCTAGGTCTTAATATTAGAGGCGCTAAGAAAGGCGCAGGCAGTATCGCAACGGGTATCGCATTAATTCAAGACTACGAGCTTGTCGTCGATCCAGATAGTACAAACATTGCAAAGGAATTAAACAACTATGTTTATACGGATAAGGGCGCGCAGTTGGCTTGCGATATGTACAACCATAGTCTGGACGCGCTGAGGTATGGAGTTTTACATTTGCTTGCGAATCGTGGAAAGGTAGAAATTAGATAAGAAACAAAACCCCTTTAAATTACGTCTTATATATATGACAGAGACTATTAAAATTAGTGTACCCGAAAATATCGCAGATATTACTTTAGACCAATACGTCAAGTTTGAGGCATTGAGAGCAAGAGAGGAGAGTCTAACGGAGCAAGGAATGATTGAGAGGGTTATATCTTTGTTTACAGGAATGAAAAAACAAGACGTTAAAAAATTAGTCTATACAGACTACGAGGGTTTAATGACTCAGATAATTGCAGCGTGTGAGCAGACCGTAGAGTTTGAGGAGCGCTTTACTCTTGACGGAGTAGAGTACGGCTTTATCCCAAACCTAGACGAGATAACGACGGCGGAGTATGTAGACCTCAGCACTATAGGAATGAGCTTTAAAGATATGCATAAGATAATGGCTATCCTATTTCGCAGGGTAACGCATGAGGACTCTTTCGGCAACTATAAAATTATACCTTATAGTCATAACAAAGAAAACGACGAGATTATGAAAAGCTGCCCTATGAATATAGTAAACGGCGCTCTGGTTTTTTTTTGCAGTTTATCGAAAAACTTAAAGAAAGCTATCCAGAAATCTACGAGTCAAGCGGAGGAGAAAAACAAGCAACCGACTATTTTGTCAAATGGGGTTGGTACGTAAGTATTGAAATGATAGCAAACAATGATATACTAAAAATTGACAAAGTGCTAGCGACAAAGGTACATGAGTTTCACACGTTCCTAGCTCACAAATTAGACAGGCAGAAAATGGAGGCACAACTAAGAAAACCAAACGTAAGACAATTATAATGAACGCATACAGCACACTACTAAGATATATAAGAACTCTCGCAGAGCAAGACGAGTATGTCAAGACTATAACAACGGGCGAGGATATAGACCTAAACAAAGGTAACTTATTTCCGCTTTTTAATATTGATATAACAGAGGCGACTTTTACCTCTACAGCGACAATCTCCTTTAGTCTAAATATTCAAGTCTTGGATATTAGAGAGATTAACAAAGAGAATGTAAACGATAAATTTTATCTAAACGATAACTCGACAGATAATTTTAATTCGACGTTAACGTGCCTCAATGCGCTTTGGGTTAAAATGAATAGAGACTTTGCGACTAATAATATAACGGCGTCAGATAGTCCGACGTTGCAACAGATAACCTACTCAGATAAAAACTTGCTAGACGGTTGGGATATGTCTTTCGATGTTGAAATGCCTATCTCAGAAACAAACCTTTGCTTTTGGATAACATAAAGAAAATATTTAATAAGCTAGGGAGCAAGGTAGTAATTCAAGCAAAGGCTAATCTAAAGAAAAAAAAGAAAGGCGGCGGAGAGTTAGAGAAGTCCTTGAGGTATAAAGTAAAGCGTAGCTCTATAGAGTTTACTCTAGCGGATTACTGGGAATTTGTAGACGCAGGGGTTAAAGGAAAGGGAGGTACTAAGGCGGACGGTAAAGCGTGGCGACTTAAAAAAGTAACAAATAGTAAATTTAAGTACCGAAATAAAAAGCCGCCGTTTATGGCTTTCAACGGGTGGAGCATTCGAAAGGGTATAGCGCCTAGAGATACAAAGGGTAGGTTTACAAGTCGTAAGAGTTTGCTTTATGCGATTGCAAATAGTGTGTATCACACAGGAATCGAGACGACGCATTTCTTTACAGACGCCCTAGATAACGAAGTACTAAAACTAGGCGACGAGATAGGCGAGGCTTTCGCTCTTGACCTTATCGACGGAATGAATATTAAAAGTGATAACGTAACAATAACAAAATGATAAGAGCATTAAGTCCGTTTTATATAGATACCCCTTTAGTTTATGGGGGTGTAACTTGCGCAAAATATATACTAAACGTTTGGGTTTGGAACGGCGACAAGTCTACGCCAAACTCTACCAATAGCTACCAGATAACCTACGAAAATACAACGGCATCGACAGGCTCGCATAGCATAAACATCAATGCAATTATACAAGACTATATAGAATTTAAAGAACCTACTCCGTCGCTAGTTACAGGGGTGCAAGTTATAGACGGCGATAATCAGCAATGGGTTTATACTTACGTAACCTATGACGCTGTAGCTACGTTGTACCATGAGACTACGGATATAATGGTTCTAGGGTATGCTTACGGAAACGAGGGGAGAAACGTTACAACGGTTGCAAACAATACTCTATTAATACCTCAGCAATATAAAGTTAATCGACAAGGTAGTTTTGTGTTTCCTATCTATGTACCTACGGGCGGAGCAGCGCAAGCTATTAGCGTAAAGTCTTATCCTGCGTTAACAATCAATTATAGTGCTACACCTACGCAGTCAGACCTCAGCGACGAGGTTGTTAAGTATTTGTGGATAGACGCAGGCGTAGCGACAAACGAGTCTTATATAGAGATAATCTGGAACGGTAAGACTACCACGTTAGATATTACAAGAGAGTGTAAGTATACGCCTCTAAATACATTTTTTCAAAACAAAGACGGCGCTTTACAGAGCTTTACACTATTTAAAAAGCAAGAGGAGAGTATAAATATAACCGATAGTAATTTCGAGACTAACAGAGGGCAAGCGTCGGACGGATTCCATCAGTTTGTAAGGTATGGCGTTCAAGCTAGGACTACTTTAACCGTAGAGACGGGGTGGCTTGACGAGGATATGAACGAGGTTATTAAGCAAATACTATTAACAGAGCGAATCTGGAGCTTTGCAAGTAATGTATACACGCCTTTAAATCTAAAAATGACCTCGCAGAAATTCAAGACAAGGCAAAACGATAGGCTAATTAACTATACTATGACCTTTGAAATGAGTTACAACGAAATAAACAATATATAAATATGGTTAACCTATTTATTAACGGCGAACTACTAGACCAATACAAGGACGAGAGCGTGGATATTGTAAGCTCTGTTTTAGATGTTAGCGATATTACTAAAAATACAGGCGATTACTCTAAAAGTTTTACCATTCCTGCTAGTAAAAATAACAATCGTATATTTAAGCATTGGTATAACGCGTCTATAGATAACGGCTTTGATGCTAGGAGTAAGGTAGAGGGTAGTATAGATATTGACGGCGTACCTTTCAAGCTAGGAACGTTTAGGCTTAACAAATGTAATATAGTAAAGGGTAGGCTTGAGAGTTATACAATTAATTTCTTTGGTAATCTACCTAACATCTCGGATACAATAGGCGAGGATATGTTAAGCGATTTAGCATTCCCAACGCTAGACCACGAGTGGTCAAGCGACAACGTAAAAAACGGATTGCAAAATGGTATACTAAACAAGGATATTGTATATACTTTAATGGCTAACAAGCGTTATTTTTATAACTCAGATACGGCAGCCCCCGACATAAACGCAACCACTATAAATATAGCAAACGGAGCAAATACTGCAAACGCGACGGGCGTAGTATGGAGCGACCTAAGACCTAGCGTAAGGCTATCGAAAATAATTGAGGCAATCGAGGCAAGATACAACGCCGCGACCTATGAGAGTCCTATTGTATTCTCTAGGGATTTCTTTAGTACTACAGAGTTTGCAGAGCAATACCTATGGCTCAAGGCAAGCGATAGAGAGGCGATAGGAGGCGGCGAGGATATTGTAGACTTTACGGTAGGCTCTGGAACTTATATAAATTTAAGTGATAATATAGGAACTTTTACAACTATAAGGACAGGAGCATCGAGGCAACGATTTCTAATAGAAAACAAAATAACTCCTGCGGCTGGTTACGAAAATGTACCCTATACTTTTATAGTTAAATACGCATATACAGGGGAAGAGCTTTACTCGTGGGATAGTGAGCAATGGGCAAACGGAGACGGCGTTGTATCAATATTTACCGCCTTGGGGTCGCCTAGCGGTACGACTGTTTTTAATTTTACTTGGCACGTAAAGAGTAACGCAAAAATAGAGTTTACGTCAAGTGTTAAGGTTATTAAATATGTTGCTGGTATAATCACTCCCTCAGATACAACCACAGGAACGCAAACTTTAGTTAATAATGTAATAATAGGCGACGAAATGCCAGAGTTAAAAATCGTTGACTTTCTCAAGGGCATTTTTAATATGTTCAAACTTGTAGCGATTCCAAAAGACGACGGCAGCATATATATTAATACTTTGGATTCTTACTACGTTCAAGGCAAAAGATACGACGCAACAAGGTATATTGATTTTGCAAAGTTTGACGTTGACAGAGGCGAGCTTTTAAAACGAATATCGTTTGAGTTTGAGAAGCCAAGTACTATTATGAATATAGAATTCCAAAAGCAAGCGTCGGACGGGCAAGGTTACGGAGCATCGCTTGTAAATATATACGAAACTACAACACCAAAAAAATTAATAGACGGCGATACGCTAGAGGTAAAGCTGCCATTTGAGCAAATATATTTTGAAAAATTAACAGACCAAAACTCTGCGGCAACAGAGTCAAACACAAATATACAGACGGGTGTAATACTAGACGATAACTTAAACCCAGTTGTACCAAAGGCGGTCTTGCATTACGTAACTAGACAGGATATATCTAGCACTCCTATACGTTTTGTTAACGACCTAGCGGCGGACGTTGTTTTAAACGCGGAGCTAAACTCTCCTATACATCATTTTGGAGTTGAAAATCCTATGTACTCAAATATATTTGAGGCAGAGGCGAGTAACTTTACAGGCGAGAGCTTAGTCAATAATTTATATAGTATACATTACAAAGATTATGTAACCGCAATATTTGAGTTAAAGCGTAGGACGTTTAAGTACGTTGCAAACTTGCCTATACAAATAGTTACAAGGCTAGATTTAAACGATGTAATCGCAATCAATGGAATAGACTACAGGATAAATAAATACTCTTACAACCTCTTAAACGGCTTAACCAAGTTAGAGCTAATTAACGGCTTTGATACTACCCTAAAAAATAAGGTATATATTCCGTCGACTGTAACTGTAGGGAAATACCTTACAAACTTAGTTTTTAACGTGGAGGGTATAGACGGCTATACTATTACAAAAATTGACGAGGGTTTTGGCACGACTTGGGTTAGTACGTCAGTAGTCGGATCGGATAACAATTTAGCAGGCATAAGCATTGACGGAATGAGTCCGAGCATTACGACTAGAAACATGACGATAAGGTATGTAAAAGATTCAATAACAACAGATATAATAATTTTACAAAATGAGTAACGACATTACAGAGGTAATCGACATACTAAGACGAGGAGATTTTTACGGCGCAGGCGACTGCGTAGAGATAGCAAAGGGCAAGAGGCAAATTGTAGTTTCATGGAGTGGACTAAAAAGAAAAATTAAACGTACTATAAAAGCAAAAAGATAATGAAAGAGATAAAAGTAAAATTAACCGTTGACTCGTCGGGAGCTGAGAAAAGTATAGATAACGTTACAGATTCAACAAAAAAACTAGACAAGGCAAATAGCAACGCTAGTAAAAGTAACAATTCGCTTTCAGCATCAACAGCAAAAACAGGAGTTGCAATGGGTGGAGTCGCAACAGCCTCGACCTCAGCGGCTACCAGTTTAACCGCTTTGGGTGGTACTGTAGGAGCTGCCGCAGGGGGTATGTCTGCGCTAAAAACCAAGCTACAAGCTGTTATAGTTAGTTTAAAATCTGTAAAAGTGGCTATGATGGCTACAGGGATTGGTCTTGTTATAGTGATATTAGCGTCATTAAGGGCAGCATTTACAAGAAGTGAAGAAGGTCAAAACAAATTTGCTAAGGCTATGGCAGCAATTGGAGCTGTTACGGGTGTATTAATGGACGGATTAGCTGCTTTGGGTGGCTTAATTATAGATGTATTTACAAAACCAAAGGAGGTTTTTAAGGATTTTAGCAAGTCAATCAAGGAATTTGTAACAGATAAGATTACAAAAGTCACAGAGGGATTAGGTTTATTAGGTAGTGCAATTAAAAAAGCATTCTCGGGAGACTTTAAGGGAGCTTTTAAAGACGCTAAAGATGGAGTTGTTCAGCTTAACAGAGGTTTGAATCCTCTAGTTATTACCGCAGAAGCAGTTGCTAAGGGTGTTAAGAGCATAGTAACAGAAATGAAGGAAGAGGCTAAGATAGCAGGACAGATAGCAGATATAAGAGCAAAGGCAGACAAAGTAGACAGAGCTTTAATAATTGACAGGGCAGAGGCTAACAGAAAGAGAGCGGAATTATTAGACAAAGCAGCAAATAAAGAAAAATTCACAGCAAAAGAAAGGATTGAGTTTTTAACAGAGGCAGGAAAAATTGAGGACGCTATAACTGAAAAAGAAATATCTGCCGCACAATTAAGACTAAAGGCAAAAAAAGCAGAAAACGCTCTAGGATTGTCTACAAAGGACGACTTAGACGAAGAGGCAAGGCTTACAGCAAAATTAATTGATTTACAGGGAGCAAAATTAACAAAACAAAAACTAGTAACCTCGCAAATTTCAGCAGCTAACAAGGAGGCAGCAGCCGACCAAAAAGCATTAGAGGCAAAGGCAGCAGCAGACGCAAAAAAAATAGAGGCGTTTACGGCAAACACAAAAGAAGAAAAAAGAAAGCTTGAGAGAGAAAAGTTAAAAGAACAATTAGCCGAATTACTAAAGCTAGCAGGAGACGATAACGAGGCAAAAATTGAGTTGCAAAAATCTTTTGACGAGAGACTGCTAGAATTAAAAACTAAGAACGCAGAAAAAGACGCAGCAGAGCAAAAGAAAATCGACGATAAAGTAATAGCAGACGCAAAAATTATATCGGATAAAAAGATAGCGGAGGAGAAAAAAGTTGCAGCCGCGAAAGTTGCGATACAAGAGCAAGGTCTTAAAGTAGCAGGGCAGGCATTTTCTTTACTAGGTCAACTAGGAGAAGATAACAAAGCGCTACAAGCTACGGCATTAATTGGCGAGTCTGGAATAGGAATAGCAAAAATGATTATAGCAAATAATACAGCAAATATCGCAGCTTTAGCAACGCCTCAAGCGGTTGCTAGTTCGGGAGCGTCTGCTGCGCCTGTAATAGCTTTTAATAATATATCCACAGCTTTAGGGGTTGCTGCAACGGTAGCGGCTACAGCGAAAGGACTAGCGGCTTTAGGCGAGGGCGGAGCGCCCGCAGGAGGAGACGCAGCAGCAGGAGGAGGAGCAACCGCTCCTGCCTTTAATTTAGTAGAGGGAACGGAAAGCAACGCAATACAAGACAGCATAACAAACCAAGATACCGCAATTAAGGCGATAGTAATTTCTGGCGACGTTACCACAGCTCAAAGCGCCGACCGCAATGCAGTTGACTCAAGTGGATTTTAACAAATAGTGAAACAAAAACGCCTATAAATACGTCTATATAATATAGCCTATGAAAAGATACGAGGGGAAATACAATAAAAAGAGCAAAGGAGTCTTTGCAATTAGTTTAGTAAGCGCTCCTGCCACAGGCGAGCATTATATCGCAATGGCTAAACAAGATAAGATAGTAAAGTTTGCGAAAGTAGACGAGGAGCAGCGTATTTTAATGGGGTTAGTATTACAACCAGAACAATTAATCTACAGAGTAGACGAGGACGGCAACGAGTTTGAGATGTTTTTTAGCGCAGAAACTATAAAAGATTTTTCTCAAAACTTTTTTCAGTCTGGATTTCAATTAAACTCTAAACTAGAACATGACGAGACTATCGAAAATGTTACGTTTGTAGAGTCGTGGTTAGTAGCCGATCCAAAGAAAGATAAATCAGCAGCCTACGGACTTAGTTATCCTGTTGGCTCTTGGCTTGTTTCTATGAAAGTAGACAACGACGACATTTGGAATAACTATATTAAGACGGGCGAATTAAAAGGATTCTCTATTGACGGAATGGTAGAGCTTGAGGAAGTAAATTTTAAATCAAATATACAAATGAGTAAAAGTAACAAGAATATCCTTGCCTTGCTAAAACAGATAGTATCTGGAGCAGAGCAGGAGGTAGAGGTAACTCTAGGAAGTGTAAAATCTGGCGAGCTAGATATCCAATTCGACGGCGAAACTTTAGAGGTTGGAACGCCTGTATTTTTAATTGCAGACGACGATGAGAAAGTACAACTTGCAGACGGAACGTATAAAATCGACGACGCAGGCGAGATAGTTGTAAAAGACGGACTAGTAGAATCCATGACTGAGGGAGAGGAAGTAGTAGACGAGGAGGTAGTCGAAGAGGTAGCTCCAGACGCAGAGCTTGCCGAAGAGGACGAAGTAATCGAGGAAGTAAACGCAGACGAGGAGTCTATGAAAGTAATTAAAGAGATTTTAGACGATATGTTTAAGGCTTACGCTGAGAGTATGGAGATTAAAATGAGCGCTTTAGATACTAAACTAGAAACTTTAACGTCTAAAAACGTAGAGCTAAAAAAGCAAGTTGTTAAACTTTCGGCGCAGCCGTCAGTAAAGCCTATTAGCTCACAACCAAAGCAAGTCTCTTTAACAAAGCAAGGGCGAATCCTTGAGGCTATTAAACAAGCAAACCAAAACAAGTAAATTAATTAATTTAAAATAGATAATAAATGGCAATTACATCAAATTATGCAGGAATCCCAGCGGTGGACATAATGCTAAAAGCAATTAAGGAAGAGGATACTTTAAGACTTGGTCTTATTAACGTTGTACCTAACGTAGGATACAAATTAAATTTAAGAAACTTAGACGTTACTCTAGGGGTAGTAGACTACGCTTGTGGTACTACGCCTGCAACAGGAGCTGTAGCTTACGCTGAGAAAGTACTAACACTTTCAAAGTTTAAAAATGAGTTTACAATCTGTAAAGAAGATTTCCGCCCAACGTGGAGCGGCGAGTCTATGGGTGCGTCAGCTTTTAACGATCAAACGCCTCAAGAAATTGCAGACGCAATTGTAGCGGATACCTCAGCTAGACTAGCGGAATGGTTTGAAGACCAAATCTGGAACGGAGCAGGAACGGCAGGAACTATGAGCGGTTTAATTACTCAGTTTTTAGCAGACGGAGACGTTATTCAAGCAAACGGAGGAATTACTGCAATCGGTGCGGCTGTAACAACAACTAACGTACTAGCGGTATTTGACGCAGCTACGGCAGCATTACCTTACGCGCTAAGACGTAAAGCGGTTAACTTTATTGTATCTCCAGACGTTGCAGATGCTTACATGAAGTTGCTTATCCAAAATGGAGCGGCTAACGGACTAGGAGGAGACGCTAATACAGGAATGGTTTACGGACGTTACTCTGTGCAAGTTGTAAATGCCTTACCAAACAATACTCTCGTTTTATTCGAGAAGTCTAATATCACTATGGGTACAGGATTAGCCTCAGATGCGACCTCTATTAGAGTGAAAGACCTTGACGAAGTAGATTTGAGCGGAAACGTTTTATACAAGTCTGTATTTGGTGGAGCTGTTGGGTACTCTTATGGTACTGAGATAGTTTGGTTACTTACTACTATAGCATAATAATGCAATGGGGGAGGTTTAACCGCCTCCCCTTTTTTAAAATAATATATAACAGTTAACTAATTGGTTAACTATCTAAAAATCAACAACTTATGGCGTGTTTAATTACATCGGGGAGAGCTAAAGTGTGTAAGGACGGTCTTGGCGGTCAGTCTACGCTATACCTCTTTAACAGCCTACCAGATGCTTTTACTGTTTTGAACGGAGAGGCTACAGCAATGAATGCAGCTTTAACGGCGGCGTATGCTTATCCTTTAGAGGGAGACGGCAATACACTAGAGCAGTCTATGGTAGGAGACAGAAATACAAGCAGTAGAGTAAATACTCAGACGCTTACAACCGTTTTAAAAGCTATGGACGCAGCGACAAATGCTGAGTTTAATCTATTAGCGG
>Ga0209192_10003560_pt1 | contig 10398 bp, 21 predicted proteins | sample ArcticOcean_MG_C_11_FD_187433 | JGI IMG/M metagenome (GOLD analysis project Ga0209192, IMG submission 187433) | Marine microbial communities from western Arctic Ocean - ArcticOcean_MG_CB2_154 (SPAdes) (version 2) | ecosystem: Environmental > Aquatic > Marine > Oceanic | place: Arctic Ocean... | reverse complement strand
TTGTTGTTGCTGTTGCTGCTTTTACGCCGATAATTCCTTCTACTCCTAATAATACGTCTCCACCTGCTAATCCAGCACCTGTAGACTTAATTGCGATAAATTTTGCCATTTTGTTTTTGTTTTTGTTATTGTTATTGTTTATGTTTAGCTTAGGTTTATACAGTCCTATTCTGTTATTTATTTATGTTTAGTAATCTCTTTCCATTTTTTTTCTAGCAGCAGTTTTGCCTGCTTTGCCTACAGATTTACCTGCTTTACTTGCGGCGGCCGTCTTGCCTGGACCATAATTTCCTATGGCTTTTTTTCTGGCATTTTCTTTAACTGCTGCCGCTGTCTCTCTTTTGCTTTTTGCTGCTGCTGCTACTCTTTTACCAGATTTAGTTGCTGCAAGCTTTTCTCGCTGGTCTACTTTTTTTACTACTTTGTTAATCTTTCTTGTTTCTTTTCTACTACCGCTTTTTGCGCTTTTTGCATCATCTACAGCTTTTGAAGCTGAGGCGGTTTTGCGGTCCATCTTGCGCTTAGTCCTTGCGTCTACTCTTGCTTCCTTCTTCTTCTCTCTACCTTCTTTTCTTACAGAGCGCTTTTCTAATCTTGCAGCTCTAGCAGGATTTCTTTCCTTAACTTCCGCTGCTTTTGCTTTTAATGCTGCAGATTTTGTTTTTGCTGCCGGAGCTTTTTTAGCTGGCGCTTTTTTCACTACCACCTTTTTTACGGGCTTTTTCTTTTTTACGTCCATTTTATCTTTTTTTAGTTTTTTTAACTGGAACACAATTATTAACGGTTTTTCCGCCTTTCTTTTTTGTGCCTTGCTTTATATATCCTTTCCAACAAGGGGTTGTTTTCTTTTTAGCTTTCATCTTCTTCCTGGATTAGTTATTCTAAACACTGGTTTTGCATCCCACCCGTTTCTACCTTTAGATCCTTTAGTTCCTATCTGCGGTGTTTTCATGTATTTACTAAGACAACCGCAATTTGGTTTGTTTCTTTTCATATTAGCAATTCCATTTTCTTCGCGCAGCTAGCCCTCTTTCTGATTTCCAGCTTTTAGATCTAGCACAAAACGCTTTACGCCTTTTAGCGTCTTTGCTTCCGGCTTTTAATTGTGAAGGGGGTTTAGTCACGGCTGTTTTAAGTTTACTGCCGGGGTTATCTTTGCGATACTTCGCAACACCTTTAGCGGTCATACCACCACCGGCCTTCTTACCTGTTCCACCTTTTTTATTTACCTTCGCATAATTACCTTCTGATTTTTTACGCGACGGAGCTTTGCCTTTTTTTTTAGGCGCTGCTTTTTTCTTAGCAGGTGCTTTTTTCTTTTTTGCTACAGCCATTACTTTTTAGGTTTAGCATGATTATAGCCTTGCTTCTTTAAAGCATTATGTTGAGCCATTGTTTTAGCTACTTTTGTAGTTTTGCCTTTGTACATATTATGTACTTTAAATGCTTTTGCCATAATTATTTTTTTGTGTTATCCCATCTTGCTTTGGTGTCTCGTATGTCTACATGGGTAAACGTATTATACCTTCCCAAGCCTTTAAAAGAAACTACGTTGTTATTTATATCTTCTTCTATAGCGTCTGCTGTTTGACTAGGATTTAATCCCATTACTATATCAGCAGCTTTACCCAAAACATGCTGGCTTGTAGATTTGCTGCCTATGCTAGTGTTGTGGCTTTCGCACCTATATGCACTGTTAACCTGTATAGGCCCATATATATCTCTTAAAATCTGAAGCTGGTCCGACAGTTTAAATATATTTTCCGTAACATTGCGAGGCATTTCACAACCGCACTTGCATTCAAACTCTGACTTATAAAAGTTCTGTGTAACTTTCAAAGTATTGTCCTTTTTTAGCGCATTGGGTTATAGGCTTAGATTCGTAAGGCGTAGGAAATTTTAGCACTTGTATCCCCTTTGGCCCCCTAGAGCTTCCTGCCATGTGAGCTCTTCCTTCTTGGCTTAAAGGTCCTCCCCATAAAGCTGACTCCCCTTGAGGAGAAGCTTGATTATGTGGATGTTCGTGTGCATGCAATTTCATAGGCTGATGTGCCCCTTTTTGTGTATTGTTCATGGTTTTATATTTTAATGTTTTTTTAAACTAATCCTTGCATTGACTGTTGGCGCATAAACGCATTTCCTTGTATTTGGCCCACAGCATCTTGCTGGGGCGCGCGTGCTGCGTTATTGTAAGGATCCGGTGTAGCCGCTGCTGCTGCTGCCATTGCGCCTAGATCTCCAGAAATTGTTTCAGCCGCTAGTTCAGGTGCTGCTGCTGCTGGTGCTACTGCAAATCCCCCTGCTCCTAGCCCAGGCGTAGCTGGTGTTGTTGCTGCAAAGCCTCCCGCTTGATTATCCGCTGTTACGCTAGCAACTCCGCTTCTATTTCCGCCTCCTATTAAGCTTCTGCCATTGTTATTGCGCATTCTTCCAAAGTAATCTAGCGCCCCTTGCATGTGGTTTGACATGTTAGATTGCGCGCCTGATGGACCTCTTCCAAACATATTAATACTTCCTCCTATTGCTCCTATCATAATTATCTTGTTTTATCTTTATTAATTTTATCGAATGCAGCGGAATACACTTTCGCGCTGTATGTATCTTTTTTCATTAAGGGGTTGCGTCTAGTTGAAGTAGGTATATCCTCTTCTCCTAACATTATACGGTACATCTGCTGTATTAAGCATTTGCATCTAAAACTAATCTTATATATACTATAGCTTTTATCAGATCCGTTATAGCCTCGCCATTTAACAATCCAGCCTTCTTTAAGTAGCCTGTTCCATCTTCTGTTGTCCCAAGAGTATGTAAGGCTGCCGTCTTCAAAATCACGCTTCCTAAATTGATCTAAGCAATCAAAGTAAATAAGTAACTCTAGATCTGCATCGGTAATACCATTTGTTTTAGTAGCCCATCTGCGTATCACCCTATAATGCTTTAACAGTCCGAGTTCTTTTAAATCACCTCCTGTTAACTTTCTCATAAAACAAAAACTACATCCCCGGTTTTTATAACATGAAATGTTTCTCTATCTATTTCTATTTTATGCCCCGCATGTCTGTCGTAGTATACTACATCATTTTTTTTGATGCCGTCACATTCGCTACCTGTTGATACCACTGTGGCCTCTACGTAGCGTATGTCCTCCCTATGGCTTTCAGCTAAAAGCAAACCGCCCTTTGTTTCGGTGATACCTTCTTTTAACTTTTTTATTATTATGTTTCTACCTATAGCTTTCATATTATCCTCTTACGTTAGACATAACACAGTTAGTTGACAAGATAGTCGAAGCAACCGAAGCTGCGTTTTTTAAAGCTGATTTTGTTACCAGCACAGGATCTATAATTCCCGCTGTAAACATATTGACTACTTTATCAGTTTCTACGTTTACTCCGTAATTCTTTTTGCCGATGTCCTTATATTTAAGTCCCGCGTTTTTCATTATTATTTTGCAAGGATAGTACAACGCTCTAAGAACTATTTCCTCTTCAGGATTTTTAGCTTTTATACTTGTAGCCGCATTAATAAGGGCCACGCCACCTCCGGCAACCACACCCTCTTTGATAGCAGCCTTTGTTGCACATATTGCATCCTCTACTCTGTCTTTCTTTTCGTTTAGCTCCACCTCAGAGTTACCACCTACTTTTACTATAGCTAGTTTAGCTGCAAGCATTGCTAAGCGTTTTTCAAGCTTAATAACTTTTCCCGCGTGAGATTCAGTAAGCAGCTGCTTTTTAATGTTACTAATGATTGCTTGCACTTCTTCTGATTGTTCTTCGTCTATCTGAAACACTGTGTCTCTGAATGTAGACACTGCTTTTACGCAAGTACCTAAACAGGATAAATCCATTAAGTCTAAATCATCCCCTAAGTTTTCGCTTATAACCGTTGCTCCGGTTAGTAAAGCTAAATCATCAAATATTTCTTTTCTGTTTACACCGTGTGTAGGCGCCGGAACTATATTTACTTTTATAGACCCCTTGTTTTTATTCATTGCTAAAGCAGCTGCTACCTTAGAATCAACATCCCCTACTATTAGCAAAGACAGGTTGTTTTTAATTACATGTTCTAATATAGTTTGTATCTGTCTTATAGTATCTACTGCCGAATCAACAAGCAGTATTTTAGGGTTAATTAGCTCCGCTGTATTAGCTGCAGGGTTAGTTACAAAATGGTTATTAGTAAAACCTTTTTCGTATTGAACACCCTCTACTATCTCTATACTTGTCTCTCCGTCGTTTGATGTTTCCATCATAACAACCCCTGTAAGATCTACTGCGCGATAAGCATCCGCAATAAGCTTACCTAGCTCCTCGTCATTGTTTGTGGATATAGTAGCTACCTCATCAATCATACTGCCATTAACAGGTCTAGCTTGTTTATCTAGATTCTTCATAGCTTTATCAACTACCTTGCTGATAGCTTCGCGCTTCTCTCTGCTAGTAAACTTATCTTTTGACTTGTCAAACTCTTTTAAAATTGCATGAGCTAACACTGTGGAGGTTGTAGTTCCATCTCCTGCTTCCGCAACCGTTCTTCTTGCAGCTTGCTTAACTAGCGAAGCACCCATGTTTTCTACAGGATCCAATAGAACACTTAGTTCCGCTACTGTAACTCCGTCTTTTGTTATTAAAGGTATACCATGCGCGTCTTCAAAAATAACGCACTCTCCTCCCCCTCCTAGTGTAGAAGCAACCGCTTCTGTTAGGATCTCGATGCCCTTAAATACTTTTCTCCTACCTTCGTCTCCGAAGCTAAACTCTTTTACTATTTGATTCATTTAATTAGATTTTATTATATAATTACCCGTAATTTTAAAAAGCTACAAATAATTTTTATTTATTCATCTACAGCGGGCGCGGGTTGCCCTACTGTAAGTGTAACTGAAACTGGATTTATTTCTAGTTCAATTGCATTAGCTATATTGGTTTCTATAAATGTAACTTGCTCTTCTCCCATAGCTGCTTGTGTCCAAGCTACAACCTGCTCGTTTGTTACCTGGTCAAATGGTATAAAATCTGTGATTTCGCTAATATCCAATGTTTGGGTGCCAATGTTAGTAGATGAGTATTGTTTTCCTCCTTCTTCTTTTGTTCCTGTAACTCTCCAATGCACATTGTACACTACATCGTCATTTCCGCCTTGTTCTACATAAGCATCTACTGTTTTGCAATTCCAATCGTAAGTAATCATTTGTTTTTGTTTTTTATAATTATACCGCGGTAACTGCTAATGTACCTCCATTTGCTACTGTTATTCGATATCTTGTGCCGTCAGGCGATCTTAATATTAATCCGCTAGCTGAGTCATCTACTTCAATATCCCCTCCGTCAACTTCTAACTTAGAAGCAGGGCTAGCTGTTCCGATACCCGCGTTGCCGTTTGTATCAATGACAAATTTTACATCCCCTAGAGAGTTTTTAAATCTGGCTATATCTTGTGCATTTGCCCCTCCTTGTACCACTAATGCCGTGGAGGAGACTGAAGCGAACCTAGCAGCACCTGCTTGACCTAATACGTCTAACTTATATGTAGGACTAGTGCTACCTAGACCTAAGTTACCGTTAGCTATTATAACATCACCTTTTAATCGGGTACTTGTTATAAGATCGTTTCCTAAAACAACTGTATTTGAACCAGCACTTATAGCGTCTGTACCTATAACAATTTCATTAACCGCACCTATTCCATTTGAGGTAGTAAGTTTTCCTATAAATACACAGCCTGAAGAGCTTCCATTAGTACCTCCTACTCTTTGGGCTCCAGCACCATATCCAATCGCTGTATTATTTTCTCCATGTGTTAAGCTTATAGCGGCCGCGCCAACCGCTGTATTGTTAGAAGATGTTTCATTTCTTTCCAAGGCAGTCCAACCAATAGCCACATTGTTAGTTCCTGTTGTGTTGTCTTTAGATGCCCCATATCCAATTGAAGTATTTCTATTTCCAATTGTATTGTCGCTTAGTGCTTGGGTACCTAAAACTACGTTTTGCGAAAGATTACCAGGGCCTTTCCCTACGGTTAAACCATTAATTAAAGCATCTCCATCAACATCTAGCTTTGCACCAGGAGTAGCTGCTCCTATACCTACGCTGCCACCTGAATAGTTTATACCCCCAGTAACCGCATCCCACGGTGAGCTTATTATATCTGTAGTTAAAGCTAATATACCACTTGACGACGGCCATTGTAAATCAATGCTGCTAGATAATGCCGTGTTAGGGGTTATTGAAGTTTGGTTACCCAAAGCGTTGTTAAAAATTAATTGATTAGGTAGTACATCAGTATATGACCCATCTGCTATTAAAGTAGTTTTAAATCTCTTCCCACTTAGAAGGCTGGTAAAAGAAGTGGAGGTCGCGGTTATTGCACCGGTACCCCATGTCCATAAAGCGTCCGACGGACTTGCTTGGTATGTGTTACCTGTGGATATAACTCTTTGTAATGTAGCCCCATCATTTACAAATGTTTGTAAATTTACTGCGGTTATATTTTTTAACGGCTTATTTACATCCGATATATCGGTAACAGGGAACAAATCCCCCGAAGCTACCGTAGAAATAGTTGGATAACTTATTAATCTAGCCATAATTTTTATTTTTTCTTTTTATATTTGCGTTTTGGTACCTTGTACTTCTTTTTGCCCTCTTTTTTAGTACCTTTACCATCATTTGCGCGGTTTCTAGCAATACTTTCCCATCTTCCGTCCTTGTGATCCCAATCTTTACCTTTAACATTGACACCTTTCTTCTTGGCAGCGCGCCTTTCTCTCTGCGCGTGAGCTTTTTTAGCTCTTCTATCAGGTGTTTTAGCGCAAGCTAGGTCCCTATCAGCTTTACGCTTCTTCGCCGCAGGCGATAATTTTTGTTTTGAGGCCATTTTAATAAAATTTAGTACTATGACTAATATAATTACCCAGTTTTACAAAAAGCTACGCCCAAAAAAAACTTTGTTGCATAATTATAGGTATAGGGCTATATAGTAAAAACAAAAATCAAATTTAAAAAGAAAACGAAATTCAAAAACCCCACTCCCCTTTTAATTTTATGGATTACAAAATAAAGTTTACCTTGATCGTTGGGTTTACAGCCATAGCTTAGGCATCTAGGCCTATACTTATTCGATGAGAGGAGGTATACATTCGCAACCGCGGCAGCGCGAGCGCAGCGAGTGTATAGCATAGGAAATACGACGTGTATTAGATAATATAAGTGAATAAAGAAATTAATAATAACTTAAAATAAATATCAAATGCACTTTCAAATCATTCAACACATTATCACACCATCACAAGAACACCAGATCTATGATGTACTAACTCAAGACATCTCAACAACACCACCAACATTCATATCCCACTACCATATTGACTTCAAGGATTACAATGATCTACTGGACCTGGTTAGTTAACCTCAACATGTCCTTAATACCAAACCACTACATAACTAAAACGACTACTAATAGATAATATAACTGTAACAAATAATAATAACTTAATACTTTAACTATGACTAAGATCCAATTCAATACCAACTACAAAACAATCAATCAAATTACTAACAGTAATAAACTAAACAGACCTATCCATATAATGTCAGACGGACTATATGTAGACAACAGTGACCTGGAAACTGTAGGAAAGATCCTTGACCGAAACTTAATCAAATATAAACTAAAATAATAAACCATGAAATACAAAGACTCAATGCAAGACCATCTAAACTTTATACTCGAACTAACATCAATACTAAACTCTAATAACATAACACTATGACATTACAAGATCACAACACAATCAATGAACTAATAAAGTTCTACATGAAACACCGAAGTGGAGCGAACTACAAGAAAGGTATACAACCTATCGATGGCTTCAAGATACACGCCTTGCTGGTCTCTAATGCGATCGCTGGCCAGAAAAAAGACCTCAACATATACTAATCTAAAACCAATCAACATGCAAAAACTTAAAAGAATATTTGCTGACCTGGCTCGAGGAGCTGGGTATGCATTAAGAAACTAAGATCACGACCTCACGGCGCCAATGCCTGACCCCGATCCCTAGAACGGAAACTAGCAGCTGACGTGGCTGTGGGTCACAGCGGCAACGCCGGAGGCGTGTATAGCAACGCGTATAGCACTTTTTGTATAGCATACCAAAAACGACCGGTTTTAGATAATAATAGTGAATCTAATAAATATTAATAAATAATAAAAATAAAAATAAATTAAGAAATTATTTATAACAAAGTAAAAACGACTAATAATAGATAATATAACTGAAATTAATAATTAATAACTAAAATCTAATAACTATGACAAATTCAAATGAATTATTACAGAATGCACTGAAATCAATGAGCAACGAAGACAAAGCGAAGATCTTCCCACCGATCGAACGAAAGAACTTCGTAGTCCGAGAAAGCTGGATGAATCGAAATCAAGTGATAACTTTTGTGAACAACAAAAATCAAAGAGTGACTTATAATCACGACGTGATACTCGAAGCGATGCTTCCGAAACTGAAGTTCCAAGCTTGCTGGCTTAAGAGAAAGTACTGGTCTCAAAGTACAAATCTACCGACCAACGTCAGACATCTGGCTACGATCGAAGAGCTGAAGTCTACTGAAAAGTAGGCTCAGGCCCTCGGGTCACAAAGTAAAAACGATTACTAATAGATAATATAACTGAATAACAACTAAATATATAAATTATGAATTACAAAGAAACTAAAGCAATGTTAGAAATATGTCAAAGAAATTTAAGCTATCTCGGATGTGAGCCAGTAGCTGACGACGTACAGACTGCACTGAACAATCTAGAGTATGCACACATGAACGATCTGATATGTTAAGTAGTTGCTGCGACGCTGAAGCCAGCTATTTGAGCGATGATATCTGTGGTGCATGTAAAGATCACTCTGATTTCTATGACGAAGACGAAGATGAAACCTGTAGAAACGGTAAAGAATGGAACAAATGTGACTGCTGTTAACTAACTAAACCACACGCCTCGGTGCGTGTATAGCATAGGTATGTTCCGTCCTCAGCGGTAGGTGGATCCAGTGCACTCGCCGAAGGCGGTGTATAGCAACGCGTATAGCACGGTAAAAAGAGTGCTTTAGGTTGCAGACCAAAAACGATCACCGTTAGATAATATATATGAATAACAAATAACACTACTATGACAATAACAAATGAGGAATTAAGGGAAGAAATTTACACCGATCTAATACAGGAATATGACCACCTGACTCACGAAGAGATAACGGATATGGTCGATGTAGAGATGATAGTAACTTGGATTGCTGACGGAAATGTGGAAAGACTAGGTGAAGATACCTACGTAGAACACACAACACAGTGGAGGAAGAAGTTCACGATGTCAGAGTTAATAAGGTTTTACTTAAAAGAATTTTAGGTCGATGCCGAAGTAACGGATCTCACTGAGCTAACTTAGATAACTAAGGTTTAGTTAAGTAATACTAGTGTAGAGTAGTCAGAGACTATCTATTAGACTATAACTACTATTTACCTGGAGTAATAGAATTACACTTAAACAACTAGTATTTTATTAAATTAATATAATTACCTGTTTCGGAGTGAAAGCTACAGTAAATATGGGATTATTTAAGTGAGTAAGTGACATTAAGTGTTTGTAAGTGGCTACGGTAATGGTTGTCACGGTCACAAACTAAAAACGACTACCGTTAGATAATATAAATGTAACTAATAATAACTAATAAATATATAAATACCATGCAAAAAGAAAACCTACAATTACCAGTAAAACAATTTCACCGCCTATACGATTTATTAGGTGATATACTTGACCATGACTCCGAAAGCGGTTACTTTAATATGGATAACCTAGATATCGATTTCTTAGAGGATATACGGACTGAATTATTCAACCAAATACCCGACGAGAAAACCTACACTGACTATGCTCTAACCGGCCGATCTTCAAACCCTAGTATACAAGCGGGTAAACTATATAAGATAGTAGAAAAAACGAGTAAGTACGGTTTCAAACTAGAAGTCGAAGACGGCGAAGTAATCTATTGTCTCTTTAAAAACTGTGCTTTCCTAAACGGTAGAGATTGGACCATTATTAACGTAGAAGACTAAGTAACTATGAAAAACCTAATAAGCTACATCGAAATAGATTGGTCAGGAGTATGCAGTGACTTCGATCTTGAGTACGGTGATATTTCACCTGAGCAAACCTTCGAAATTGACCATGCACTACATAAAATAAACGAAGTATTAAACGAATTTATAATACAAAACCGATAAACTATGAAAACTAATGCTATACCCGCTTTAACCTTGACTAACACGGAATACAACGTGCTAGCGGTTGCACTCGACCACATGTACGAACACTTAACTGATA
>Ga0209192_10003554_pt1 | contig 10416 bp, 9 predicted proteins | sample ArcticOcean_MG_C_11_FD_187433 | JGI IMG/M metagenome (GOLD analysis project Ga0209192, IMG submission 187433) | Marine microbial communities from western Arctic Ocean - ArcticOcean_MG_CB2_154 (SPAdes) (version 2) | ecosystem: Environmental > Aquatic > Marine > Oceanic | place: Arctic Ocean... | reverse complement strand
TATTGTTATCTGTAACTGTTGTAGTAATACCTTCACCACCAGCGAAAGTTAATGTTTCACCTGTACTAAAGTTATCAGGACTACCTGAATCAGCAGCAACTGTAAATGCACCAGAAGCAACAGCAGCAAAGCTTAAGTTACCTGATCCATCAACTTTTAGATATTGTCCATTAGAACCTGCTGTAGCGGGTAATGTTAAAGAAACATCACCTACAAGAGCTGCCGGAGACTTTAACAATACTGAATGAGCACCGTTGTTAGTTCCTTCGTTAAATTTAATTCCACCACCAGCAGTTGCGTTATTACCAACAAGTAGTTGATCTATAGCGTTATTTGAATCTGTGATTACAGCAGATGAAGCTGTAAGTGTTCCATGAACATGATTTGCTAGATCAGCAAAATACTTACCACCGATAACTTCAACGTTAGCGGCATTGCCACCAGTTTCCGTTCCTGTTCCTATGAAAAGTCTATCACCTAAATTATTTTGTGCGCCTGTACCATAAGTATAAGCCATTTGTCCTTGACCCAAGTTGGATGGTGCGGCTACTCCAGAGGATCTTAATATTTTTATTATTGTTGCCATTGTTTATTTTCCTTTAAAAGTTACCACCGTTAAGGTCTAATTTCCCAGTTGTGGTGTTAATTACATTTCTACTTACAAATTTATTACTAGAAGCGTCATATTGGAGTATGGCGCCGTCTTCTAAAGAAGTGGCATTCACATCATTTAAGCCGGTTAGAGTAGAAGCTGTTCCAGCACTTGGAACAGTAACAGAGACCTGATTTGGACTTGAATTTGTCGAGTATATCTTTGCTTTATTTTGTGCCATTTCTGGTCTCCTTCTCTCTTTAAGTATATATTTATACTATAAAGTATATTTATAATAACTATTTATTAAAGATTAAATGGTAACCGATGGCGAAACTGTAATTATTCCTTCAACAACTCTTGTGACTGTATTATCAGATTGTTTTAGTATTTCAACATCAAAAACGTATCTTGCAGGCGCTTCTAAAGCACCTGTTTGAGTTGCTGAAAGAGAAAGAGTTACAACACCTGAAGTGGCGTCATTCGCTATGTAGGTAGTAAATGTTGTTCGTGTTCGAGTGCTAGCGTAGCCTTGAGCCATCTTAGCACTCGCAGTATATCCTGTCAAATCGAAGGCGTCTCCAGTATTAGCCCATACTGTTACGTCTGTCGAAAATGTAGTTCCTTGATCAATCCTTAGATTTACTGTCGCTGCCATTTAATTCTTCTAATCCTTTTTTAATCTTTTCATTATAATGATTAGTAAGAACCTCAATTTTCTCTAGTTCTACTATGTGTCTAACTTTTGATGATTGCATTTCCATTTTAGCAACAATACTGTTCCTAATATCCATAGGCAAATCACTTGTGTTATATTCTTTACCGTCAATTGTCATTGTCTCTTGTTTTACTTCTTGTGTCATTATCACCTCACTATGTTGTTTGTTATAAAGTTATTTATACTAGTTTAAAAACTCTATGTATTATCGGATTTTATCCAACCAGAACCAGTTATGAATAGTAGTTCAGCAGTGGTTCTATTTGTACTTAAAACTAAATTATTAACGTCACCTTGAATATTATTACCACCTCTAGCTATTGTTATATTATTAGTAGCCGCATTTCCACCGATATCTATAAGTTTCACTCGTTGTCCATTAACTGGAGAACTTGGTAAAGTAGCTGTTACAACATTACTTGCTGTACTTACTAGATATGCAGTATAGTTTGACGCCGATACAATAGAGAAATCAGCAGTCTTAATAGTAAGGTCAGTTGTCATACCTACACCTGCTCCACCTGTTCCTACAGCAATAATTGATTTAGTTATGGCTGGTATTTGTGCATAAGTTCTACCAGTTCCACCATCATTTCTAATACCATGAAATAGATGTATAGGAGCACCACTACCATTAGCTTGAGAAGTAGCGATTAATTCATTTTCAACCTCAGACCAAATTTGAATACTATTATCAGTATAATATCTAAGACTAATCATACCTACTGGATTATTAACACCTATTCTTCTATATGAAGGTATAGATCCACCACCAGCAGTAAAGTAACCATCGGTAGCACTACTTGGTGAACCCGCTGCTGAAGTATTAAAATTATAACTAGGGCCAATAATACTTTCATTAGTTTGATATTGGAATCTATTTACTAGTAGAGTATCTGCATCTGTAACACCTGTAAGATTACCTGTATAATTAGTTCCGAAATAATCTCCTCGAGCCACTAAATTTAAATTAATATTTATTTGCTCACCTGGGTTAATAGATATACCACTTTTAATAACTGTATGATTTTCAACACCATTTTTAACACCATCTTCCGAAAGATCAAGGTCGTGTGCAACTTCCCAATCAAAATTAGTATTAGTTATAGAACCATTAGGGAATGTAGCATTAGACCAAGCACCAAATTGTACTTTAAAAGAATTTACAGATAATGGATTAATTGTTCTACCAATTGTATTTTCAGCACCACCAGTTTTATCTACTAACTCTAAATGACCGTCACTTAAAAATCTAAGGGATAAAGGTGCATTGTTAGCAACTGAATATTCACTTCCAGAATTATAATCAGTAACCTCTGTGTTTGTACTATCTCCAAATGTTGTAGTACCATCTTTAAAGAAAAATACTGTATTCCAATTTGTTACAACAATTTGGTTTTGATATGTTTGAGCAGTTTGAGCACCGTCCCAAATACCCATTCTAAACTGTCGATCAGTAATCATATTAAAGTTATATTCAGAACCTCTTGTTAGTTCTTCACCCCAATAAAAAGGTCCTTGATCCGCTACGGCAGCAGTCGTTGTTGAAACACCAACTGGATCATCAGCATTAGTTCCATATGAAATATACCATTGATTACTTCCAGAAACCAGTCCAACAGGATTGATTAAAGTAGATGCATCGATACTAACTGTTGTAGAATCAGATTTAGTTAAAACTAAATTAGTCCCAACAATCGCACCACTTGAAAGTTCAGCACCAGCACTACCACTAACTGTGATAGTTTTAGTTGTTCCTGTTCCACTAGCAGTTACGCCACCACCAACAAAGTTAATTGTTGAGGCCGCTGTTGCTAATGATGATCCTTCTTCTTGTATAGTAATCGCACTTCCGCCACCACCACCAGATGAAGCAATTGTTCCATCAGCGGCAATAGTAATATTACTACCTGCTGTTAAAGCGGCAACAACGTTAGTTGTGTCAGTAACATCAGCACTTGCTTCGATAGCATTTAATTTTGTATGATCTGCGTCAGTGAATACATTTGAATCAGTGGCCGCTTCAACAGCAGTTCTAATTTCAGCGTCTGTCTGATCAGCTGTAGCACTTGCTTCGATAGCAACTAATTTATTATGATCTGCGTCTGTAAATACATTTGAATCGGAAGCCGCTTCAACAGCTGCTCTAATTTCAGCATCTGTTTGATCAGCAGTAGCACTAGCTTCAATAGCATTTAATTTTGTATGATCTGCATCTGTAAATACGTTTGAATCAGAAGCCGCTTCAACAGCAGTTCTAATTTCAGCGTCTGATTGATCAGCAGTAGCAGCTTGTTCAACAGTTCCTAATTTTGATTTTTCAGCGTCTGTAAATTCGTTTGTATCATTTAAAGCCTCATAAGCTGTTTTAATTTGAGCAGCAGTTACAACACCAGTTGAACCAACAACACTTGTAACACCACCAGTAGGTGTTAATAATAATGTGAAGTCTGCCATAGTTCCAGCAGAACCACCGTTATGAATATATGTTTTATTTTGATCTGTTCTAACAATAACATCACCTTGACTAGTTGATAAAGCTAATTGAGTAGATTCACTACCAACAGTAAATACATCTGTAATAGCAATTTGAGCAGCAGAAATTTGACCACCAGCACTAATACTAATATTAGTTCCAGCAGATAAAGCATTTACAACATTTGATGTATCTGTAATATCAGCGCCTGCCTCAATAGCATTTAATTTTGTGTGATCTGCATCTGTAAATACATTTGAATCCGTAGCAGCTTCAACAGCTGTTCTGATTTCGGCATCCGTTTGATCGGCTGTAGCACTTGCTTCTATAGCATTTAATTTTGTATGATCTGCATCTGTAAATACGTTAGAGTCTGTAGCCGCTTCGACAGCTGCTCTAATTTCGGCATCCGTTTGATCAGCACTAGCATTTGCCTCAACAGTTCCTAATTTAACATTATCAGCGTCTGTGAAAGCGTTAGTATTACTCTGAGCTTCATATAAAGCTTTTATTTCTCCACCACTTAAATCGTCTTTCGCATTTGTCTCAACAGTTCCTAATTTAGTATGATCAGCGTCTGTAAATACATTTGAATCTGTGGCTGCTTCAACAGCAGTTCTAACTTCAGCGTTAGTTAAGTTTGCTATGGTAATAGTTTTAGTTGCTCCTGTTCCAGAGGCAGTTACACCAGCACCAACAAAGTTAAGTGTTTCGGCTGCTGTTGATAATGATGAACCTTCTTCTTGTACAGTAATAGCGGCGGCACCACCCGAAACTGTAATAGTTTTAGTTGTTCCTGTTCCACTAGCAACTACACCAGCGCCAACGAAGTTAATTACTGAGGCAGCTGTTGATAAATTTGATCCTTCTTCTTGTATAGTGATTGCAGTTCCACCACCACCACCTGTTTGATCGGCAACCCAAGCATAATCTGTTCCATTCCAACTTAATATATTCCCAGATGAAGCTGTTCCTGTATTTAAATGTGTATCAACTCTTGCGTCTGTATAATACAAATTAGAGCCTTCTGGTAAATTAGCAGTTGTAGAAGATGTTGTATCTAATAAACCAATCCAGTTACCAGCATGAGCAAAATAAGCTTTACCAGTAGCATGAACATGAGCAAACATACCATGATAAGTTGTAGCGTTTGGTAAATCACCTGAAGTTGCAAACATGTTTTTAAATAGTAATTGACCTGTTGTAGTAATATTATTAGAACCCATATCTAAATCAGAACCTGTTACAGCAGTAATTGCTCTCGCATCTGTGTGATATAGATTAGTTGTTCCTTCAGCAACTGTGTCTGAATTTCCTTGTGTGTATGTAATAGCGCCAGTTGTAGAGTTATAAGCAATTGAACCACTAGCAGATATTGAACCTCTTGCTCTTGCATCTGTATGGAATAAATTAGTTGAACCCTCGGTGATCGAATCTGTATTACCTTGACTGAACGATACGACACCAGTTGAAGAATTATAAGATAAATCTCCTGATACTGATATTGAACTTCTTGCTCTGGCGTCTGTGTGATATAGATTACTTGAACCTTCAGCAATTTCATCTGAATTATCTTTTGTTAAAATTTGTGAGTCAACATATGCTTTAACTGATTGTTGAGATGGAAGTCTAGTATCACTATCTGATATCATATTGTCTTCATCAATTAATGCCGCTGTTATTCTAGCGTCTGCTCTTGAATCGGTATAGTATAAGTTTGTGCCTTCACTTAAATTTGTTGTTGACTTCGCTGTAAATCCTGCGTCAACTCTAGCGTCTGATCTTGCAGTTGTGTGATATAAATTTGTTGTTCCCTCAGAAAGATCATCTGTATCTTTTGTTGCTAATTGAGTATTAAATCTTGGATCAAATGTAGAGTTAAAATCACTAGTAGCTAATTTGGTAGCAATACTGTTTGTAATTGTTGTAGAGAAATTAGCGTCATCACCTATTGCTTGTGCTAATTCATTTAATGTGTCTAATGCGCCTGGTGACGAATCAATTAAAGCGTCAACTTTTAATTGTGCTCTTGCGTCTGCTCTGGCATCCGTGTAATATAAATTTGTTCCCTCTGCTAAATCAGTGGTAGTCTTATTAGAAAGATCAACAGTGAAATTAGATGAACCATAACCAGAATTTGTAATAGTTACTGTGTTACCACTAACTGCTGTTGTAACTCCTGTGCCACCAGCAATTTGTAAAGTTCCACCTAAAGATTGAGTTATTGCTGTAGCTGCATCACCTCTAAATAAAATATTAGGGTTTGCTAATTTTGTATTGGGAATTGAACCCGCTAATTGAGTATTAGATATTGTTCCAATCAATGAACTTGTTGGATAATTAGTAGCGTCTGATAAATCAAATGCTGGAGTGGCATCCGTATCACCTAGACTTAATGTAAGACCACCTAAACTAATAGTAGTATTTAATGTTGTTCCGTCACCAAAACCGGTGTAAATTTCGTTGAAGTTATCGTTAATTTTGATAGCACCAACTCTTAACTCATCTCCTGATGAATCGTTTGCTGCTGTTCCAATATTTACTAATTGTTTTGCCATTTGTGTCTATTCCTTAGATGTTTCGATATACTATATTTATAACCAATTACTATTATTTATACAGTTTATTAAGTGATTTTCCTCATAGGTTTTGTATATCTGCTCCATTTTGTGTAGTATCCGTCAATTGTATTATTCTTATAAGATGGATCTTTTTTCATTAAGTGAAAGGTTATACCTAACTTCCATTTACAACCTAATTCTGTAAACCCTGCCGGAGCATGTAATATTGATGTATCTTGTATTATTGCCGTTTTTGGTTCCCATTTACATACTTTTTCAATTGAGAGACCATCATATATATTTAAAGGTATATGTGAGGGCATTATCTTTTCTAAATGGTTATGATCTTTATTTGAGTAGTCTAAACTCTCTACTCCGTATTCATCATATGATTGTATTCGTATAACATTATGATAATTAGCAAAACTATTAATCAATCTACCTTTCATAAAATGTGTACCATGTCCTCTATATCTCTGATTAAAGGTAACATATTCACTTGCGTTAATATGATCAATAGCAATAGGAATTATTATATCTTTATATGGTCTATAACCATCTATATGTGTGACACTATCAGTATGAAGACCATAAGGTTTTACTGCCTTAAATAATTGATCACCCACACTTATAGGGTCATTACTGATATCACTATAAAAATAAATGTCATCTCCAAAGTGTTCATGTATCTTAGGTCTTAAAATGTCTGAAATAATCTTTTCTTTTAAAGGATATATTATATGATGGATATGATTATTTACAACTTCAACATTATTATATTTTTCATAAAAATCAAGTAGTGTATCTTTTTCTTTATCGTTTATAAAGTTATCTACAGTATAAGATTTTTCGTATTGATCTTTAAACAATTTAACATTTGGATTATGAATAATATCCATATTTCGTAACTCATCATCTTTAAAGATTTTATTAGTCTCGTATTTGGGCATTTATCCACTCCAATTGTTCTTCCTTAATTTTAAAAAACTGTATAGTCAATGATGTTCTTTCTGACACAACGTCTCTAATGGCATGATATTTTTGAGTATCAAGTAAACACCATTCACCTGGCACCTGATTATATGTATCTATAAGTTCTTTGTCTTCGTTATATAATCCTAGATGTGCATCCTTGCCTCCGGTATGTATCATATAATTAATAGCATATATTCTACTAACATCTTTATGTACAACTTTCTCAACTCCAGAATTCATAATCTGTGCCATGATTTGTACATTTTCGTTAAAGAAATCTTTTGGAAACAATGATTGTATTAATTCTCTAGTTTGTTTAGTTACGTTGTAAGAATAATAACCAGGTTTTTTTGAAGCGAACCCTGGTCTCTCTTTAAGATACCATGTCTCTGATAAATTAATCTTTGGTAATTTTAATCTTTTTATCATTGTAATATGTTCTTTTATTCCTAGATTCTTCAAAACTTCTAACACTAAAAGTTGTGTCTGGATTCCAATCTTCAACTTCTTTGAACAATCTAATTGATATGTTTAATTTTTTACCTGATCCTTTTAAATGATAGTTTGATGGTCCATGAATTATAGAAGAGTCTTTTATTATAGCATTTCCAGGTATATTTTTTTCTAAACTCTTTACAGTCATGCCTTCAAAGTGTGATGTTAGAACTGCATCACCAATATGATTTTCAATAAAGTCATGGTCAATTTCAGTTCCATTTAAATATTTTACACCATCAATATCGTATGAACCTCTTAAAGCATTTGAATAAACATTTAGACCTACATCTTTCGATCCTTTTCTAAAATGTGTTGATCTTCTATAACATCTTTGATTAAAGTTGTAAGTATAAACTTCAGCGTCATTTTCTATCCACAAAGGTATAACTATATCCTTTTGTGTTAACCACTTAGGTATATGTGTTATTGAATCTGTATGTGGGGCAAATATTTTATTTTGTTCTATGAAGAAATCAGCAGAGTGTGGGTGTTTATCATTATTAATTTGATTATATAATTTAAATTTTCCAAAATGTTTTGTTAATTTAGGAAACAAAATCTCTAATACTTCATCATAGATATGTCCATTTTCAATATAAGATAGATCACCATTAAGTATGTGCCAACCTTCTTTATTTTTATTTTTGTAATACCAATCTACTAAAAAACTAACCTCTTTATCGTCAAAAAACTTCTCTATTTGATATACGTCTTCCTCTGGGAAAACACCATCAAAAAAAGTTTCATTAGGATTATTAAAATCATTTTCCATTTATAGTTATATCCTTAAAATTAATATCATGTAATCCCATATGAAAAACGATTCTTTCAACACTAGGTGCTTTAACGCCATGTGCTACCTTTGTATTAATCACTGTCATATTCTGATACAACACTTCCGTGCCATCTTTAAAGTATAAAGGTCCTGTCATTTCTGTTACAGGTATTACTACTGAACTTTTACTTAACACATCTACATGTAAAGGTAATTCTCCACCAGGTAAAACTCTAAAAAAATTACATCTCCACTCTTTAGGTCTTATGCCTAAGTAGTTCCATATTTTTTTTATTTCTCTTAATAACGGTCTGTCAAAATCTTTTATTTCTTGTACAAAAAACTTATTATTCTCCCAAGACATATATTCTTTATATAAATCGTTACTGTCTTTCCAATTACCAGTAATATACTTTTTGAAAAAAGATTTATCAGTATTGTAATTAGTTTCTATGTAGTTATTCATTTAAATCTTCTTGTCCTATAAGTGATACAATAATATGAGAACGAGCAGTGGTGCCTTTGTTCCAAGCACTATGTCGTAATCCTTGATTTAGAAACCAACAAGAACCTGGTTCCATAGTTTGATATACTTTCTTTCCATCAACAACACAATAGAAACCACAATCTTTGTTTGTAGTTATAGGAATATGAAATCTTATAGAATAATCTGTATTATAATCTATGTGTTCGGCGATATTAGCACCTGGTTCCATAATCGCTATTCTTGCCCTTGTAGTTTCTGCCTTGAAAGATGTAATGACTTCTTCTAAATATGTTCCCTTTACCCAATCTTTTATTTTATTATAATGTCTTTCATCTAATCTACTTTTAGGTATCTTCTTATCATAAACTCTATCTTCCATTTTTGGATTGTATCGACAAAGTGCTACTTGTTTATATGGCGAACCATTAACTTCATATCTTCCAGTATCATCTTTGACAATATAGTTTTCGAAAGGTTTAACATAGTTTCTATAATCCCATGCCATTCGTTTATCATTTAGACCTTTTCTAAATTCAGATTCTTCCACATCATTGTTTTGTAAAAATTTATAGGCGTCTTCAATGGTATCGAACTTTAATCCAAATGCTTTCTGTAATTTAGAAGTCTTACCTCCTACTAGATCACCATATCCATCTTTTGCTTTTAGATCATCTACTTCAACAGGCATTTGTTGAACTACTTTAATAATCTTTTCTACATCAAAAGTTTTATCTAACTTTTTAAATGGAGGTAATTCATGTCTCTTTTTTAATTTCATATGTTCCTTTATACTGCCAACAGTTTGGATTTTCTTTACGACATACAGCAACCTTATCATCACTAAATTGCCAATTTGTATTAGTCTTCTTTCCTATTTCTAAAAATAGTTTCTTCATATACAATCTATTTCTACATCTACTTATAAATGCTTTTCTGAACCCTAATTGTTTTGTTATTTCTAATTGTTGTTGTATAGATTTAACTAAATGAGGTCTAGCAATATCTCTACCTGGTCTTCTTAAACAATCGTGTTCCCAATATCTATTTAATATTCTTACTTCACCTTTCTCATAAAATTCAGGTCTGTGCCATACTGAACTAAACCCTAGTATATTATCATCTTTTAATAAGACAGTGATACACTCAAATTCAAACCAATCAATAGATGTATAATCCACTTTTTTAAAATGACCTTTTTCTAAATCATCAAAAGATATTTCTTTTAATTTTTTTAATAAATCTGGTCTATCTTCAGGTTTAAATGTAATTACATTACAATCTTCATTTCGCATAACTGACCACATCATTATAAAACTCACTATTTTTTTTACCAT
>Ga0209192_10003553_pt1 | contig 10417 bp, 15 predicted proteins | sample ArcticOcean_MG_C_11_FD_187433 | JGI IMG/M metagenome (GOLD analysis project Ga0209192, IMG submission 187433) | Marine microbial communities from western Arctic Ocean - ArcticOcean_MG_CB2_154 (SPAdes) (version 2) | ecosystem: Environmental > Aquatic > Marine > Oceanic | place: Arctic Ocean... | reverse complement strand
GTTATCTGATGGTGATATGATACAATATTATGAGAATGAACATGCATACACTAACGGCCCCACTAAAACAGAACAATGTGATGTGTTCGTAGGGAATTCGTCAACATCTTACTTTGGTAATGAGGCATACAATATATGTTCTAGTAATATGCAATAAATAGATATGTAATCATGAAAAAGAATTTAAAGTCAACACAGGTAATCGATGCATTAACTCAAAAGATTGAGTTGAAGAAAGACCTTCGTGTTGCAAAAAAAGAACAGGATGCAGTTGAGATAAAACAAATCAATAAGAAAATTGATAAAATTGAGAAGAAACTGCACTCCATACCATTGCAAAAATACTAAATAATCATATACATTTAGGAGACTCCACATGGCATGGGCAGACGAAATAGCAGAACAAAACGCAATATTGGCATCAAATCAAAAAAATCTAGATTGGTTACAAGGTAATACAGCTACCTTTCATACTGGAAGTTCAGAAGAACCAATTGAAAGAACAGCCGCAGGTGCAGTAGGTTATATGACAGCATGGAGAACTGATAACCCATCAGTTACCGAAGGGGATTTGTTCCATAAATGGAATTACTGGGTTAATGATGTAACAATTGAGGGTGATGATGCACCTTCTAAAACTGTAGCAGAAGCCATAACTGCAATTCAAGAAGGTATGGCACTAATCACTGCAGATAGAGATACTCTTCAAGCACACATAGACAATGGTGATGTCGACGCAGGTGCATAACACACCTTTTCAAATCTTATAAATAGTAGACAGGATACACATTTTAGTGTATAATCTACTATATGGCCGTTAAAAATCTACATTTAGAACACTTAGAAGACGAAATCATCAACAATGGTATCAATGGTGGTCGTGCAGCTATAAACTTCTTACAGGGTCTTAGAGACATGATGAAGGGTACTTCTAAGAAAGCAGTTAACATGACTGTAAAGTGGGACGGAGCTCCTGCTATATTTTGTGGAAAACACCCCGAAACTAGTCAATTCTTCGTAGCAAAGAAGTCTTTATTCAATAAAGAACCCAAGTTTTACACATCAGAACAACAAATCAAAGATGCACCCGAACTAAGTGGTGACTTAGAGTCAAAGTTCTTAGACTCATTCAAATACTTGTCTGCACTATCATTTTCTGATATCTTACAGGGTGACTTAATGTTCACCGATGACAAGTCCACTAAGACCATAGATGGTAAACAATACATTACATTCCAACCTAATACTATTCTCTATGCAGTAGACGAAGATTCAACACTTGGTAAAGAGATTTCCAGTGCAAAACTAGGTATAGTGTTTCACACTACTTACACTGGTGACTCTATAGAAAACCTCAGTGCATCATTCGGTGCAAACACATCTAAGTTAGGACACAGTAAAGATGTGTGGATTGACGATGCATCATATAAAGATGTCAGTGGTAAGGGGTCGATGACTGCAACAGAAACACTTAAGTTAACACAAACACTTACTATGACTGGTAAACAGTTTCACCAAATCAAACGACCTATGTTAGAAAAGTTTATGAAAGTGCAAGACACTATAAACGCAAAGGGAGCTGCTGGTGCATCCTTTAAAACATATTGTAATTCACTGATTAGACAAGGTAAGTTTACACCAACTTACGCAGGTTATATGAAACACTTTGAGAACTACTGGAGAGATAAGGTAGTTGGTAAAGTTAAGATGGAAAAGACTAAACAAATTAAAAAAGAAATAGGTGAACAATTATACAATGAATTGAGAAGTATGAAGAAGTTCATCGAAGCACTCACTAGTTTCATGTTACACTTAGTGGTTGCAAAACAACTTATCATCGTTGCATTGAATAGAGTAAAATCAATCGGAACCTTTGTAAAGACTGCAACAGGATTTTCAGCGGTAAACCCTGAAGGTTACGTTGCAATCGACAACGATGGGAAAGCAGTGAAGTTAGTAGACCGTATGGAATTCTCACTAAATAACTTTACAGTTGCAAAGAATTGGGATAAGTAATGAAAACATTTAACGGATTTATAACAGAAGCAAAGAAACCTAAAGGTGCAGTATTTACCTTTGGTCGTTTCAATCCACCTACAACAGGTCATGCAAAGTTAGTTAAGAAACTAAAATCAGTTGCAACGGGTGGTTACAATGTTCTTTTGTTCACCTCACATTCAAACGATAGGGTCAAGAATCCACTAACACATAGACAAAAGGTATCATACCTCACTAAATTCTTCGGTAAGATAGTTGTAGACACACCTATACGAACAGTATTTGATATTGCAGTTGAATTACAAAGACAAAAGTACACACATGTAAGAATGGTTGTGGGTTCAGATAGAGTAAGGGAATTCGATACACTACTAAACAAATACAACGGAGTCAAAGCTAGACATGGTTTTTATAAGTTCGAACAGATAGAGATTGTATCTGCTGGAGAAAGAGATGCAGATGCAGATGACGTAAGTGGAATGAGTGCAAGTAAACTCAGAGGATATGCAGAAGCAGGTGACTTTGATAACTTTAAACTTGGAGTACCCACTAAATCTGCTGGACTACTAAAAAATCTTTACAATGACATTCGTAAAGGAATGGGTATTGTAGAGTCAAAACTACCATCTTACATGATTGAAGATTTAATCACCGAAGGTGTCTATGACCCAGGCGTATTCAAAGCAGTGTTCCTAATGGGTGGGCCTGGAAGTGGTAAATCAGAAGTGGTCACTGGTCTTGCTCTAAAAGCATTAGGACTTAAGTTAATCAATACAGACCAAGCATTTGAGAAAGGCCTTAAGAAAGCAGGATTATCATTAGACCTATCTAAGAACGACCCTAAAGACTATGACCCTATTCGTGCAAAAGCAAAGGCGACCACTAAAATAGGTATGGACATGTATATGAATGGGAGACTGGGACTTATCTTTGACACTACTAGTGCAAACCCCATTAAGATTAAATCATATAAGCAACATTTAGATGCACTTGGATATGAATCTAAAATGGTCTATGTTCAGACATCACTAAAAAATGCACAAAAACGAAATCAAGCGAGACCTCGTAAAGTTCCACCCGAAATTGTTACTCAAGATTGGAACAAAGCAAATGCAAATACACTCAAATTGCAAAAGTGGTTTGGTAAAGACTTCATTAAGATAGAAAATGATGATACACTTGATGCACTTAAGAAGAAGACAACTAAACTATATTCACAACTTATGACGTGGACTTCCAAGTTTCCAAAGAATAACCGAGCTAACACTTGGAAAGATAACGAACTTGCTAAGAAAAAGACTAAATAGTATTATGTTAACTAAAACCTTCAGAGAAATGTTCGACGAGTTGTCCGAAAGGGATTACAAGAAAGAATATGAGAACTACCATTCTCAACCCGAACAGAAACTTAGAAGAGCTGCACGTAATGGTGCAAGAAAACTGTTAAAGGATAGAGCAGGTATAAAGGGAAAAGATGTACATCATAAAGATAACAATCCTATGAACAACGATAAAAGTAACCTTGCAATTGTATCAATAAAATACAATAGAAGTGAACCAAGGAAGAGGAACAAGTAATGCCCGAAGATTTTAAACCAAGTAAACATGAATGGGGAACCGATGAAGGTCGTAAGTGGGCAGAAGATATGACACCAGGCCAGAAGGTAGACCAAATCATTAAAGAAGCACAGAATGGTCAATCAGATTACACTGCAAAGACCTTCAGTAAAATCATTGGTAATCCACTACAAGGATACCCACACAACGAAGAGTTTACTGTAGAAGGTTCTGAAGTCGAAGAGTCACGGTACACAGATGAAAGAGACAAACGACAGAAAGCTACTCTTAAGAAACATGATAAGAGAATGATTAAGGTTGCAAGAGATTCTATCAAGAAGTACGATGCAAAGAATAAAAATAAGAATGAAACTGTAGCTATCGAAGCAAACACTATGGGTAATGTTAAGAAAGCATTATCAAAGGTTAAAGGATTAACTTCAGACCAACTAAAGACCCTTATGACAATACCTCAACCACAACTTATGGTAATTGCACAACAGTTAAGTGGTTTGGTTATGGGTGAAGAGATACACGAATCTCAGATTGAACAACACCTACCTAAGTTAGATGAAGTCATGTCAATGCAGACACGTCTGAAAATGAAGAAAGCATTCAGAAAGAACAAACATAAGATTGCAATTGGAAGAAAAAGAGCTGCAAAGAAGGTTAATCTAAACCCTGAAAAGATACAAAAACGTGCAAACAAAGCTGCAAGAAGTGCTTTAGAGAAGAAGTTCTTAAAGGGAACAAACAAGAATGATTTAGGTCATGCTGGTAAAGCTGCACTTGAGAAGAAGATTAACTCCAAAGCATCTGTAATCAAAAGGATTGCAATCAAAATGAAAAAGATTATTCGTAAGAAAGAAGCAACAAAACTTAAAGATACCAAAAAGATTTGGGATAAAGCAAGTAAAGACTTGAAAGGTAAAAAATGAAAACATTCTACCAACAAGCAATAACTGAAACATTAGAAACCCTACAAAAGGAAGGTATCAATCTAACTGATAACCCATTCAGATTGGGTTCATCTATGTATTTTGAATGCATAAGAGAAGCACGGAAGTTAGTTGCAGAACAAAAATATAGATTAACTGAAATAGATTTCCAAATCCTTGAAACGGATTTAGGTGAATACGATGTTCATGAAGGTAACTATGTACCACTCGATTGTCCTATGATGGAAGAAGAAGAGAAAGAGAAGGAAGAGATAGGTAAACCTAAAAGAGGTGGTGCAAAGAAATTTTACGTATATGTTAAGGATGGAGACAAAACCAAAAAGGTCTCATTCGGTGCAAAAGATGGGGGTGGTAATTTATCGGTTAAGTTAGATGACCCCGAAGCAAGAAAGAATTTCGCTGCAAGACACAATTGTGACACAGCAAACGACAAGACCAAACCAAGTTATTGGTCATGTAGACTACCAAGATATGCAAAACAACTCGGATTATCGGGTGGTGGAAGCTTTTTTTGGTAGACTAAATATTAGTGTTAGGAGTACATTATGAAAGAATTATATCACACTTATGCAAAAGACGACAGATATGCAGAAGTATACAAGAGTTCAAAAGGATTTGAAATAGATTTATATGAATTTGAAACCATAGTAGAAACTAGAAAGGTACATGATAAATCAGAAGGTTTTGCAGAAGATGTTGCAGATAACTGGGTTCAAGGTATATTTGATGTGAAAAAGGAAGGCAGTTTTTATGGATATAGAGAAAAATCCGATAATTACTATCCAGGCGATGACTAAACCATACGAAGAGATTATAGAACAACACGGAACGGGGACAAAGTTTGTCATACGGACTTTTCTTGATTCGGTTGAAGAAGATGAATTAGTATGGCATAGAGACCATGAGTCACGTCATGTACATGTATTAGAAGGAAAAGAATGGAAGTTACAACACGATGATGCACTTCCAATTGAATTAAACACTGGAGAAGACCATTATATACCCAAAATGACCTACCATAGACTGTTAAAAGGTAAAGGTAAGTTAGTGGTTAGGTTTAAAATTACATAAATAATATCATGAGTTACAAATCCGAAAATTGGCAAGAAAAACTAGCAGAAGTTAGAAACAATATTGTTTCTAAACAAGGTTCTGTGGAGAAAACTGCTGATGAAATTCTTAATGAAGAAGTAGAAACTGCATTAGCATCATATTTTGCCGAAGAGGTAGTTGTTGAAGAAGCACCTGCTGTTGATGAAGGTAAACTGGTAACAGGTGTCGTAGACATCATTAAGTTGATTACCAAGAAAGTTGCAACTAGTCTAGAGAAAGAATATAGTAAGAGTCCTGAAAAGGGTCTTAGTATGATTAACACTATAGGTGCAATGGTTGGACATAAAGTTACAGACGACAAACAACAAAAGGGTAAATTATTCCTTAAGTTTGGTGAAGAAGTTGTAGCAGAGAGTGTTATAGAAGAAGTACAATTGGATGAAGTTACAGACAAGGAAGTCACTGCATTAAAGAAATTGTCTAAGGACATGCAGTCAGTTCTGAAAGGTTATCAGTCTATCGTAAAGATGGGTGACAAAGAACTTAAGGACAGTAAGTATAATAAAGATTACGAAGCAGTTCTTAAAGCAAGAGATGTTATATTCACATTGATTGGTAAAGTAAACACTCAAAAGATTTTGAACAAGGAAGAAGTAGCAGAAGAGAATTTATCTCTTATTAAGACTATTGAAAAACTTACAGAAAAAAATATGTTAGGAAGATTGGCAAAGTCCATGGAACTTGACGAAGTTAAAAAAGAAAAACTATTCGATTATTTCGACAAAGGGGAATTAGAACAATGAGTAACACATTCAAAGGTATGGGATTAGGTCTTTCAGATTCACTAGTCGAAGCATCAAGAAAAATTGCAGAATCAACTGCAGAATACAAAGCATTCTTTGATGGTGCATTAAAGAAGTTTGGAGTAACATCTCCTCAAGAACTAGAGTCAGGTAAGAAAAAAGAATTCTATGACTACATCGATGCAAACTGGAACTCAGATGATGAAGCCGGCAAAGATGGTAAAAAAGATAAACCTAAAACAGACACAGACGAAGGTCTAAACGCATCTTATGGTAAAGATAAAAAGGATTTAAAAGCATCTGCATGTAAGTCAGAAGAACATGAAGACGACGAAGATGAAGACGAAGATGAAGTCAAAGAAGACGCAGTTGACCGTGCAAAAGATGTTGAAGCATTAAAGAAAAAACATGCTGACGAGAAAAAAAGAGAAACGGACGAAATTGAAAGAACTAAGGATAAACAAGAGTCAGTAGAATTAGATGCAAATTTATTAGAACGAGTATTAAACGAGTTAGGGTAATTTCATGAATTTATTTCAAGAAGCAAAAACAATTTTAAGTAAGGATGGTAAGGTAAATCCTTTAGGGCCTTATGGGAAAATGAAATTGATGGGTAAAGAAGTATCCACATACTTCCGTAGAAACCCAGTCAAAGATGCTGAAATTAAGAAAGCAGTAGAAGTTGCACTTGACATGAGTGGTGCAATGACTCAGGCTGCACAAGAAATTAAAAGATTCTATGGGGATAAAATCCTCAAGTCCAAAGAAGTGCAACAAGCACTTAGATATTCAAACGAGTCTACTACACTAGACGGTGAGTCTCTTGATGAAGATTACCAAAAAGTAATCAAGATGTTTCCAAGAGATAAAGATTGGAAAAAACTCATCACAAAACACAAAAAAGCAATTAACGATTTCAGAAAAAACAACAAGGACTTACCTCCTAAAGTAGAAGACGAATTAGTTGGTTGGGCATCACAAACTGGTGAAGTTTCACATAAAGATGATGCAGAAGATTTCATAATGTCAATCCTTGATGAGAAGTTCAAATCTTACACGATTAAAGGTTCTGAAAGAATAACAGATTTCGAAATCCAGTTCAGAGGTGATGAAAAACAATCCGAGAAAGACTGGAATCAAGCAAAGAAAATCGTATCTGCATACAGTAAGACACATAAGTTAAACATCAAAGATGCAAACGGAGCTCCACTATACAGTGACCCAAGAGAAGGTTCAAGTGCATTCAAAGTAGGTGTCTTTGCAAAAAATAACACTAACGATAAGAATCATGATTTAAGACCTTTGGTTGACCAACTTGCAAAACTTAAAACTGCAGAAGACCATGGTGGTGGTTATGCAAAACCAATCAAAGAAGAAACTATATCAGAAGCAAAGAACTTAATGCCTGAAGTCCAAAAGATTGTTGACACTAAAGGTGCAGCTAAAGTTGGTGGTGTTATGTTAGATATGTTCACTGCAAGTGTTCTAACTCAAGCATATGCAAAGGTCAACGATGCAAACAAGAAGAAAATGGAATCATCAAACATCCAATCACTTGTTAAACTTGCACAAAGAGTTATGGGTCTAAAAGAAGAGACTACACTTACTGAAGGAATGTCTAAACTATTATCCCCAGCACAACAAGCAGGTGTTCTTAAGAAATGGAATGAACCTGAAGACTCAACATTTGCTAAAGAAGTATACAGTAATGCTAAGATAGCAAACAAGAAAGACTTCATTGTTACTTCACACCCAGTTAAAGACGGAGACTATTACTTATCACTTTTAGGTAACAAAAAGGAAGGGGAATTAGATAACGAATTAGTCAAAGCAAACACAAACATGAATGCAGATATCAGAAAGATATGTGCAAAATGGTCAAAATCCAAAGACAAGGGTTACAATCCAGCTGGAATGGCATACCTAGAAATTGAAAAAGAACTTTGTGATAAGAAATATAACAATTTTGCAGCTGCCGATACAATGGTAAGAGATGTTGTATGGGGTATGGTAGAAGACTTAATGAAAATGAAAATTAAAACTGCATAGGAACTATTATGAACCGAAATAAATTTAACAAATTAGCTAAAGTATCAAAACCTAGGAAAATGGGTAAAATTGATGTGGAAGAAGGTGTCATGGATGCAGAACCATTAAAAGGTAAGTACCCTTTCCAAAAGAAATTCTCAGTAGAACAATCATTCAGAAACATGTATGAGAATTCAGACCTTAACCTATCAGAAGATGACGAAGGTAGTAGTAAAAAACGTTCTAGTGATATGACTGATAAAGAAAGAAAGGACATGCAAGACAAACAAAGAGCAGATAACTTAAGAACATTTGCAAAAAAGAATAAAGACTCTGAAGAAATGAATGATAAGAAAAGAGCTGCAAGAGTAGCTGCTATGAAAGCAGGTGCAAAGAAAGTTGCAGATAGAAAAGCTGACCTTAAGAAGAAAAACATCCCCGACCCAGCAAATACATCAGAAGATACACATCCATGTAAAGGTCTATCAGAAGACGACCCATGTTGGAAAAACTACAAACAAGTAGGAATGAAGAAGAAGAACGGTAAAGAAGTTCCTAATTGTGTACCCGAGAGTAATCAGTTCAATACATACAGAAACATGATTAATATGTGGACAGAAGAAGCAATTGAATCTCTTCAAGAAGAGACCATTGTTTATAGAGTTAAGGGAATGCAGAAACCTGAACAACAAAAATTTGTTCAGTCTGCAAAGATGATGGGTCTAAAGATTAAAATGTTAACCCATCCAGGCAATAAAGAGACAACAGTAACTATGACTGGAACTAAAAAGAAACTCAGAGATTTTGACTCAGTTGCAAGAGGTAAATCATCATATGGTGACCCATCTTCAGTACAACACTTTGACGAGAAATAATATGAAATCATTAGTACAAGTAATCAAAGAACATAACGCAGGTGTAGACTTAGAAGAAGCACCAAAGATGAAAGGTCTTTCTATCTATGGTTCAGAAGTATCAGGACTAAAACGAACTGATAACGGTAAAGGAAGGTCTACCTTACAATATTCGTCAATGTCTACTTACACTGCTAAACCAGTTGTACTCAAAGGAAAATTAGCATTTAGAGTAGAAGATACACAAGGTGGATTTGAGACTCTTGACCTTCTAAGTTTTGCAAAGATGTACGGATAAGAAATGGATAGAGTAGACGCTAGATATAAAATCTTTAAAGAGAAATTAAAGAAACTCGGTTACATGAAAGGTGAAGCCAAGGTCATTGCACAGGTTATGGAAAAGGTTGCAGACTTCGGAATGATGTCTGATGCTGGAAACAAAAAGGTTGCAAGAGCAGTCAGTCAATCAAAGACTGAAGCAGAGTTGAGAACTAAGTTAGAGAAAATCTCTACAATGGCAAAAGGTAAGTATGCAGAAGCAAGTGACGACGATGTCATTCAACAAGCAATACAAGCTATGGGTTCAACTGCAGTAGGGATGCAATTACGTCCTGATGCAAATGTATTGGTTCAGTTAGCAGGGATGGAAGACCTCAAAAAAGATGGGGAAATCAGAACTGATGACATGAAAAAAACTAAGGTTAAGTGGGAAGATGCAGTAAAAGTTTATAAGGGATTAATGTCTCTTAAGACCCCTGTACGGTCTAAATACTTAAGAATATTACAGAAGGATGCAAAATCTTTCAAAAAGGTCTTTGACGCAGTGTTAAAGGTCTCAAAATAAAAAAGAGGAAATCAAAATGGCACAATGGGGACATACATCGGGAACAGAATCAAAACCTAACTGGTTATCTGATGCTGAAAAAACAAACACATCTGCGAAACCACACGGATGGGAATTAAAAACAGTAGTAGGTTCTAGAACTAGAACTGAGACACTTGTTGCAATGAAAAGTCTAACTACAGCACTTGGTGCTGCTGATATCACTGATATCGATTGGATTTCAACTGCACATGACGTGTCTGCTGGTTCAACACTATCTGCAAAAGTTGTATTCAACGAAGCAGTTGACGTAACAGGAACACCTACACTTTCAGTACTTAA
>Ga0209192_10003550_pt1 | contig 10427 bp, 5 predicted proteins | sample ArcticOcean_MG_C_11_FD_187433 | JGI IMG/M metagenome (GOLD analysis project Ga0209192, IMG submission 187433) | Marine microbial communities from western Arctic Ocean - ArcticOcean_MG_CB2_154 (SPAdes) (version 2) | ecosystem: Environmental > Aquatic > Marine > Oceanic | place: Arctic Ocean... | reverse complement strand
TTAGAATTCCCAACGCTTTAAACTTGTTAGAAACTTCTACCTCATCTTCAGTTGCATGATTGCTGTCCCAGTCTTCTAAAAGATTTTTAACATAAGATCTAAATAGAGCAGGTATTAAAGTCAAAACAAATAAAGAAAAATATCCTATTCCATAATTTGGTGCGCCAACATCGTCAAGCTCCCAAAAATAAGTCTCTCCCCTTACATGATGATCTCCCTGCCTTCCTATTTCAATAAAAAACCAACTAGTAAATACATTGTCATTATCCCAAGAATGCCTGTGCCCTACAGGTGTTTCTGATTTTCTAATTAATCCGTAATGGCCCATAAAATTTAAAGCTTCTAGTAAAAAGTTTGAAATACTCCAGACTCCTATTAATGCAACTAAGCCCAACAATCCCCCTGACCATATAAATAAAAAAATTGAAGGCAAGCTATATAGGTAACCAATAATCCATTTATTATGGAAACTTAAAACTGATTTACCTTGCTTAGTTAGTTTTGTTTTTTCAAGATCGTAGGAATATTTAGATTGTCCAGCATGTGAAAGCCATGTATGTGCATAAACATTTCTTCCTCGTGGGGCAGTTGCAGGATCATCTTCATGCCCTAAATCTAAATGGTGGTTGTATACATGAGCATATGTAAAATGAGAAGCACCACTTAATGCCATGATTAATCTTGAAACAAAAAAACCTTCCTTTTTGTTATGTGATAGCTCATGTCCATAAATTATTCCTAATCCAGCCCATAAACCTGTTGAAAGTGTTGCTCCTATTAAGTTTAAGAAACTAATCCCGGACTCATAGGCAATTCCTAGAAATATTAACTCTTCTATTGTTGATCCTGAGGTAAATTGATATAGCCTTATTGCTAAAGCAACTTGAAGCAGAATAAATACTGGCAACATGATGTACATAACTACATATTGAAATTCTTTTATACCAAATGAATTTCCATTAGTATCTTTTTCAGCTCTAAGGTGTATATCCCTAGTTACAGTATCTATGAGTGTATAAATACCAAATAAAATTACTCCTATCCAGGAAAATATATTTCCTTGAAAAATTCCAAAAATTGTTACCAGGGATGAAAAAGGCACAATTAAATAACGCGCGTTCACAAAAAGTCTCATAAGAACTCCTATGTTAAAAATTAAATCCCTGGGTGAAAATATTTTCTCCGTTTTAGCTCATTATTTTAAATCGCGGCAATAGGACCAAATTACGATTCAAATAATTTTATATAATAATATGAAAAAAAACAATAACTAATTTTCTTAATTTTTTAGTTAAAAAGGAGGAATGGTGGAGCTAGGCGGGATCGAACCGCCGACCTCTTGCGTGCCACGCAAGCGCTCTCCCAGCTGAGCTATAGCCCCTTGGGATAATTATCTCATTATATGGGTAAGAAAAGGGAGTAAGAAAAGATAAATTACTAAATAAAACCTCTAAATCCTTTCAAAACTCGTAATTTAAAAGTTAGGAAATTATCTTTACCAGATGCTTTAATTCGCTTTAGTTCATAAATAGAATCAGATGATGCAACGCCCTCGTTAGTGGTTACTGCAGATATAAAATTACTAGCTTTAATAATATCTACATCGGCCGAACTATAAATACCAAAGGGGTAAGCAAAGCTGGAGATATTGGTATTAAACTTAGTCTCTAAGAAAGATTTAGAGCTTATCATTTCGTGTTCTTTGTCTTCAACTGAGAGATTGGGAAGGAATGGGTGGCTGTATGTGTGCCCTCCCAACTCAAATATTCCAGAAGTTACCATCTCCTGAACTTGTTCATCAGAAAGCTTACTTTTTTTAGCTAGATCACCCTTATTATGTTTTGGATTTTTTTTAGCTGACCAGTCATTTTGATGTCGATCTATTACAAGATAAAGAGTTGCACATGCATTATATTTTTTAAGCAAGGGAAAGGCCTCTGTATAATTATCCTCATAACCATCATCAAAAGTTATAGCCACTACTTTTTCTTGAGTATCATGCTCTAACAACTCTGACATTTTTATGAAGCTCCAATTATTATCTGAGAAATATTTTAAATGTCTTTCAAACATTTCTGGTGAAACTCTTAGTCCAGATTTTTTTGTTTTTGGTAATTGTTTGGAAATCATGTGATACATCATGATTCTAGTTTTTTTTAAATCCTCCCTTGGATACCACCATACATATTTCAGCGAAAATAAAATTAATAGGACATCAATGGCAATAAGAGTATATATCATGACAATATTTCCTTATAAAAGCTTAAAGTTTCACTACACATTTTAGAGGTTATAAATTTAGTATTAGTTTTAATATTTGCTTCATTACCATCAAGAATGCAAAGTGTTTTATTTAATAATTGCTCATCACTTCCGGGAGTAACCCCTCCGAAAGGATAAAGCTCATCAAGAATTTCTTTAACCCCACCTCTGTTATATCCAATTGTTGGAACTCCCATAGATAACGGCTCTAAGACACTTCTTCCAAATGACTCAGGCTTGTTAGATGTATTGAAGGCTAACGATGATATTGCATATATATCTTTGATATCTTTTCTAAAATTTAAAAAATAAATATCTTCTGATAAACCTAAATATTTGATGGTATTTTTTAAATTCTTTAAGTATTTTAAATGTTTATTCTGAGCCTCTCCAGCAATTAGAATTTTAAAGTTGTGAGAGGAATTGTCTTTAATGGACTTGGCTAGATGAATTATTTTTTCAATATCCTTAAGCGGAGAGATTCTTCCTGAAATGGTTAATAATTTTGCTGATTTGGTTTCTGGATACTGTTCATACCAATCAGAAAGCCATTTATCTGAAGGTGCATAGTCTTTATTATAATTAGAGCTATCAACCCCTCTGTATATAAGCTTTATATTTTTATTTTCCGATTTTGTGTAGTTATCAATAATGTAGTTTTTACTGCTTTGTGATACAGCAATTATATTATGAGGTTTTGTCATAACTCTACTATAAAAATTTACTGAATGAAGCCCATGAACTGTAGACACTAATTGAGGTCTCTGACTTTGAGGTATTCCATTTAGAGCCTTCCAAACCAACCATGCAGGCATTCTTGATCTTACGTGAATAATATCTGGTTGCGTTGAAACAATCCAATTCCTTAATGGTTTTATTAACCGAAGGTTAAGCAAGCTTTTCTTACCAAGATCCCATTTGTGATGATGACTTCCTGAAGATATTAAATCATCAACAAGTCTTCCCCCAGAGGAAACAGCATGCGATTCATGGTTGTCCTCAACTAAAGCTTTAGCTATTTCAATAACCCCTTGCTCAACACCACCGCTGTCTAGGGATGGTACAAATTGCACTACTTTCATAAATAAATTTTATCATCATTAAGATTAATATATATTATTAATCTTAAGACAAAAAAAAGGAGAGCAAGCTCTCCTTTTTAATTATTCTACACACTTAGAAGCTTAATCTTGCTCCTAAATAGAAGGCTCTTGGAGAAACCCATGAGATTGCTTCACCAAATGCATAGGTGCCGTCACCTGCAATTAAAGCTTGCTCATCTGTTACTGCTTGGTTGTCTAGAACGTTAAATACATCAACAAATAACTCTAAATCACGAGACATAACCTGAGCTGTGTACTTTAATCTAAGATCTAGCTCATAGTAAGCTGGAGCTTGTTCAGTAGCCATAGGTGTAGCCATCCATCTGTTATTTAAACCGCCATCAATATATGCATCAGCAGCTGCAACCTGTGGAGGAAGGTATCTACGGTATACACTTGTAGCTTTGTTATATAAATGACCTGAATTCCAGTTAAATACCGCACCAACTTGAAGGTTGTCACTAATTAAGTAATTACCAGCAAATTTAAGTTGATGTTCAATATTACCGGGCTGATTGCCATACATATTAGGCGCTCTTGGGTCTAACCAATCAAAGTCACCTTGAAGGTCAGCATTACTGTCTGAGTTAGAATTACCTTTTGCATCATTATTTGTATAAGAAGCTAAAATAAAGAATGGTTGATCGTCAGTTGGACGTTTTCTAAAGGCTATTTCTATACCTGTATAGTCTCTTTTACCACCTTTTAATGTACCGATTACATAATTTGATGCTGGGTATGAATCATATCCAAAATAGCTTAAAGGTAACCCATAGGCAGTTCCCATAATTCCGTCACCAGCTGGCTTAGCAGCACCGTATGATGGGCATCCAACTCCTACAGCGGGACATGAATACGCATACAATCCAAAGTCTTCCATAATATCTCTAGTTTCTCTTTCTGTGTAAGAAATAGATAGGCTTTTATCAGAACCGTATAACTTGGAGTAACCAAGAATAAATTCATCTGTATAAGGAGTTTTTGTTGTAGGTGCAAATAAAGCATCTTGAACTTGTGATCCGCCTCTTGTTCTGAATGTAAGCCACTGTCCACCAAGATAAGCTTGCTCCTCTCTTACTGAACCAGATAAAGTACCAGCAAAACCAGTCATATTAGTTCTAATAGGGTCGTAGTATCTGCCTGAGTAGACGTATACTTTACTTGTACCATCTCCGTTAATATCATAAGTTGCAGACATTCTTGGAGCATACTCCCAATCAAAGGTAGCAATCTCTGTATTTTCGGATGAGTAATGTGTGTATGTTTCAGCTCTAACACCAAGATCAAAAGTCCAGTTGTTAAATGAAATAGTATCTTGAACAAAGAATGCTTCACCCTCTGAACTGACAGTTAGGGGAGCTGATTCTGTCATGACAATTCTGTAAACATTAACATCACCATGTGGATTTCCAGTAGTAGTACTAAATGTTGCTGCAGCAAGTTCAGCTGAACTAACCACTCCATCACTATTTGTATCATAAGCCGTTACAAAAGAAGCAACTTTGTTACCTGCAGTTAATATACGCGAACCATCATCAGCAGATAAATCTGTAACACCGTTCCACACAATGCTTCCATCTGTCATGCCTGCGTAAGTAGTTCCAGCAGCAGAAGCTCCTATAGAAGTATATCGAGCATTCTCTCCACCAGGGTAGGTAGAATTTTCAAATCTTGTGTTATCAGTTTTTAGATAACCAAATTTAAAGTCATGATCCATATCAAGACCGGCAAAACTTGTAGACATAGAGTAATCCAAAGTAGCGCTGATTTCGTCTTTAGAACTTATAGCTATAGAATCTGAACCACTTCCACCTTTATTTCTTGCTGCTAAAGTTCCCTCAGCTGCAGTTAAAAATGCTACGTCGTTTCTTGTAGATTTAACAGAGGAAAGAGTACTTGATTGTCCTTCATGAGTATTTTTTGCAACTGTTAAGAAAGCTCCATTATCAAATGAATGGTTCCAAGTTATATTCATATTGTCTCCGCCCTGCTCAGATGCAGAATCTCTGTTATTCAGAGTAGTAGCAGATGTTGATGCGTCTCTTTCGTAAGGGTCGTTAAAATATGAAATTGAAAGGAAATCTTTATCGGTCAATTGAGCTGTAATTTTTCCAAAACCAAGATCAGATGTACCAGTTGATTTTCTTAAAACTGCTTTAGTTGTTAAATCTGTAACATCATACACTGCTTCTTTTTGCTGCATGGATGCAAAGAACCAAACTTTATCTTGGATAATTGGTCCGCCTAAAGTAATAGCTGTATCAAACGTGTTGTAGGTATCACTTGGTAGGTTATCGTTATCTGCAACCAATGAATCATTCTGGAAGTAATAGTTTATTGATCCACTAAATTCATTACCACCAGATTTTGTTATAACTTTTGATACAAGACCTGTTCCGCCTTCATATTCAGCTTTCAAGCCACCAGTAAGAACTTGCTGTTCTTGAATAATCTCAGAGTTAAGGTTTGTATTAGCTCTTCCACTATCAACATTAGTTACGTTAACACCGTCAATGTAATAAACATTATCAGTTGAGTTACCCACAGTTCCGTATGCATCTGAATAATTAACACCAGATTTTGATGAAGGATTACCATAGGCAGATACCTTAACACTTGGGGCAAGTTGAAGGTAAGATTGGTAACTTCTTCCTGTTGGAAGAGACTCAGTAATATCTAAAGTAATATCTAATCCCTGCTGAGCTGACGTAGAATCAATTAATGATTCTCTTGATGCAACAACAACAACTTCATCCATATCATTTAAAGATAGATTTGAGAGTGCAAAAGATAGGTTTCTAGTTTGACCAGAAACAACTCTAATATTAGTTGATGATGAGGATACAAATCCGTTTGCAGTAACCTTAACAACATATTTTGATGAAGGTGCCAAGAAACTAAGTCGGGCTGAACCATCTGTATCAGTTACATCATTTCCTTTTCTTAAACTCTCAACACTAGATGCTGAAACAGAAGCGCCAACAACTGGGTTTCCGTTAGCATCAACAACTGATACTGCAAGTACTCCAGTGTCATCTGCTTGTGCAGTTGATATCGAGAAAGCTAGAGCTAATGCTAAAAACTTCCCAGAAGTATTAAATATATTCTTCATATTAAAATCCCCATTTTATAAAATAGTAAAAAAAAATTAGGCATAAAAAGTTGCCTAAAAATTAAGTTGAATATATTGTTGCATATAAAAATAAAAATGACTACAAATTAATCACCTAAGAAAAAACTCGAGATAAAAGTTTATTTTAGATAAATTATTTTTTTAAGAGAGTTTTTGTTTTATTTTTTATATATAAATTCATAGCAAAAATAGAGAGCTTTGAAATATAAGTAATTATGAAGATAGTAAAAAAAATTTTAATACGCTTAAGCATTTGATTTTTATAACATAAAAAATTAATAAAGATTGATTTATCTCTTACAATGGAAAAGTAATCTATTTAATTAATAATTAATATGCTTTTAAAAGATAAAAAAATTTTAATATCGGGTCTTGCAAATAAATACTCAATTGCCTCAGGTATAGCTGCTGCAATGAGAAGAGAAGGAGCTGAGCTTGCTTTTACCTATCAAAATGAAAGATTGTTAAAAAATCTTAAACCAATAGCTAGTGATTTTGATTCAGATATCTTAATAGAATGTGATGTTGCTTCAGATGAATCTATAGAAAAATCTTTTAAAGAACTAAATAAACATTGGGATAGTTTCGATGGCTTTGTTCACTCTATTGGGTATGCACCAGCAGATCAGCTTGAGGGTAATTTTGTTGATGTAACATCAAGGGAGGGTTTCAAGATTGCTCATGATATTAGTTCATACAGCTTTACTGCTTTAGCTAAAGCGGCAAAACCCTTTTTAAATGATGGCTCTGCCCTGCTTACACTTACGTATCTTGGCGCTGTCCAAACAATGCCTAACTATAATGTTATGGGATTAGCTAAAGCTAGCTTGGAAGCTAACACTAGATTTCTTGCTGCTTCAATGGGGGCGGATAATATTAGAGTTAATGCAATATCAGCAGGACCAATAAAAACTCTAGCTGCATCGGGTGTTAAAAATTTTAGAAAGATGTTATCCCAACATTCTGCAAGAGCCCCCTTGGGAAGAACCGTAAGTGCAGAAGAGGTTGGTAATGTCGCTGCATTTCTATGCTCTGATTATGCAAGCGGTATAACAGGTGAAATAACTTATGTTGATGCTGGCTTTAATATAGCTGCAATGCCTCTTTATGAAGAAGTTGAGTAGTAGTTAATTCTAAGGATGAACAGACCGGTTGTTGTTGGTATAAGTTCAATTCAGCAAAAAGGTAGTTTTGATGAACTAGATGAGGCTTTAGTCCTTATGGATCACGCTACTAAAGATGCCATCAAAGATGCAACCAATCCTGATATTGCACAATACATAGATGAAATACAGGTTCCTAAGGGATTTTGGAAGTATAGGGACCCAGGCAGGTGGATAGCACAAAGGAATGGAATTTCTTCAGTTAAAACCAGTGTTACAAAGGTAGGAGTTCTTCAGCAGAATTTAATAAACAGTGCATGCGCTAAGATCATTAATAATGAAATTCAGGCAACTCTTATAGTTGGTGGTGAAGCAAGATTTAAAAAAATTAGAGCTTTAATAGAAGGTAAAAATTTTATTGAAACTGAGCTGAATGAAAATCCAGATCATTATGTAAAGGCTAAAAAGGATTTGCATATTAAAGAGGAAGCAGATGCCTTGGGTTTAATGGCTGTAGGTTATTACGCCATTCTAGAATCTGCATTAAGATCTAGTAAGGGATTGGGTTTCGAAGAACATCGAGAGATGGTTGGTAGACTTTACGAGAAATTTTCATTAATAGCATCGTTAAATTCAGATGGCTGGATAAGTGAAAAGTTAGAATGGAAGGACATAGCAACGCCAAGTAAAAAAAACCCAATTCAGGCAACTCCTTATAATAAATATCACTGCACTAGCTGGAATGTCAATCAGGCATCAGCAATGATCTTATGTAGTGAAAACCTTGCAGATAAATTAAATATTCCTATTAATAAAAGAGTCTACCCTCTCGCCTCATCTGAGACAAATCACATGATAGCTACGATTCAAAGACCTAACATGATAAAGCCTTTAGGTTTAGAGCTAGCTGCTAAATTTATAATGGATATAAGTAAGAAAAATAATTGTAGTGCTAATACATTTGATTTATATAGCTGCTTTCCTGTGGCTGTTCAGATGTTTTCAGATGAACTTGGCCTAAAAGATAGCGATATAAAAACAGTTACTGGGGGAATGTCTTTTGCAGGCGGGCCACTTAACAACTATATGATTCACTCAACAGTCAAAATGCTCTCTGATATTCGAAAAGATAATAATAAAATAGGATTAGTTACTGGTGTTTCCGGAATGATGACAAAACAAGCTTTTGCACTGTGGGCTAAAGAGCCATTGATGGATTTTATTTCCAAAGATGTGACAGATGAGGCTGAGAAAATTGAAAAACCAATTCCGCTTTCCATTTTAAGTGAAGGCAAAGGAATTGTAATTGGATATACAACTCTTCCTGACCCTGTTAATAAGAAGCTAAAAGCTATTATTTATATCAATGATTCCCAAGGTAAAAGAAAAGTATTAATATCAAAAGATACAAATATTATTAAAAATATGGGAGAAGAGGAATGGGTGGGAAAAGAAATAAACTTCAAGGACAAATATTTAGTTTCATAATATGTTTTCTTTTTGTAGGAAATGTAAACGCAGCGTTAATTGAAAATAGTATTGATAGTCATAAAAATCAGTTCCAAACGATTGCATTAAAGATATGGAATCATGCTGAGCTCGGGTATCAAGAAAACCAAAGCTCGGAACTATTAGCAGATGCTTTGGAAAAAGAAGGATTCACAATAACAAGAGGTGTTGCTGGAATACCAACAGCTTTTATAGCTGAATATGGAATTGGTGGTCCTCTTATAGGAATTCTTGGAGAGTTTGATGCCCTTCCCGGCTTATCACAGACTACATCTCCTTTTAAGGAAATTGCAGATAATACATCCGGCGGAGGTCATGCTTGCGGTCACCACTTATTTGGAGCTTCTTCAGCCTGGGCTAGCGTAGCTATTAAAGAGTGGCTAGTTGAAAGCAAAACAGAAGGAAGAGTAAGATTCTACGGAACACCGGCAGAAGAAGGTGGCTCAGGAAAAGTTTACATGGTTAGAGATGGATTATTTAATGACGTTGATATTGTCCTTCACTGGCATCCAGACGATAACAACTCTGCAAACTCCAAAACTTCAAATTCAAATAAATCAGCAAGATTTACTTTTAAAGGCATTTCAGCACATGCAGCTGGCTCTCCCGAACTTGGAAGATCTGCTCTTGATGGAGTTGAGGCTATGAATATGATGTCTAATATGATGAGAGAACATATTCCTCAGGAATCTAGAATGCACTACGTAATTACCAAAGGAGGTCTTGCTCCTAATGTTGTGCCAGATCTTGCTGAAGTTTATTACTACGTAAGACATCCCAAAATGAAAGTAGTTGAGGATTTGTTTAAACGATTAGTTAAAACTGCTGAAGGAGCTGCCTTTGGAACAGAGACTAATGTTACATATGAGGTTATGCACGGAAACTATTCATTACTACCAAATGAAACGATTCAAAAAATAGTACATAAAAACCTTATGGATTATGGAGGCATAGCTTATAACGATGAAGAAAATGCATTTGCTACAGAAATTTACAAAACTTTTATTGAGCCGGATAACCTAATTGGTTCACAAGAATCTGTTAGAGAATATAAGATATCTCACAGCTACGGATCTACTGATGTTGGCGATGTTAGTTGGACAGTTCCAACTGCAGGCTTACGAGCAGCAACATGGGTTCCTGGAACTGCGGCACATTCATGGCAAGCTGTTGCATCAGGAGGAACTTCAATTGGACTTAAGGGAGCAGAGCTTGCAGCAAAGACTCTTGCAGCAACTGCAATAGATATATATAAGGATCAAACTTTAATAATCGAAGCTAATAAAGAGCTTAAAGATAGAAGAGGAATTGATTTTA
>Ga0209192_10003549_pt1 | contig 10429 bp, 7 predicted proteins | sample ArcticOcean_MG_C_11_FD_187433 | JGI IMG/M metagenome (GOLD analysis project Ga0209192, IMG submission 187433) | Marine microbial communities from western Arctic Ocean - ArcticOcean_MG_CB2_154 (SPAdes) (version 2) | ecosystem: Environmental > Aquatic > Marine > Oceanic | place: Arctic Ocean... | reverse complement strand
AGCCCCACTATTATTTAACAAACGCTGCCAAGCATTTGTAGACATGCATAGGTAAGTAGCTCGGATCACCAATCTCTGCATGACGTTTAGTTGAAAAAAATTTCTCGGGCAATGTGCTCCTTCCCCAGATTTTTTCGAACGCTCCTCAATTACAAGCACATAAAGGTTTGCACTTGGCTCTGCCGTTAACGATTAGCTTACTTCACTTTTAAAAACCTCTAGGCCTTGGTCACTAGGGCAATCATCGAGACAATATGACGCGTCTCGTGTATTTTTTTCCTAAGTATTTTTTCAATAACACACGGCAGGGCGACTATGGGATTAACGGTAAACGGTGTCGAATGCCAAGTTGCATCTGGTTGGAAAAATGAGAATCTTGTTACGGTGCTGCGCGAGCATTTCGGGCTACCTGGCAACCGATTCAGCTGCGGTATTGGTCAATACGGTGCCTGTATTTTGCACGTCGATGGCGCGCCCATTATGAGTGATCGCGCGGTGGTAGATTATAGTTTCAGTATCGCTTTCACGATGATGTTTAAGGATAAAGCATCGTTGAATGCATATAATGCTGAGCCTTATCACAAAAATATTTCAAGCGAGGTTACTTTGCCGCATGTTGTTCGAGGCCTTTTCTACGAAGGTAAAACTCTGTAGATTTTTTCGCTGGTTGGCCACAGAAACGGGCCGGCTTACTGAACAAAAAGACAGGTCTCACTGTGCGTATTTAGACATACTAGTAACTTTCTTTTAATTTACTTCTATTTTATTTGGCCCTATTTAATTAACGTAACGGGAAGCCGCCATGACCGATCAGAACAAACCGCTTGCAGGTATCAAGGTCCTTGATCTAACGCAGATTTACCAAGGTCCTTATGCAGCGTTTCTATTTGCCATGGCCGGCGCTGAAGTGATTAAAGTTGAACCCGTAGCGGGCGAGCGGCTGCGCGGTGCTGGTGGCGCTAAAACGCCATTGTCTTTCGCCATGCTCAATTCGAATAAGAAAAGTATCACGCTTAACCTACGTGATGAAGAAGGCAAAAAGCTACTTCGTAGCCTGGTCAAGGATGCCGACGTTTTACTCGAAAATTACGCGCCAGGTGTCATGGATCGGCTTGGCGTGGGTTGGGAAGAACTAAAGCAAATTAATCCGCGTTTGGTGTATGGCTCTGGAACCGGATACGGACTGTCAGGCCCAGACATGAATTTACTTGCCATGGACCATACCATTCAGGCGGCCTCTGGATTAATGAGCGCAACCGGGGACGCCGATTCACCGCCCAGCAGGTCTGGTGGGGCACCGTCTGACATCATGGGCGGCATTCACATGTATGCCGGCGTGCTCGCGGCTCTTCAGGGGCGTAACGTCACAGGCCATGGGACTCGGGTTGAAGTTTCTATGCTTGAGGCAATGTACTTCACGCTGGCTTCTGAATTCAGCATCCTTCACGAAACCGGCGAAACCCCTCCGCGCAATAGCGCTAGGTCGCCCTCAAATGTCTGTCCGTACGGACGCTACCCTTGTAAGGATGGCTGGATTGTCATTATATGCGTTGCCGAAGCACATTGGCACAGCGTACTTGATGTGGTTGGCAGATCAGATCAAAAAGATAACCCAAATTTTCGTAATTCGATGTCGCGCAAAAAACGCGAACACTTAGTGGATGCCATGATCAATGCATGGACGGTTGAGCGCACGCGTGACGAAGCCTACGAAGAACTGCGCGCTAATCGCGTGCCGGTTGCGCCGATCAGAACACTAGACGAGGTGCGCACAGATCCACACCTACATGAGCGTGGCATGCTGCAATATAAAACTCATGATCTTATGGGTGAGGTGATTTTGCCAATAAGCCCCATACGTTTTTCTGCTTACGATTCACCGGTACTTGAGTTTTTTCCGGAAATTGGCGCCGACAACGAAGCTGTTTATGGCGGTCTCAATTTAAGTCCAGAAGACATCGCCAGTCTAAAGTCGTCGGGTGTTATCTAGCTGGCATTATGCTGGGTATCTTGGTTCAGCGCAGCCTAAAGGCGGGCGAGCAACCGCCATTGGCAGCTTAGGTACATATTGTTGAGCTCTAATTCAGAGCTGCGCCGAAGAAAAAGTAGACGCGTTGGATTTTGTCAAAAGGCCCCTTAAAAGCGCTCTTAGTGGAGCTCTGTCATGCAATATTCAACGCCTGAATCCGACTTTTAATCCGGCTTTGACGCAGCCTTTGAAGCTACCTTGCGTGCATAGTTTCGGACAGTTTCTTTGTACTCGTCTTCAGTCAGCGCCCACTGTTGTAAATCTGCGTCTGCCCAACCCATATTCATCCCAGGGGCAGACCTGCCTAATGCCGAGGTCATTGACCGAGTCATTGCTAATGCCGCAGGTGGCACAGCCAGCAATTCATCTATCAAGGTTTGAGTTGTCGTTTTTAAATCACCGTCCGAGGCTACACGTTGTGCCCAGCCACTTTGCTTCAATTCAGCTGAGGCCACTTTTCGCGTTGTCATAACCCAATCTCTGGCTGTGGGTAACCCCACTTCTCGAGCCAATAGAGGCGTACCGTTCCACACGTTGGGAATACCTAAGGCCAGCTCTGGAATGCGCAATACAGCATTTTCTGAGATGACTCGAAAGTCACAGGCTGTACCCAACAACGCGCCGCCACCGACTATATGACCCTGCATGGAAGCAATAGTCACCTGCGGAATGCGTTCCATTTGCTCCAACACACGCTGCCAGGTAGCAGTGCGGTTGCGCCGAGTAGACCAGCTGCCTTCCACCTTTGGGTAGGATGTCGTTTTCAGATCTGCCCCAGAACAAAAAGATTTTCCTTCACCAGACAGTACCAATAAGCGGACGTCTGGGCGCTCAATCAGGTCGTTAAGTGTCGCTGCAATGACCTGCCGAATTCTGTCATTCAACGCATTCAGTTGCTTTGGACGATCGAGCACCATGTGCACTACGTCGGCGTCATAGATAACTTTGATACCTTTGTTTTCAGACATAATTATTCCAAGGTAGGTAAGGGCATTGGGTAGGTTTGGTTATTGAACTGTGCTTTACCAGCATTGAACCAGAATTCATCTATAGCTAAATGAACTAAGGCGTAGAAAAAAAATTTTACAAGCGTCGTAAATGCTGTGTTTGGTAGCAGTAAAGTCGTCTCCAAGGAGTTGACGTCAAAGAATAAAAGATATGGTACCCGGACCCGGACTTGAACCGGGATGGCCGTTAAGCCGAGGGATTTTAAGTCCCTTGTGTCTACCAATTCCACCACCCGGGCACACGCGTGCATCTTACCGAAGAATTCATCAAATTGTGATCCTTTGATGCAAATTTATAACAAATTTTATTATTCAGCTGTTGGCCAAAAGGTGAATTGGCCTGGCAGCACATAGACCAATGCAGCGGTTAATACAAATCCTGTCAAAATTCCGCTGAAGATGAGAATTATGTTTGAGAACTTTAACCTGCCGTCTGGTAATTCATTCAATGTGGGCAAGGTCTGCAAGCTGATAAAAAAGGAGACACTCATTAGGCCCGATAGGCAAACTAGCATTAACGCATAAGCACTGGGCAGCGCAGTCTTGCCGGACACCAACGCACCCACCGCAGTGAAGGCCAAACCACCTATAACCGCTAAATGATGCAAGCTGCGCCAATGCTTAGACAGGAGGGGCGCATAAGCGGCCTTATCTAGATTTTTTACAGCTAATCGAGGCACCACAATAACGGCAAAAATTAGCGCCCCTAAGTAACCACATAACAAGCAGATAAAGGTAGCCATTGCATAGGCTTCACTTAAGTGGTACATCGAAATTCCCGATTAAATCTAGACCTTTCAACGCTACAAGATTTAAGGTCAAAGCCTCGTCAAATACTTGGACTTTTAAAGCTTGGCCACCACCTAAAACTGGTTTTTCCATAAGCGCTTTTTAGACACTACCTGTTCAACTAAAAATTACAGGTAAGAAAAACAATAAAGAGAAATATAAAAAGCCACTCGATTCAGATACAGCAATGAGAGGGAGAGAAGGGAGGGCAAAAAAGAAGAGAGAATGAGGGGAAAAACGAATGCTTTAGTCAACATCTATCTATGCGCCACCCCAGGCTAAACGGCCTTCATCGTGGTGAAAACTTTGGTTTACTTGATCCAATGCACCAAGGCTCTTGAGTAGTGCTCTCGAGTAGGACGCTTTGCCCGGGCTTTTTGAAGACTCCTAGCCCAGGCTCGTAGTCAAGGCGCCTAGCCAAGTGCCAAACCAATCGTCAGCTCGTTGCTTAATCAATTGCGCCCAGTAGAGGCCACTGATTAAGAGAGTGAGAACGTCCAATTGTAATGGGTGGCATCAAGCCTAAAGGCAGGTTTTACACTGGGCGTCCAAGAATCGTCACCGCCCACGCCCATGTGATAGCCATCAAGATAGACATATATCCCACCATCAGCGACTAGGTTATGGGTATGCAGCGCTGCAGCCAATTGCGCTTGACCATATTCGCTGACGCTGAAATTAAACTGTCCTTCTATATGAAGGTCTCCCAAACTCATTCTACTGACATCACAACGGAGGCCGTTTTCTGACGGAAAAATGTAATTCGTATGCATAGATTTAGTCGATTGCTGCCAAGTGCCCAAGTCAGCGCTGGCCAATCGATCGGGGTAGTTTTCATGGGGCCCACGACCAAACCAAGACACCTCATCAGCGACTTGCGTCGAGCGAAACTTTGCCCCCACTCTGGGTAGTGGTGGCATGTCGCCGTCGACGCTCACATTAACGGACACGGTCATTTCACCGTCGGAGGTGAATTTATGCTGCCAGCAGGTTTTGATTTGCAGTTTGTCATCATGATAATGCCCATGATCCACTTCAACTAAACCGGCCTGATGGTCAATGCGAATGTCCAAACATCGGTGCTGAAAATTAAAAATCCCTGCATCTTGCCACCGTGCGAGCCACGAATATTTATCTGCATGACCGGCCTGACTGGTGCCAATATCGTTGTCTAATGGCGCGCGAAAAAAGTGATCTAGCAAAGGCTCCATTAATTGCTCTGCGCCGTTCTTAGTCCAGCTGTCGATCAAACCGCTGGTGCGGTTTAGATGCCAGATATTCGGCCCCGCAGCTATCACATATGCGTCTAAGCCATCATTAATCCCAACGTACTCGGGTAGGGGTAGGGGTAGGGGTACGGTGCCAAGCTGAGAGGGCACTGCAAATTGCCAGCGCGCCACTTCGTGCCCAGTGTCAGACCAAACTGTTCGGTTGATTTGGGTAATCCATACATTTAACCAACAGGGCTCAGTTACTTGCGGAAACGCTGCTCCTAAATGAAGCTTCTTGGCCGTTCTTGGCGTCAAATCAAGGACAATACTGTCCTGCCCAAAGGTGTGGTTTTGGGTGACAAATTCCCAGTGCAATTGTTCATTGTCACACGCTCTAAACAGGTGTTCACTGGTGATCGACACAGCAACCCCTTGGTTTTGGTGAAGGCGTGCAATAAAGGGTTGCTGACAGCGCTTAGCCTCAAACAAGGTTGGGTGCGGCGTTCGGTCAGGGAAAACCAAACCGTTAATGCAAAACTGACGGTCGTTAATTTCATCCCCAAAGTCGCCGCCATAAGCCCAGTAGGGTACGCCTTGTTCTGTAGTTTTATTCAGGCCTTGATCAACCCAATCCCAGATAAACCCGCCTTGTACGCGCCGATGTTCGCGGAACATATCCCAGTAGTCAGAAAAATTACCTAAGCTGTTGCCCATGGCGTGGGCATACTCGCAGAGAATGATCGGGCGGTCTTCATTGGCGAAGCCTACCCATTTATTCAAGGAAGGCTTATTCCCAAGGTCTGGGTGTTGCAGAGTCTCGGAGTCAGTTCGGGCATACATTGGGCAAATAATGTCAGTTGCATAGGTATCTGATCCGCCGCCCTCATATTGAATAGGTCGCGAAGGGTCTATGCGCTTAGTCCATTGATACATGGCGTCATGTACTGCGCCATAACCCGACTCGTTGCCCAAAGACCAAAGAATAATGCAGGCGTGGTTAAAGTCGCGGGAAACCATTCTTGTCATGCGCTCTAAGAATGCATTGGCCCACATCGGGTCATTGGCCAGCCGGCTCATAGGGGTTACGCCATGGGTTTCTATATTCGCTTCATCTACCACGTAAAGCCCAAGGCGATCACATAGCCGGTAGAATCCGGGCTGGTGGGGGTAATGTGAGCAGCGTACGGCGTTGAAATTGTTTTGTTTCATCAACCGCAGGTCTTGTTCAACCAGCGCCAGGCTCTCCGTATGACCTGTTGCTGGATCATGCTCATGCTTATTCACCCCGCGCACCAAAAGCGGTTGTCCGTTGACACAAAGTTGCCCAGAAATAATCTCTATTGAGCGGAAACCCACATTATAGGCCTCAGTCTCAATGGGCTGTTTTTTTGCGTCTAATAGCGTCACGGTGACTCGATAGAGGTTGGGGCATTCAGCGCTCCATTGCTTGGGACACGGCACCGGTATGGACATGTGGCCGCGATCGGCATAAGCGCCTTTTTCGTCTATATGGCCCGTACCCACTGGGTAGCTTTCCCGCAGCAGTGCTGGTTTAGACAAATCGTCGATATCGTACAAAGCCACAGTAACAGAGCAGTTTTCTGCACTTTCAGTTTCAATCTCAAGTTTCAGCAGGCCTTCTTCATAACGATCGTCCAGCGTCGCGGTGGCGCGTAGATCCGTCATCCTCGACCGTGGTTTTGCCAGCAAACGAACCGAGCGGTAGATACCACTCAAATTCCACATGTCTTGGTCTTCCATATAGCTGCCGTCACAACGGCGAGTAACCAAAACACTGAGGGTATTTTGCCCTGCGACAATGCAGCGACTTAAATCGAATTCTGCCGGCAGGCGACTATCTTGGGAGTAACCTACCCACTGCTCATTACACCAAAGGTGGAAGGCACTATCCACACCTTCAAATATGATCCGAATTTGTTCCTCACTAGACCAATTTGAAGGCATTGAAAAAGAACGCTGATAGCAACCCGTTGGGTTTGCATCGGGCACAATAGGCGGGTTGCACGGAAATGGATACTGCACGTTGGTATAGATAGGGTGATCTAACCCTTGCAGCTGCCAGTGTCCAGGCACCGTCATATTTTGCATATCCGGCAACTGGGCCGGCCAAGCTGCGGGTACCGCTTCAACACTATCAAACAACGCGAATTGCCAAGTACCATCTAACGATAAAATGGCGTCGCTTACGGCATCATTCTTCGCCGCATCTTCGTACCGCCAGCTAGACAGTGGCGTATGGGCGGGCATTCTATGTTGCGAGGTTATATCTGGCGTCTGCCAAGCACGTTGAGTTTTGAAATCCATAAAAAGTACCAAATTTGAAAAACGCTTAATAGTAAAAGCCGGTGCAAGCGAAGCCGCCGAATATACCAAGTCTCAGCGACTCTTGGCATGCCTTAGATGAATATACGCGAGGCGAGTGTAGGGCAATTAGGATTGCGCTCAAAGCTCACCTCAGCTTCGCCTACCCACAGTTGTCGCGTAAATTTGCCTCTTTATGCAGTTAGCGTAAGCTAGATTGTGTACAAGGGTTGTAGCGAAATTGATTTAAAACATTAGCTAACAGCCTGAGCCGATCCCTTAATAAGCCAGAAGAGTGTTCATGACCGACCAAACAAAATACCCATCCTTAAAAAACCAAACCGTCTTTGTTACTGGCGGTGCGACGGGTATTGGCGCGGCTATGGTCAGGGCGTTCAGTGAGCAGGGGGCAAAGGTCGCATTTGTTGATTTAGATGATGAGGCAGCGAAGACCTTAGTCACTGACCTAGAGCAAAGCACCGGCTTGTGCCCTTGGTTCAGGCAACTAGACATCACCAATGTCGTTGCTCTCCAGTCGGCCATTCTCGACGCAGCGGCAGCATTAGGACCATTGCAAACATTAGTCAACAATGCGGCCAATGACATGCGTCATGCAGCAGCCGATGTCACACCCCAGAGCTGGCGTAACATTATGGCCATTAATCTGGATGCTACATTCTTTGCTGCCCAAACCGCGGCTGAGTTGATGGCTAAGCCGATGACCGAGCACGGCGGCTCAATTATTAATTTCAGTTCTATTAATGCGCTACTTGGCCCAAGCAATATGCCCGGTTATGTAGCGGCTAAAGCTGCGATCATAGGATTGACCAAATCTTTGGCCAAAGACTTCGGTGACTCTAACATCCGCGTGAATGCAATCTTACCGGGGTGGGTGGTCACCCAAAAACAACTGGATACCTGGCTAACCCCAGAGGCAGAGGCTGCATGGATGGAGCAGGTGGCTTTACAAAAACGCTTGTTGCCAACGGATGTGGCTAACCTCGCTCTATTTTTAGCTGCCGATGACAGCGCAATGATTACCGGCCAAAGTTTATCTATCGACGGTGGTAGAACATAAATTCGACAACCTTGGACTGTTCATTGCCTGTCGATTGCATGCGTGGTTGCTCACTCGTCTATCTTGAGAACACTCACATTACGTCACCGTTAGACGTGTATTTGATGAATAGTGCCTTTCGTGCAGAGGTAAAAGAAAGGTAGTTAGAGTATTATACTGTGGCCTCAGGCCTTGCTTAACGTTGACGCCGAATTAGTTTCAAAAACTATTGGTTAGCGCCAGACAGTTCGGTCTGCACAATAATGTGGTTGAATTAGAAGTAAAATGGGAAGGAATTCAAAACCTCTTCAGATCCGCCACATTATCAAAGCGCCTAAAAAATAAAGAGGCTTTTAAAATGCAGCAACACCTAAAGAGGGTTTTGCAAAAAATGAGTTGGTACCCAGAGAGTTAGTCACTACCGTACTTAGGAATATTCTAAAGCCTTAGCTCACGTCACCCGTAGCTTTCCACGTCTTTTGAAGACTGTCAAAGGCACAAAAGTGTCTACCCTTTTGTCTACCTCTGAGGGGGAGGCAGGAGGCCATAGGGCTATGCTGGGTAGTAACGTATTGGTAAATATTTTAAAGACTGTAAATATTGTAAATCTTGGCAGTACGTTGAGGTGTGGTGGTAGGGAAGAAAAGGCTATTGAGATGAACAAAACCTTTTATGTTCTAACCTAGATTTTTTAGGCTATGTAACCAAAGGTCACTAACCCTACATAAACTAATCTAACAAAGTACTTAAAAATGAATTGGTAAATTATTGTTTTTATTGACTATTTTAAATATTTAGCAGCCCTTTAAGACAACCTTTATATAACCGTAAGTTATATAAGATAACTTTTTATAACTTTTACTTGACAAACCTGAGATCTGGTGTTTCCTATTATAAATAAGTAACAATATGGTTCGCTTAAAAGTCCTTTTAAATCTAATTTATAAAATATATTTAACAACTAGTTAAAAATAGTTTGGTTAAATAGAAATCTCTTTTCCCTCTGCTTCTGAATATTCACAATATTGTGCATAACCTTCCTGTGAGCGCAGCTTACCCACTAGTTACAGCAGATCTTGTACCTCAACTGGATGGTTAACCTTGATAGGGGTTAACCCAGCAACGGTTTTTTAATGGTGGTAGAGGCAGATAAAGAGCCTCACCTTATTTAGTTATATATATAAATTAGTTGGTGAAGGCAGGTAGGTACTTGGAAGCCGTTCCATAGCTTAATTCTCAGCGCGTGTGCGTCGAACCCAGATAAAATTGCTGCGGCTTATGTATCGCCGTTTAAATATAAAGATTACACATGCGATCAATTGGGCCAAGAAATTGATTATGTTGGCCGACAAACTACCAAGCTTTACCAACGTCTGAAGACAGAAAGAAAGAAAGACAGTTGGCAAATGGGCGTTGGTCTCGTTTTATTCTGGCCAACATTATTTGCTTTAGAGGGTGGAGATGGGCCTGATGCTGCAGAGTACGCTCAACTTAAAGGTGATTTCGAGGCTTTGCGACAAGCCACTGTCAGAAGAGAGTGCAGCATGGACCCCAGACTTAGCCCAGAAGAAATAATGAAGCGCAGAGCGGAAGAAGACGCGGAAATGGCTAAAGCCAAGAAAGACTGAAATACAACATTTTGTTCGGAAGTGGGGTTTGCTTAGGGCAGGATCAGAATAAAGGTTATTTCTAAGTACATAGCCCTTTGGTTGGAGAGTATCGCTTTCAGTAGGTCCCCTTTAGCGTTGGTAAATTGATTGATTTGCTTCATCTTTCTTTACAGGTCAGCAGGGACACCGTTCCACTTTAAAGCTATCAAAGTTAGATGTAGTTAACCGTAACTCAGGCATGAAAAGCCGCAAAAAGCTCAGATCTCATAGGCCGCTATCCCCACACCACACCTCAACGTACTGCCAAGATTTACAATATTTACAGTCTTTAAAATATTTACCAATACGTTACTACCCAGCATAGCCCTATGGCCTCCTGCCTCCCCCTCAGAGGTAGACAAAAG
>Ga0209192_10003546_pt1 | contig 10433 bp, 12 predicted proteins | sample ArcticOcean_MG_C_11_FD_187433 | JGI IMG/M metagenome (GOLD analysis project Ga0209192, IMG submission 187433) | Marine microbial communities from western Arctic Ocean - ArcticOcean_MG_CB2_154 (SPAdes) (version 2) | ecosystem: Environmental > Aquatic > Marine > Oceanic | place: Arctic Ocean... | reverse complement strand
TTCATCTACATTAAGAATGGGTTTAAGTTTATGTGGTCTTTCAATTGAAGGATCTGTGTGTAATAATACAATTAAACAATCACAATTGTTTGCTGCTTCTTTGAACATTTTTATATATCCAGGGTGTATTATGTCAAAATTACCTGCTATTACTCCTTTTTTCATAGTAATCTATAAGTATTTTTTAAATTTTGTTTCTTCTTTTCTTGCGGATTTTAAGAGTTGATCTGCGTGATACTCTTTAGCAAATTGTAACATGATTTCACTTAATTTAGTGTAGTGCGGAAATGCATCGCTATCTACTGGTAAATCTGGCCATTCATTGTTAACTAACCATTCTTTTGGATCTATATTATTCGCCAAAATCTCCATCTTTTAATATAAATGACCAAAACGACTTGCCCTTTGAGCTTTTATTTGGAAAATCAAAAGAAATGGATTTTAAATTACCGCTTTCTTCTTTCCATGTTATTGTTTTAATGAAATTAGCAGGAATTCTAGCAGGATCTGCGTTACTGGTCCATTTATCTGAGAAATATATCATAATATCTACCTCAACTTCATTGTATATTGCCGCTAAATCTCTCTCAAAACCTTCTAGTGCTGCCCATGCGCCCCTATTTAAAGTTTGGTGTTGTAATGCACAATTAGTATAAGAGAATGTAGTCTCTAGCCAATCTTCTCTACATGAAAATGTATTTGCTGGCGCCATATGACCTTTATCCCATATATTATCTGCGTAATCTGAAGATGATGATGTTTTTAAACCGTTTGGTTTCTTAAAACTTATACCATCTCTTGAATATGAAGGTGCAGTACTATTACAAATTACTTCATATTTAACCATTATCGGTTGTTGATATGTTTGAGAATATGTTATCTCATAAATATCTGTTTTTACTTCTACGATACCCAATGCATCTTGTTGTGCAAATGATAACGTACTGAAGACAATACAGAGAGATAATAATATTTTTGTTATATTTTTCATATAGTACGCTACTTAATATCTTTTATCCATGAAAGCAAATTTGTTTCAGGTTTCCAATCTAAATTTTTTGTGATTAATTGTATATCAGCACATGATCTATGAGGCTCATCTCTCTTTTCAATATGAACTATTTCACCACCTAATGCTTCAGCTACTTCTATAACCTGTGTTTCTATTCCGCTACCTACGTTATATACTTCCATTATTTGTTTGTAGTCAGAGCTGTGGCTTTTCATAATAGCATTAACTACATCACCAACATAAATCCAATCTCTAGTTTGAGTTCCATCACCTGTTACAGTAATAGGACTATACGCTTGATATTGTTTTAAGAAAATTGGCACTGCAGATCTATATCCACCAGTAGATCTTTGACCTTCTCCAAATACATTAAAGAATCTTAAGGCATTACATTTAAATTCAGATCTATTGTAACTTCTTAACATGTGTTCCATCTCCAATTTAAACTCGGCATATGGGCTCATTGGTTCTAGTTTTGCATTCTCTTTTAATGGTACTGCTTCTGAATCTCCATAAACTGCAGCAGTGGAAGCAGCAACCATAGAAGTAGCTCCCATCTCATATGCCCATTCCATAACTCTACGACTTGCAACACATATACCAGTCCAATATTTCATAGGATCCTCTAGACTTTCAGGTACACTCACTGGTGCCGCTAAATGAAATAAAGCATCAAATTTAATAATTGGTAATTCATCTACTGTAATATCTCTTACCTCTATCATCATATTCGGATGAGGTTCTAAATTGTCCATTGAACCAGTACTAAAATTATCAATGACTGTCACGTACCATCCACTCGTTAATAATTCTTTAACTAAATGACTGCCTATAAAACCGGCACCGCCTGTAACTACTGCTCTCATAATTCCTTTTCTTTATCGCATGAGCCGCATGTTTCTCTAGAACCCGCATTTAAGGCTCCACATCCACATGTCCATGACTGATCTACTAAACTCATACTTGTTTTTATTTAATTAATAGGCTTATGCCCATCTATTAATAATTGCCAATAGGCTTTTAAAGCCTTTTTAAATCTCTGTCTTCTCATTCTCCAAATAAATCTTTATTAATAATATCTATAACTCTTTCTGAGCCAATGGTTTTAGTACATTCAAATTCTCTAGGAGTTCCTTTCCATCTAGGACACCAGTTCCAGTCACCTTTATCAAATGTATCCCATCCCCAACAACCATGACATACTTGATGGTTATTAACATAGGTTGCATCTGCAAACTCTACATAAGGATCTGTAAATCCACTAATAACAGTTACTTTGGCTCCAAGTGCCCAAGCGAACCAAGATAGGCCAGAGGAAATTCCAATAAACATATCGGCGTTATTGATTGCCAATGCGACCACTTCTAATGGTTCTGGTAATTGTTCTATGCCAGTCAGTTCTGTACCCTCTTTACTAGCATGTAAGACTCTAATGTCCTTTTGATTACACCAATCAATAGTCTCTTGCCAGCCAGTTGGATTGTTCCAGTACTTTGCTTTTGCAGTTGACTGAGTTGCTATCACTATAGATGCACGTTTCTTGTCCTGGTTTTTAATTAAAAATCTCGCGGCTAGTTGTGGTCTTTGTTCTGTAAACTCTACACCAATTCTATCGGCAGCGATTTTCCCCAGAGCTATTTGACGCCAATCATACTTGTGCTCGTGTCTTTGCCATGGTGCTTCCTGAGTGTAAAAGACTCCGACTGTCATAAGTGCACCCTGATCTGGTTCTGTGTGATCTATAAACTCTATACCCCGTTCGGAGTACCACTGCTCATCAAACAACCAGGGTTTGTGTGTCTTCACGTATAATCGCTTTGGCTTGTGTGTATACATCACTGCGTGTAACTGTCCCATAAATGCTATGGTGTCTCCGAGTGATGAGCTCGCCATGTTAATAGTTAAGGCCTTGTCCTCTAGGCTCAGACATTCTGAATGTAGTAGTCGATCATCTGTGTAAAGTTTAACAGTCCACTCAGTCCACCAATGTCTCGAAGGCTGATACCAATGGCCAGTTTGTAGATCTGATGCTGAGTATACTAGTTCTTCTCCGTCCCAAAACTCTGCGCGCAAGGGCTCTAGACCTGCTTGGTCAATAGTCAATCGCGGTCCATCTCGATACTCTAATCGCCAGGCAACTGGTTTGGGTGTCGGTGGCACTGGACGACCTCGAGGGGTGTCAAGTACTCGTTGGTACCATTCGATATGTTGTGCTGTGAAGCGTTCTAGATCATCAGTCGGGATATTTTTTCCTTGATCCTTTGATGATTTGAGTGTTTTGATTAATTGGTCAACATTTTCATGGAGATCATTAGAGAATGGGACAATGTAAGGTGTAAACATGTCCTTGTATTGTGGTAGATCTCTAGAGAATGTGGTTAGACCATGACCGATCGCTTCACGCAATGCTAATGGACTACACTCCCATGTTGAGTTAAACATAAATGAATCACATGCGCTCATAAAGACGTCGACATCCGTTCTCTCACCCCATACTGTTACGTTATCGGGTAAGTTTTCCATAAGTGGTCCCCAATAGTTTTCAAAGTTTTGTGCTTGATTACCTACGAAATGGAAATGAAATTCACCTGGACATTGTGCTTCTACTACTCTAGCAATATCAATACCTTCAGCTTGATTTTTACCAGAAGTCCAAAGTCCTACATTTAATATATGTTTTTTATCTATTGGTAATTCTAGAAATGCGCGTGCTTTGGCTTTTTGTAATGTGGTTGGTATATTGTCTATTATAGGATATTCTATAACTGGTTTTAATCCTCCTCTGTTTTCAAAAGTTTCTAAGTGATATGGCGTACACATAGCATACATATCCGGATCAGTAAGTTTATCTTTAGGATCAAACCAAATGTTATGACATGTCTCTACAATCTTCCATTTTTTATTATATAACCATTCTCTTGCGGATTCATCTAATTTATTAAAACCATCAAAAGATTCCGGACATTCATCTATATGGATAATATCTGGATTGATTTCTTTAATAGTGGTCATTAATTTTTGACCTCTTTCTGAAATATCTAATGTGTTTAAATAACCTACAGAATAAAACTTATCACCTAGTTTTTCTATAAGCTGATCTCTTTGTACATTATAAACGGTGCTGTATTGAGTATATTCTAATAAATGAACATCATATTCATTATTATCTAACATAGCTTCTACTCTCTTTAGTACAAACTGCGGCATGCCTCCTGTACTTAAATGCGGTGCTAAAAATAATAGTTTCTTTTTTGGTGTCATATCTTTAATAGTTTCTGTAAAATCAGCTTCAGTTGTTATGTCATCGTATAAATCCACGACTGAATTATATACTTGATCTACTTCTGGATGACATTCAAATGTTGGTTTGTTTTCTAAACAATGTATTTGTGGTGGTACAGCTTGTATTGTACCATGTTCTTTAACATTATATTTCATATTACTAGAACAAAAGATATCGCATCCTCCACCAACATATTTGTATTTATAATCTTGTGAACCGTTTCTATAAGGTGCTCTTAATTTAGGATCTATAGAACTACCTAATTGTATAATATTTACATCTGTAGTTCCTGCAATGTGTAATAAACCTGAATCCATTGTAACTATAGCAGTTGCTTTGTGATTCATCATCCATCTTAATTCTGCAGGATCATTGTCTGGATCATTTAATAAATTAACACCTAGTTTAATATCTAAATCCATTACTGGTTTATCTACTGAAAAGGTACCTACTTCATGTGAATCTCGACCTACTGCAACAACAGGAATTCCTTGTTTATTTAATCTATTAACTAGATCCTGCCATTTATCTTGATCCCATGTTCTACTTGCCCATGTATATGTTGGATGAATTATAACATAATCTTTAAAACCTAAATCACGCTCTCTTTCTATATACAGATCCATTTCCATCTCATCTTGAGTTAAACTAAACCCAAGTGAAATAGCATGAAATTGTCTAATGTCTGTATTAGATGATCTAAATTCTACCTGTTCACCTCTAAGATCATATGTTTTACCAACAATTGGCATAAAAGTTCTATAAACTTTAACATCAGGGTCATACCTTAAAGGATCATCCAATTTAAGTGCTTTAGACACTAGTGGATGACCCTCGAATAAAAATGGTTTGCTAGAAAAAACTATAAGCTGTGATTCATATGCCTTTGACAATTTCCTAAGAGTAGGAATTGCAGCTAAAGTATCACCTAATGCTGGCGTGTCGATGCATATTGCAACTTGTTTTGACATTTATTTATATTCTTCATAGGACTTCTCTTCTACGAATTGAGATCCTGTTAATGTGTTGATTTTCTTTTTAACGTCCGATCTGTCGTCATTTGTAAAATAGACTGATCTTGCTAATTCAATAAAGTCTTCATTGAATACCTCTGTTTTCTCAAATGCTCTAATATAGTCTTCAATATTCCAAAGTGTTTTATTTACCTTATGTAAATCATCATGTAAGAATTGTAATTCTTTTACTATTGCATGGTCATCTTTGAATTCAGCATATATAGTTCCGACTACAGTATTAAGATAATCATATTCTTTCTGTATATTTACTAATTTATCTGCATCTTTAATCTGATCAAGTTTAATTTTTAAGATAGTTAACTTGTCAATGATCTCTCCGTTTGATACTTCTATTTTCATATTATGATTTTTTAGCGTATGGTTTTGTTAATAATTCTGCTGCAGCTGCAACAAATACTGAATCTCTTACACTCAATACTCCTGCGCCTTGTGCTGCATTTGCTGATTGAATTAAAATATTAAGTGCTTGTTGTTCGGTCATAGATTTTACTTCTTCAAATGGTGAAATCTGTGGTGCCTCTTTTGTTGTTTGTTCTGACATTTTTAATTGTTTAATAGTTATACATGTAATATATGATAAGTTTCAATTAGATATTTAATAATAATTGAATAAGATCTGGTTGTGGAGAAGCATCTGTCTTATTTTGACTAACTTGACCATGCGTCAATATACCTTTAATTTTACCTAGGTTTGCAGATTCATTATAATCAAACACCATTGGACTTCCCATTATTGGATAATATATTGATATTCCAGGTTTGGTTGTGCCTTTTAACATTGTAGATACACCTGACTTTAGATTAATACCATGTTTATCTGATAATAATAATAAAAGTGCTTTAAGCGCCTTGAGTTGTTCTTTGGAATATTTATGATAATATCTATGTCCCTTATACTCTGCTTCTAATCTACATACTTGTGATTCGTGAACTTCTGTACCATACCATGTATAAAATTTACCGTCGGTTTCTTTTAAAGGGCCAGAATTGCATAATTCTATACTGATACTACCTTTGTGCATTTTTGAAGATTTAACTGCACCTAAATGATATCCCCAATACTCATCTTTAATTGCTTGTAGTATTTTACCATCCCATTTGGATTCGTCCTCACTTAAGTTATTTATATCTAAAATAGCTGAGATTCCACCAATTACATAATGTGCTCCAACTCTACCTCTTTGATCTGTGGCCCATTGGTCAATCACGTCCTTAGGATTATGTCTACCTTTAGTATCGTGTAAGAAAATCCATTCTTTATTGGTAATTTCTTGAACATATTCGCCTTCTGGTAAAGCATATTGCTGTATCCATGTTGCACCTGTGCTGAGATCTGTATCTGATTCTAATTCTAGTGGATTATAATTTAGTTTTAGCCATGTCAATGGTCCAACTATTCCGTCTGCTTTTAATTTGTTTTGTTTTTGAAATAAAAGGACTGCAGTTCTTGACTGATTGTCAAATTCGCCATTAGGATTAATATTTAATAACTCTTGAAGAATTCTAACTAAATCTCCAGTTTGTCCTAGTTTTAAAACATATTTACTTTGCATAATCTTTCGGTTTTGTTATAAAATCTCTCGATTAGTCTATATATTTCATTTTTATTAGTACTCATATGCTTAAAAGAAAAGACATCTTTCATCGTAGACTTATCAATTATTTTGTATGTTATAGAATACGATGGTCTTCTTTTAAATTTATCTCGCATGCTATTAATAATACTTATTTGTTGTTTAGCTTTGCCACAATATCCATGATGAACACTTATGAATGCAGACACCGTATATTCTGGATGATCATCTAATGACAGAAAGTAATGCATAGATTTTAAATCATTTGCAATCAAATAAAGAGAATGGATAGTGTTATGATTTTCTCTCATAACCTTTAAAAAAGTTTCTTTCTCTAGTGGTTTAGAAATATAAAGATTCTCTATATTAATTTTAAGCTTACTTGTTAGCATTCTTGTTTTTTATAAAAGCTTCCATATCTTGTTTAGCTTTTTTATCCATAGCTTCATTCCATAACTCTCTTTCAGTTTTAACTACAGGAGCATCGTGTGGTAAATGAGGTGTTGATATCTGTTGAACAATTGAAGGTATGTCATGTATATTATCTACAATATCATTAACTACTGCACCAACAGATGTTGGATTAATTTCTAGAGAATTATCTGCAGCCTCTTTGAGTTTTTGATTGGGTTCAGGTGGATTTTCATTAGCTGCAACAATTTTTGAAATATCTTCAGGTGTAAAATCCTTAACCATATCGTTCATTGCCGTATCTAACACATGATCTTCGTCCCATGGCTCGTCATCTAATCCATCATTAATTACTGAATCGAAATCTGCCATATCTTGTTTCTCTTCTTCTGTCAATACATCTTCAGGTTCTTCAAATTCTATGTGATCAGCCTCCACGTCTAAATCCTCTACTTCAACATCATATAAGCCAAGTTCTTGATCATGTTTCACCATGTCGGCAAGAATCTGTCTTCTTTCTTCTCTAGTTGGTTGTTTTACTTCTTCTTCAATATCTTCAAAATATTCCTTTGATGGCTGAATTTCAAAATCATCATTGTCTTCTATATTGTCACCTAATGTGCCTACTGATACTGTTTCTTCCTCATCATCTTCTGGTTTAATATAATCTACTAGTGATTTAATAAATCCTAATGCAATTAACGGTAATATTGCACCTGATACAAATGCTAATATTCTTTTTTGATAAATTAAGTCTTCTTCTATTAAATCAAATAATTCTGACCATGCAGAAAAATCACCTAAATTTACAAATGCGTAATACATGTTTCCTTGCATTTGCATTAAAGTAATTGCGATGAATAATGACCAAACTATAGTTTTATTCATCTTCTTTAAGATAACAAGAGATGCTAATGAAGCTGCTGCGCCAATTTCAAATCCTATTGCTAACGTTACTGCTAACCAATATGGATTTGACAATTCAAAAAAGTCAATTACGTGTATTGTTGAAATAATAGAAACTAATGCGTATAAACTTACAAACGTTCCTATTACAAATCTTTTTATTAATGTGTTTTCCATGTTTTCTATAATTATTATTTATCCCACTTCTCTAACGGGCATGCAGAGTGAGGTGACATAGATTTTGCCGATATATTACAACCACATCCTCGTACTACTTCACCTGTTTGATTATTTTTCATTTGTTTCCTAGGATCACATGTATTGCCACTTCTCATATAACATGTATTGCAAAGAAATAATCTTTTTTCACTCATTTCTTTTGTTTCTTTGTCTAATACACCAAAATGATCTTTAATTTTATTACCCCATCCTGAAAGAATCTGACTGATTTGAGATGTCTCTTCTTTTGGAGTTTCAATACTCTGTGGTGTTGGTATACCTAGCTTCTCAGACATTCTCTTAATGTCATCATTGTATTCTTGTGTTTTATCTTCAGATGCCATAATTGCTTAATCTTCTTTTTCTTCTAATGCGTTAATTGAAATTCTTTCTTTATCTGAAATCTCTTCAATTCTTAATGTTTTCCATGCTGGAACTTCTTTAATAAGTTTAATCATTAAATCTTCAGTAATAATAGTTCTATTTAATTGAGATTGCAATGAATCAACTTCAGCAACTAATGCCCTTTGATCTTTTTTGATTTTATCAACGTCTGAATCTATGCTACATGACTTAAAATAAGTTAGTACTAGTAATGCTATGATCACTTTTGTACCATGGTCTGCTAAAAATGTGTTAAATTTGCTCATAATTTATGTTTATTTATTTATATATTGTTATTTATTTTGTCTATTTTCTCTGGTGTCAATGCTTTTAAGAATGCAACAAACAATTTGATACATGTTTTTACATCCTTTTTATGTGCCATTTCAACTGTTGTATGCATGTATTTTAATGGAGTTGCTAAAATTGCAGTTGGTGTATTTTCCATAAAGAATGCCATAGTATCATTGCCCATTGAACCAACTGTTAATTGAATTGGTAGTTTTTTATCTAATGCAACCTCTCTTAACATTTGGTTAATTTCTCTATGATTCTGTGCAGTAAATTCTAGACAAGGACCTAATCCACCCTTATTATCTCCATCTTTAGCTTTATCAATTTTAGGAGTATTAGTATTGTGACAAACATCATGAACTAGAGCAAGATCTGCTTTTAAATGTTTAGCAATCTTCTTTGCTCCATGTAATCCAACTTCTTCTTGAACCGAGTTTACAACATAGAGGTCAAATGGTAAATGTATATCGTCCTCATAGATCTTTCTAAGTACTTCTGCTATGATGTAACCACCAATCTTATTATCTAATGATCTACCGACATAATAGTCACCAATCTCTTCTAATTGTGTATCAAATGTGATTAGGTTTCCAACTTCAACACCTGCGTTTAACACTGCTTCTTTGTCTGCTAATCCGCAATCTACCCATAATTCATGTTGATCATATCCAGATTCTACTCTTTTTTCTCTAGTGTGTATTGCTGGCCATCCGAATAAACCTCTTACTTTTTTACCATCATGTGTGTGAATCATTACAGTTTTAGATGGTGCAATCATATTATCTGAACCACCGTGTCTTTTTACTCTAATCATTCCGTTTTTGTCAATATATGTAATGATCCATGCTATCTCATCACAGTGTGCTTCAATAACTACTTTACGTGTATTTACATCAAGAGTCTCATATTTCCTTAATTTACGTTTGCGTAAACCATATGAAGTTCCATATGCATCAGTATACATGAAATCAGAAAATGGAGTGATGTAATCAGTCCATATCTTTTGTCCTTCGGTTTCTTGTGCAACTGGTGCATATGCATTTAAATAATCGTAAAGAAAGATTTTGTTTTTTTTCATGTTTTAAATACCTTTTATTTCTTTGAACATTTTTCTTCTTCTAATAAATTCCTTTGAATAAAATTCTAGATCTGATTGTGTTAATTTAAAATTCTGTGGAATATTATCCTCTTCGTTTGCTATCCAAACTTCACCGCCATCTGCTTTAATTCCTGTCATGTCCCAGTATGCAATAAAATATGCTCCACATTGTATGAAGTAATCTTGAATCCAATCTTCTCGTTTAGGTCTTCTA
>Ga0209192_10003537_pt1 | contig 10449 bp, 9 predicted proteins | sample ArcticOcean_MG_C_11_FD_187433 | JGI IMG/M metagenome (GOLD analysis project Ga0209192, IMG submission 187433) | Marine microbial communities from western Arctic Ocean - ArcticOcean_MG_CB2_154 (SPAdes) (version 2) | ecosystem: Environmental > Aquatic > Marine > Oceanic | place: Arctic Ocean... | reverse complement strand
CAAGCCACAGTACGTGCTAATCCAACTGAAGCAGCACATACCATGTGCAAGGGTTTGGTTAATGTTCTAGATTGTTGTGCTAGACACGAAGTAGCCAAGGTACTGTATGCAAGTTCAAGTATGGTATATGGTAACTTTGATGATGCCAAAGAAGATGATCAATTAAATCCATCTGGCTCTTATAGTATATGGAAAATAGCAGGCGAAGAACTGGTAAAAGAATACAATAGAAACACAGGACTAGACTATGTTATTGTTCGTCCAACTGCGGTATATGGTCCAATGGATATTGGTGATAGAGTTGTTTCAAAGTTTTTAATCAGTGCAATGCGTGATGAAACATTAAACGTAAATGGTGCTGACGAAACATTAGACTTTACATTTGTAGACGATTGTGCAACTGGCATAGTGCTTGCTGGTTTAGGACATACCATTGGCACATACAACATAAGCAGAAGTCATCGATGTACAATAGCAGAAGCAGCTAATATTGCAGTAAAGATAGCAGGTAAGGGCACTGTTAATATACGTGATAAAGATAAAGACTTTCCAAGTCGCGGAACATTAAATACAAGCAAAGCACAAAAGGATTTTAAATTCGATCCTAAAGTAGACATAGAAGAAGGATTTAAAATATACTATGAGTGGCTTAAAGATTCCGTTTACTGGAATTCAAAAACAATATAACAACCTTCGAGATCAAGTATTAGATACCGTTGACATTGTGTTGCGTAGTGGCCGTCTCATGGATGGTAACTACACACAAGAGTTTGAAGCATGGTTAGCAAAAAAAAATAATTGTTCTTATGCAACAACTGTTCATTCGGGTACCAATGCACTAGAAGCTATTGCTGGTTATTATTATCGTATCTTTAGTCTAGATCGTCCTAAAGTTATTATTCCAAACTTAACATTTCGTGCAACTGCTAACGCATGGTTAAGATCAGGTTGGGATATTGTTGTTGCTGATACAGATCAGTTTGGCATGCTGGATATACAAAGTGTGGAGAAATACCATTATGATACTCCAGTTGTGTGTCTAGTTGGGTTACATGGCAACAGTTTAAAAGACTTTCAAACACAAAAATTTATGGACTTGGTTGCGGAACACAATTGGATAATTGTTGAAGATGCTGCACAACACTGGCTAAGTTGGGATTCAAAAAGAATTGGGCCTAGTGCTATTAGTTTTGACCCAATGAAGAACTTGGGCAACTATGGTAATGGTGGTGCAATTGTAACCAGTGAAAAATCCATTTATGAATATGCACAAAATTTTAAAGCACATGGAAAAACAGGAAAGCCTTTTGGTATAGGAGGATCAAACAGTCGCATGAGTGAAGTTGACTGTGCTACAATGTTGATCAAAACCAAATATATTGATGAGTGGCAAGAACGTCGTAGAGAAATTGGATTGTATTGGATGGAGCGTCTTAGAGAATCTCCTGTTAGAAGTTTAATTGATTCAAGTAACTGTGCAGAACATTGCTTTCATAAATTTGTTATTGAAGTTGATAATAGAGACAGTGTGCGAAACTGTTTAACAGAAGCAGACATAGAAACAAAGATACATTACGAACATGGTATCAATGAATTGTATGATTGTGCAGGTATAAAGCCAATGCTCAGTGCTAGTACAAGTCTTTCAAGACGCACATTGAGTTTGCCTATATACCCTGAACTAACTGATCTTGAAGTTGACTACACAATTGATCAGGTGTTACGTTGTGTGTCTTAAACAAATGATCTGCTAACCATTCCCATTCATAAGTTAAACGCAGTTTATCAAAGTCGCCTTGCACTGATTCATAGTAATTTACTGCATCTTTTGCACCAATGGCACTCCAACCCGCTACTGTAGACGCTTTATTCGTGCTTAACCACTGTGTTAAGCGGTAGTTGTTGTCTATGTTAGGCAAACTGTGCTTGAGTTTTAAACACTCACGAAACGCACTACGCCATGCAATCCACGGATCATCAGCATAACGAGCTATTCCACTTAGTAGTGGCACAACTTCATGAGCTTGGTCCAATGTAAAGTCCAATCCACGTGCTTGATTAGTCATTACTAGTTTTTTATTGTAGGCAATCATTGCCATATGTCCATACTCCAATCCGTTTACAGGATTGTGTGCATGAAAGATATAGTGCTTGGGTTCTTGTAGTCTATCTGGTTGCCATGTCCAATCAAAGTGTATATCTACTTCCAGTTTAGCAAATACACAGAATGCCCAGTCAGTGTTGCTTGCTTCTAATGCGGCACGATATGCTTCCGCTCTGCCTTTAACTCCGTCCACACGCACAATTCTATTGTTTCCAGTATGCCATGCGTTTAGATAACTCCAGTTTTGTTCAGCATTTGATTCGCCATTGCTGATAAAAACAATGTCCAATGGTTCACCAGGTTCTTTAAAAGATTTATCTATATAAGGATAATCATATATCTGTGTCTTTAAATAATTCTTTACTTCACGCGGTATCAATACACTGCTTCCGCCTTTACGTAATGGCACAACAGTTTTTGTTTGAGATTGCCATAAACTAATTGTAGGTGGTACAACATGATCAAATCTACTAAACACTGCAAGTGGATTTTTAAATTCGTGTGCCCATATTGCATCAATAACACTGTCGCTTTCGTAAGGTACATAATCAACTCCGTATCGTGGCACTTGTGCATCTATAAAATGTAAGGTTTCAAACCATTCTAGTATTTTTAGATCTTTAGTCTTTTCTAAGAAACTTGGAACATGTACATAAAAGGTATCACCAAACTTTTGTTTACGTGAACTGAATACATGTAGCATGTCCAATTGGTATTCACTAGGGTGCCAAGTGAAGTCAAAGTGTTTGTAGTCGCATATGTCTGTGGTTACCCAACAGTACTGCCAATCTACTTTGCGTAGCACACGACGCATTGTGCCCAAGTAATCGCTTATGTAACGTGTGTTTATATCACCGGCATCTGCACTGTCTGGCACGTGCTTTATGTGCAGTCTTGGTGCACTGCCTTTGCGTTGTACCTTAGGGTGATTGTAGTTTTTATCTGTTGCATCATCCTTGGGTACTAACATTGTGCCTGAATGCTCTTGATGCTGACTAGGCCATATGTGCGTTTGATGTGCTTCCCACGGTGCCGGCTCCCAAGTGAAGTCGAAGTTAGAATAATCACAGTGGACATTTAGTACCCATAAGTACCTAGTCTTGCACTGTGCAAGTGAATCTTTATCGTATGAGTAACATTTATCAAACATGATTAGAATCGACGAAATTTATGACAATGTTTTTCTGCCACGTGCAATGAAACATACCCATAATGGAAACCAGTATAATAGTAATTATCGAGTTGGTCTGCATTGGTTTTATCCTTTTGGCACAACAAAATTTACTAATATGGTTAGCAAGCCACCAGTTAACTGGTGTCCGTATGATGGTTTTCCTGAAGACAATACAAGGGTTATTATGTGGGATCAAGAACCTTTGCATCTCGATAGATTTAACTCCTTTTATGAATTGTTTATGAAACAATATCTAGCAATAAAAACAAGACTTGTTACAAGCGAATATAAAAGTGCTGATGTTCAGCAGGCTTGTGATACTTATGGTCTTGAAATGGACTACTATTTCTTTCATGGTTGGGCTGCACTTGATTGGTATAGAGGTTATAATAGAACTAGTATAGCACAAAACTTTGAAGAACGCAAACCCTATAATACATTTCTTTGTCCTAATAATATAATTGGTGGGGAACGCCGTCATAGAATAGAACTGTTAAATGAATTAGTAAACAGAAATCTAATAGATAAAAACCTTATTTCATTTCCAGATGTATGCCCGTACGAAGGACAAAGTTTAAAGGCACTATGTAAAAAATATAACTTGCCTTATCCTAACGTTAGACTTCCCTTGATGATCGATAACGGTTCAGGTTATGCAGCCAAGTCACACAAGATTGATTTATGGGATCAGGCAAATAATAGTTTAATACATGTGGTAACTGAAACTGTTTATAAAGGAAATAAAAATCATTTAACTGAAAAAACATTCAAGCCCATTGTAATGCAACAACCTTTTATTATACAGAGTTGTAGAGGAAGTTTAGAATACTTGCGACGTTATGGATTTAAAACGTTTAGCGAGTTTTGGGACGAAAGTTATGATGAATTACCCGATGAAACAAGAACAAAGGCAATTGGACAGTTGATGCAGGACATTAATCTAATGAGTCAAAAAGATAAGGCCTCACTGCAATCAGCAGTAAGTAATACAGTTAAACATAATTATGAATGGTTTTATGGAGAACAGTTTGAAAAAATCCTTTGGGATGAGCTGTCTACAATGATTGACAAATGGTAATATTCTGTGCTGATAAATTTGTAGGCTCTAAGCCTTATCCAAACTGTGCTACATGGGAAGCAGAACCCTTTACGCCTGAGTGGAAACAATTCAGTGTTAACTCACCTTTCAGTGAGCCTGTACACTTTTATGAATACCTAGATCAAGAATCAATTGAATACCAAGTACTACAGACTCAAGATGCTCCAATAGGAAGTATATACCCTATCAGCCTAAGTTTCCTTGACTTTGATATCAATTGGTTTGATATAATACCAGAATCAGTGTTAAAACTTGTGGTAGAAAACCATATAAAAATTTGGTTTCTGTATTCAGAAGGAGATAACCCGTTTCGCATACAAAAAACCATACTTGCACAGGCCGCTAGAGCAGGTATTCCAAGTGAAAATATACATTTTACCACTGCAAACACTAAAAGTCACGATCTTACAGGGTTCAGTTATATATGTGACGATGAACTATTGTACCGGCTCCGTAATGAGTCTTTAGCAACAGAATATCACGAACTGCCACGCAGTAAAAACTTCACTGCACTTGTGCGTACACACAAGAATTGGCGTGCCAACACAATGGCCAGACTGTGGACCAAAGGATTGCACGAGCGTGGTTACTTCAGTTACAACAGCAAGTTAGATGTCGGCGATACACCTGAAGATAATCCTGTTGAGATAGACAGCTTTGGAAGTTTAAAGCATCACACAGAATTCTTTTTAAAGTTGTGTCCATTTCACGCAGACTTATTAACAAGCGACCAACACAATTTGTATCACCACACTGTGGATGCACACCATGATGATGCATATGTTAACTTTGTATTAGAAACACACTTGGATGCAGATCAATCTGGTGGGGTGTTCTTAACTGAAAAAACATTCAAACCAATTAAACATTGTCAACCTTTTGTTATAATAGGTGCACAAGGCAGTATACAACAACTGCGTGATATGGGTTATTGTACATTTGATAATGTTATAGATCAAAGTTATGACTCGATAGAAGACAATACCAAACGTTGGGACGCAGTGTGTATGGAAATGGAACGCATTGCAAAATGTAAAAAGATACATAAACTCTACACAGACTGTAAAAAAGAATTACTACACAATCAACAGTTGTTTTTAAATTCAAAAAAAGAAACATTAGAAAAGGCATTAGAGTGGGCAAGGTAAGCAGTTACACAAGTTGGCAACCATTGGAAGAAGTTATTGTTGGAAGAGCATATACTCCAGACTACTTTGACTTCATAGATGATGCACAAGTTAGAAATCAATTGCAACAAATACTTGCTGAGACAAATGAAGACTTAGACAACTTGCAACGCACCTGCGAAACATACGGAGCTGAAGTTAAACGACCTGCACTGCCAAATAAAGATAGCTTTATGCAATGGCAAACCGTAGGAGAGGGTGCTCCGTTACCTCCGCTAACTCCTAGAGACTGGCAAATAAGTTTAGGTGATAAACTGTTAAGAGTACTACCTGTAGGTGAATTAAATGATATATGCAAAGGCTACGGTGATCAAGTTATTAATCCTCACGGTGAACACTTTGATCCAAACTGTATACTAAATGGGTCAAGTGCCAGTTGCATAGTGCGTGTGGGTACTGATGTATTCTTTGACAACAGTGATCATTTACAACCACATCAAACACGTTGGATAGTAGACAACTGTTTAGACAGTCGTTATAAGATACACGAAGCAATAACAGACGGACATGGCGATGCAGTGTTTGCTATACTAAAGCCAGGTGTGTTGCTATCAAGTAAATGGGACGATCAACTAGACTTAGACAAAGACTTTCCTGGTTGGGACGTTTGTAAAATTTGGGATTCAAGTATATGGGCCGCAATGGAAGTTGGAAAGTTTAAAGAAGAGAACTTCAATGGTGCGTGGTATGTACAAGGACAAACTCCTACTACAGAGTTTACTTCATTTGTTGATACCTATTTAAAGAAATGGGTAGGCTTTGTAAGCGATACTGTTTTTGATGTTAACTGCTTAGTACTAGATGAAGAGAATGTTGTGTTTAGTGCATACAATAAACAGGTGTTTGACTATTGTGAGAAACACAAAATCAATCCTATTATAAGTGAATTAAGACACAGTTACTTTTGGGATGGTGGTGTTAGTTGTTGTACACAAGACATACGACGTAAAGGCAGTTTAGAAACTTATCTTTAATAGATAAGTCCATAAGCAATACACCAAAGTTCTAATCCTACATAGTATCCAATGTAAGCAAGCACAGGCAATACGGCTATGCCAAATAACATTTTAGTACGTTGATCCATTAATACCAACCCATAACTAATTTAGTTTCTTCGGGAACCATTTCCATTGTAAATGCAGGTTCAAATACCAACTGTCTATCTATTGCTCTTACACCAGGAGTATTAATCATTGCTTGTTCTATATCGTTGCATATTTGATCTGCAAAAGGACAAGCCATTGATGTAAGAGTGTGTTCCACAAAACACTTATCTACTGTTATCTCAAGTTTGTATATTAAACCTAAGTCCCATATACTAACACTAGGCATCTCAGGATCAAAAACATTTTGCAGTGACTGAATCACTGCTTGGCGTAATAAGTTCTCTTGTTCAGTCATTGTTAAACCTTTTCCAATTGTCGTTAGGGCCATCTATCCTTGGCAAGTCAATGCCACCGTCATGTATATCAACATCTTCATGTATTGCTAGTATGTTCATATAAAAAGAATCAGCAGTGATGTTTAATTGCTTTTCTTTAAAGTTATTTAAGTTAAAACCAGGACAACTATACCAATACATCTTGTATCCACGTTCTACCAATATTGAATACTGATAACTGATATCTTCTGTATTTGCTATATCTATATAAATCACAGGCTTTATCAACATCATTGTTGCAGTCATTCCACGTAGCACTCGAGTACTATCTCCGCTTATACAAACTAACGTTGGCTCAGGAAGTTGCATTAATTGCCCATCTAAGTTTGGTATATCCTTGGCATGAGGATCTGTTGTTTCCAGACTCTTAGGTATAATCATAACATTGGGTGCAATTTTACCTTGTGTGTTCATTTTTAGAACTTTAAGTTTATCTTCGTTGTGTTCAAATGCAATAACTGCTGCCATCTTTGAAAGTGCTACTGTGCGTATGCCAATACCTGCGCCAACATCATATACAAAAGTATCGCCGACATTGTTGCTGAGCAACAGTGCTAAAAGATTTATTTCTTTTTGTTTGTATTCACCATAATTTTCCAAATGAACTGCTTCATCTGTGTCTTTTATATAACTAAACTTTTTACTATAACGTGTTTTGACAGTGCCTAACTGCATACTGTTACTCCATATTCTTGTGTGAATCTATCTGCGTCAGCTCTGGTATCTACCATTGGCTCGCCTCGTATATTTAAACTTGTGTTCAATAGCATAGGGCAACCAGTTTCGTTATACCATGCTTCGAGTAACTTACGTATACCGCTGTTACCTATTGGAACTGTTTGTACTCTTGACGTTCCGTCCACATGTACTATTGCTGGAAACTCCATTGGCTTCTTGCACTCTGCTACTACCTGCATGTATCTTGACGTAGGTTGATTAATGGGCATGTTAAAATATTCATGTACATGTTCTTCTAGTATGACAGGAGCAAAAGGTCTAAACTTTTGTCGTCTTTTAATTTCATTTACTCTATCTTTGATGTCTGTGCCTCTTGGGTCTGCCAGTAAACTTCTGTTGCCTAATGCTCTTGGACCAAATTCTGCACGACCACTTGCTACTCCTACTATTTGATTCTTCTTTAATAAGTACGTTAAATCTTTTACTGGATAGTCGCCTTTGATATCAGTACCCAAAAATGCTGTATCGAAACGTATATCTCTCCCGTATTCTATTGCGGCTGCACCTAAACTACTTCCTGCGTCTCCTGGGTTTGGCATGATCCATATATTAGCAAACAATTCGCCTAGTCGTCTGTTTGCTACACAGTTAAGGGCCACTCCTCCCATGTACACAAGATTTTTACTCTTGCCTTCAGACTTTGCACGTCTCATCACACCCATTATCATTTCTTCACACAGTTGTTGTCCTGCGGCGGCTATGTCTTCATTGGTAACGTCTGCAAGAAATGTTAGATCATCTATACCCAAGTGTAAGTTATCTTCAAAAACAGGTATGTCAGTAAACTTTACAGTTGCATTACGTAGTGTTTCGTATGCTTTTGATGCATCACCATATGCGGCCATACCCATTGTGATATATTCTTCATCCATTGGTTTAAGTCCAACACGTTTGGTTACTGCACTGTAGAACATTCCTATGCTGTGCGGATAACTCTGTTTGTATATCAAATCGTAATGTGCTTTTGCATGTTCGCCGGCTAAGCAAGCACCATTGTAATAACAATTATAAATGCTTATTGTGTCTGATTCACCAATGGCATCAATCACTACAACTGTTGCATCATCAAAAGGTGATGTTTGAAATCCTGCGGCCGCATGCGACAGATGATGTCCAACACTGCTTATTTTTGCAGTGGTTCCTTCCATTATAAAAGGAATAGTTGCTCGAAGTTCTGATTCTGTACGCCAGTTACCACCCCAAGACTCTCCGCTTCTTACCTTACGCAACTGTCGCTTGTATGGCTTTTCGTAGTATACAATCTTATCAAACGGACCATGCTCTCTTGCCTGTTGTTGTAGACTTATAGATATACTGGAGTCGTTTTTCTTTTTACTAGAGCGTTCACTGTGTCCAGCAAATATAATTTTGTGATTATGTAAAACTGTTAATGCTGCGTCATGAAAGCCAGCACTTACTCCTAGTATTTTCATCCCATGTCTTCTCTATAATATACACCATTATCACCTCGTTCAGGAAATAAATCTGTTAACGTATCTTCTCTATGTATGTCCAATGTTAAACAATGCCATCCACCATCAAAGAAACTTCGTGGTCGAAAATCAAATGTATGAAGAGTTATACCACGCTCAGAAAGCCATTTAGTAAGAGGAGGATGGTCTTTCATTGCCACTACATTTTTTTCATCAAGTACTAACATATTAACTTCAAACACAGTTTCTTGGAACTCACCTATCCAATCACTAGCCTCGGCTGAAATCCATTTTGAGAATTCTTCATTTTTATCATGCGATCCTGGTATACTCCAGTTTTTATTTGTAGTATGTGTAAAGTTGTTAAGGTCTTGTGGGATAGAAAATACTTCCCAATCTGGAAAACTTACAGAGTAATTCCATTTCCAATGGCTACTTGCAATTACATTTGGTGCAATAGGTGTAAACACACCATCACTGTGTCCACCTGTATCGCATATATTTACTCTATACTTTTTTGCTAACTCAACCATTGCTTGACAGCAGAATCCCCACATGCCTTGATGAGCCGACGGATCAACATATATGTCTCTGCCTATCCTTACCATCGAAGGAGGTGACATACAGTTTATTGGCAAGTGTTTGGGTTGTTGTACATCGTATCCTAGTTGCTTATACTCGTCCATGACATGATGCCATCGATCCTGTTTCAATTCTTCAGTGTGATGTAATGAGTAAAGGGTTTTATCAAGCACAAGGTAATGGTCTCTCGGAGTTATTGGAGGCTTTACCAACTGATCATTCTTGCCAAGATGATCCTCAATTGAATCAAATTGAGGCCTACGTACATTGATGCCTCTGCCTTCTAAAAATTTTTGCAGTTTATCTGTGTCTTCCTTACACCATTGTGTAATCTGACACAATGGATCTGCTACTTCGTTAGGAAGATTATCGTAAAAATTTTCAGGATATGTATCCCCAAGCCAAACTTCTTTTAGAGGAGTAAATCCAAAGTTACTATTAATCATTTACCAACCTATCTTTTCCCAAGGTACATCTTTATTACCAAAATGTCCATATGTACAGTTCTTACTATATTCATTATAGTTGAAAAGATCAAATCTGTCAATAATTCCTTTTGGTGTTAGGTCTATATTATCTCTAATAAACTTTTGTATACTTCTATTGTGTCCGTTTGACTCAATGTATATACTGGTAGGTTCTTTTACTCCAATAGCATATGATATTTGTATTTGACACCAGTCAGCCATGT
>Ga0209192_10003533_pt1 | contig 10458 bp, 10 predicted proteins | sample ArcticOcean_MG_C_11_FD_187433 | JGI IMG/M metagenome (GOLD analysis project Ga0209192, IMG submission 187433) | Marine microbial communities from western Arctic Ocean - ArcticOcean_MG_CB2_154 (SPAdes) (version 2) | ecosystem: Environmental > Aquatic > Marine > Oceanic | place: Arctic Ocean... | reverse complement strand
ACTTACCATAATCCAATGTAATATTTTTATTAATCAATAAATTATCCCATCTTCTTGTTGATCTCTTTTGTAAAAAAAAAACAGAAACATTAGCGTTATTTACATAATGTCTAGCAATCATTTTTAAGACTTTTTCTGCCCCTCCAAGATTATCAGTTGGTAAAACGATTAATATTTTTCTTAACATGCTAAAACAGATAAAAACAAATTTTCATACTCCTTAATGATTTTTTGAGATGAGAATTTCGATAAAACACTAGCTCTAACAACAGCTCTTTCAAAACTTGGAATCTCATTCAAGTTTTGTAAAGTTTTAGCAAAATCATCTTCTGTAACTGCTAAAACCCCATTAATTCCATCTTCTATTATTTCTTTAGTCCCTCCGGGACAGTTAAAGGCTATTACCGGAGTACCAACAGAGCAGCTTTCTAATACTGCATTAGGGAATCCCTCTACATAAGAACCTTGAATAAAGAAATCAGAATTACTGAGAAAATCTAAAACTTTAGAGGTATGTGCTATAAATTTTATATTATCTAAAATACCTAATTCAATGGCTAAGTCTTTAATTTTACGCTCAAGTGGGCCACTTCCTATAATGGTATATGAATATGAGTAGTTTTTCACTTTAGCTAATCCTTTTAAAATTCTTTCATATCCCTTTTCCTCACTCAATCTACCAATTGTAATAAATTTTATTATTTCTGAATATTCCGTTTTACTAATTGACAACTGATTAATTTGAGTAATAGGATTATTAATAGTTATTAATTTTGAGGATTCAATTCCTAATAGATGTTTTAAATCCTTTTTTATATCATTAGATTGACAGACAATAGCACCTAAATGATTATATAAAAATTTTACTAAAAAATCTGGAATTTGTTGTTTTGAGTTTGAAAACTTTGACATAGTAGACATCACACTCGCTTCTCTAACAACAAAACGAACATTTCTAAAGATAAGATTATAAAAGCCTAATAGTATATTTACGTGTCTTATAGTTCCAAATACAATATCAGGCTTATAAATTTTTATAAATTTGAATAATGGTATAATTCCATTCAATATTCTGTCTTGATTAAAGAAAGTAATATCCAAATTATCTAAATTATAAACAGCATCTTTTTTAAATCCAACAACAAGAAGCTTGATTTCAAATACATTTTGATCAAGGTTCTTAGCTAAAAAACTAATAACCCTTTCTGCGCCTCCTGCTTTTAGGCTTGGTAAAATAAAAAGTATCTTTTTTTTATTCATTAATAAAATGATTACTTTTTTAAGTATGGTTTAACCGACTGATCAACTATTTCTAATATTCTTTCTTTGTACGTTTTACTATAATCAATATCTAATTCACTGATATAACTTGTTAATACTTTAGTCTTATACACCCCAAAATCACCAATGATTTTAGCTGGATTACCTCCAACTATTACCCCTGAAGGAACAGATTTAGTAACCACACTACCAGCAGCTATTATTACATCATCTTCTATTACTACACCAGGCATAATTATACTTTTTACACCTATAAAAACATTATTTTTAATTACCGTCTTTTTATATAAAAACCTCCGTCCATTTTTATCGTTAAATAGCCATGTAGAGCCATCATGAGTCAATATAGTTACCTCTGCAGTAACAGTAACATTATTTCCAATTGAAATTAACCATGGTTCTGAACCAAAATTCCTTGTAAAAACTCTACAATTGGCTCCTATTTTAGCTCCCCTCTTTCTTGCATGAGAAATTGGGTCTAGTTTAAGTTTCCAATAGTTTTCTGTTATTTTAAGAATTATTTTTTTTATCATTTTTCATCCATTTAATTAAAACATACACCCGCCATATATAACTTTTGTAATCTGCATTGCCAGCCATATGATCATTGAGCATTTTCTTAAACTTAGGAATATTTAAATTATGTACCTTTTTCAAATTTCCATCAGATAACACCTCTAACATTTCTTTTCTTAAATCTTCACGAATCCAATCCCCTAAAGGAACCGAAAATCCACTTTTAGGTTGGTCGAACACCTTTTCAGGAATATATTTTTTTAACACGTCCCTTAAGATTCGTTTCTTTTTACCTGGGTAATAACGATAAGATATTGGAAGTGTTCTTGCAAATTCAATTATTCTATAATCTAAAAACGGACTTCTAACCTCAACAGAAAATGCCATACTAGCTCTGTCTACCTTAACATTACTATCATTCTCTAACCATAATTTAATATTCAAATCAGCTGTTTTTTGATAGTTATTATGAGATAAGTGTTTATAATTTTTATAATTTGAGAGCCAGTTTAAACTCCTATCTAAAGTAATCGAGTTAAAATCGGTAAAAATACCCTCAATAAATTCATGATTGTTTTTAATTTTTAAAATCCTTTTTAGTAGTTCCGTTCTGTTTTTAAAAATAAATTTTGGTATTAACATTGAAATTATAGACCTAATAAAATAAGGAATATAGAGTAGGTAACTAAACTTTTTAACCCAATCAAAATGATTGTATCCTAAAAAACTTTCGTCTCCTCCATCACCAGATAAAGCAACTGTTACATCTTGTTTCGTGATCTTGTTTAACAATAGTGAGGGTAAGGCAGAGCTGTCTGCAAAAGGCTCATCATAGACCTCTAATAAAGTGGGTAACATCTCTAAAATATCCTTAGCCTTACAAATTGTTTCTTTATGTTCGGTTCCTAAAATATCTGCATAGATTGCAGCAATTTTACTTTCATCGTATTTTGGATCTTCAAAACCAATTGAAAAAGTTTTGATTTTATCCTTAGATATTTTTGAGGCGACACTAGTAACTAGTGCTGAATCTATACCTCCTGATAAAAAAGATCCAAAAGGAACATCTGACTGTAACCTAATTTTAACTGCATCTTCAAACAAATCGTGAACCTCTTCAACGGCAGCTTCATAAGAAAGTTTAGAAAGCACTACAGGTTTTAAATTCCAGTATTCTTCTACTTTATGTGTCTTATTATCTAAGTCAATAATTAAATTATTTCCTGGAGGTAATTTATATACATCATTGTAAATAGAGTAAGGGCTTGGTATATAAGTACAATCTAAATAAATACTAACGGCCTCATTATTAATTGTTCTATTTTCTGAAATAGGCTTAAGCTGGCTGCAGATTTCAAACCTTCCATCTTTCCAATAGTAATAAAAAGGTTTTACTCCTAGTCTATCTCTCGAACAAAAAAGTGTATTCCTAATTTTATCATGAATAGCGAAGGCAAACATTCCATTCAGTTTTGGAACGACAGCTTGGCCCCACTCTATGAATCCTTTTAACAATACTTCGGTATCACCTGTGGTATTAAACGTATGCCCCAAAGAAATTAATTCCTCTTTTATCTCTTGGAAATTATAAATTTCTCCATTAAAGACTATCGTATAGTCTTCCATCTGCATTGGTTGGTTTGATCTTACGTCTAAATCTAAAATTGACAAGCGTAAATGTCCAAAGCTCAACTCATCTTTTTGGAGCACTCCGGCATAATCAGGACCACGAAACTCGATAGCTTTTAACTTTGTTCTTATTTCATTTTCACTAAAAGAAATATTACTAATGTAAATTCCGCACATATTTTAAATTATTCTTTTATTGTAATTAAAATTTAATAAATAAATGATATTTAAAAATATAAATAACATCAAACCTGAGTCAAAAAAGTTATGACTTACTAAAAACTGTATGAACAACACAACTATCAATAACAGAAGAGTAAGATTCTTTTTCCTTAAATTATAACACTTTTTAAAAAGAAAAAAGAAAACCATAATTATTAATAAAAACGGTAAAAATCCAGACTCACCAAGAATCAATAAAAAAGAATTATGCACACCTCCATCTCCTCGGCCGTCTAAACTTTGACCAAATGAAGAATAACCATTTCCAATTATTGGTGAATTAAGGATTCCATCATAAAATTTTGCCCAATGATCTTGACGACTGTCGTCATTTAAAACTTCATTATTAATTTGTCCTGAAAATAGATTCACTAAAAACTTAAATCGATCAGTATCTAAATTTAAATTTTCAGAAAATGTAATTAGAGAAAAAGCTGAAACAATTAAGAACAAAAGTGTTTTTACTATATACTTTCTGTTATAGAATAAATATATGATAGTAATTAAAAACCAAGTTGCCATAAATGTTCTAGATAATGTTATAAATCCAAAAAAAGTAAAAGCAATACTTAATAGTTTTAAATAATTTGTTTTTGTAATACTTAAAACATAACCAAATAAACATATCATAGATGCAGTATTTGGGTTTAAATAAAAACCTGAATAGCGACCGTATTGTGAAACATAACCAATTCCTTGAAAATCATTAAACCTAAAATAGAGAGAATCTAACAAAATAGTAATAGCGCCAGCTAATAATAGAAAGATGATGGTGTTTTGATTGATGTGTTTTAAAGAAACAAATAGACCAAATAAATACAATAAAAATTTAACATAATTTATAGACAAAGCTATAAAACTCTCTTCATATTGAAATGCACCTATAAAGAAATATAAACTTGATATGCCTGCTAAAAATAGTATTTGTTTAGGAAATTTAGTTTTATTGGTAATAATTAACACACCCAATAAAAAAAACATAAAATAAGAAATAGGAGAGCTTAAACCAAAAGACTGAGTTTCTAGAACTATTGAAGGAATATTCAATAAAACAAGAAAGCACACAACAAATGAAATAATTTTTTTATACATTATTATACAACTTCATTTTTAACTTTGAATTTATTTAGAACATAAACGTACTGAATTAAAAAACCGAATAAAACTACTATAGAGGTACTCAAAGCAATTCCAGAAACACCATAAGTATCAATAAACAGAAAGTTACAAATAACATTTATCACAACCATAAATGACGAAGAAACAATAGTAAATGTATTTAAATTAAAAGCTGTTAAAAATCTAACAAGAGTAATCGATAATAAATAAAATGGAATTTGAAAACTAAACATAATTAAAACTAAAAACACATTCTCACTATCCTGACTAGTGAAGTTATTCTTTTGAAAAAACATAATAATTAAATCTTTACCAAAAACTATTAAAAACAAAGTACAGATCGATCCTAGAATAAATAAAGAAATAAGAATTTTGTTTAATTTTTTTATAACCTGTCCATTAGAAATTCCTTTAAGTCTTGCCAAGTAAGGTAATATAACATTCCCTACACCTAATGTTAAAATCGTAATTGCAAAAGCCGGCAATTTATTACCATAGTTTAGTGTGCTGATAGCACCGTCAGCTATTTCACTAGTAAAAACTTGATCTACAATAGGATTAAAACCTATAATTAGACCAGCCAGTAACTTCGGAATAAATTGTTTGTATAAAATTATAGAATCTGGGTCGTCTAACTTTATATCTTTTAAATTAAATTTAATTGGTTGAAACAATAATAAAAGGCATAATTCAAAAAAAGAGCCAATTACAAAAGCTTGTATTAAAAGACCTATTGAAGGCTCAAAAAAGAAAAGAAAAGAAATAAAAACAATTGACGTAATTATAGGGTAAACTGCGCTGACTACAAACTTCTTCCTAATTTCTAGTAAACCACTTAAAAGGCTTGAAAATGTCCAAATAGGGATGCAAAACAATAATAAATTTTGGTTTTCAAAAACTGCGCTTGCAATATCATTCGAATAATTTCTAACTAAATAGGTATTAGTAGGAGTGGAACAAACAAAAAAACCAAGGGTTAGTATTGAGCTTAATATTATTGTTTGGAAAATTATGTTATTCTGGAATATTAAATTTCCTTTTTTTTGAGCAAAAATATAATTTGGAATAACGACTGCCTTAAATGCTCCTAAAAAAACATTACTAAAAAAAGATGGAATTAATATTAAAATAAAAAATATATCCAAGTCTTCTGACATCCCAAATATATTCCCAATATAAACTTCTTTTAAAAAACCTAAAATCTTTACAATAAAAACCGTGATAATTACTGAAGCTATATTTCTATATATTCCGTCTTTTAAAAATAGACTATTAAATAGTAATTTTACTTTATCCATTGTTCTGCAACCTTATTTAAGGAGTAGTTTTCTAAACCACTTTTACCATTACTGACAAACATATTTCTAGTTTTTTCATCATCTATTAATTTTTGTAGATGATTTGTATAGGATATTTCATCCGCTAAGGGAATTAAAAACCCATTAACATTATTTTCAATCAATATACTTGGCCCTGTAGGGCAGTCTGTACTAATGCAAGCACATCCATAATTCATTGCCTCTAATAAAACATTTGGAAAACCTTCAGAAAGAGAGCTAAACGCGAATATTGATGCACGTTCATACTGTCTTTCTATATTTTTAATAATGCCTTTAAATTCAACAGCATCATTCACATTTAAAGATATTACTAGTTCTTTTAATTCTGAAAGTAAAGAACCTTCACCACAAATTATAAGTTTCCATCCCTCTTGTTTTACTTTTGAAAAAGATTTTATTATTTGTTCTTGGTTCTTATTTGCATCAACTCGGCCTACCGTCAATATTATTTTTTCTTTATTCTTCTTATTGGAATCTACAATTTTGATTGGGTTAGGAATTATTGAAATTTTTCTTTCATCAATAAATGACTTAAAATAATTGCTAAATTCTTCAGATTGAACTACTAGCCTATCAGAAAATTTATATATCTTTTTTCTTATAAAATCCCAATACCCAAAATCATGAGTTAATGGATTACGTCTTTCACTTATGGTAACATTAATCTTCGATAAAAATTTACCTGAGATAATACCTAGAACATTTGATGTTGTCATAAAACATATCAGTTTCTTTATTTTCAATGATCGAATTAATGAAGTGATTTTGTATATTAAAACAAGATTAGAAACTATTGATTTTAGGGGATTCTTCCCTGAATTTAAAACCCCTAACTGTTTTATGGTAATTGAATCATTTAGTTTGTAAAATGGTTCATCCTTAGATAATGTAATAATTACAATATCATTTGTTAAGGATAGTTCATTAGCGAGTACACTAACAACCCGCTCTGCACCTCCTGCATTTAAACTAGAAATTAAAAATGCTATTTTCAATATATAATTGTATTGCTGTTATTATAAATATAGGTTTGTTTGCAACCAAACTATAAACTTCCATCAACAAGTTTTTCATCTAAAAAATTCTTAACATCATAAATGATAGCATTCTCTTTTTTTAATGATAAAAAATCAAGTTCGTTAAATTTATTATGAGAAACAGTTAAAATAACTGCATCAAACTTTCCGCTTGGAATAGATTTAGTTGATTTTAAACCATATTCATGCATTACTTCATCTTTACTAGCCCAAGGGTCATGAATCGTTATATTGGTTCCATAATCTTTTAATGCCTTTACAAGATCTACTGCTTTTGTGTTTCGAACATCTGGACAATTCTCTTTAAATGTGATTCCTAAAACAAGTACCTTAGATCCATTGACAGGAATATTCTTTTTTATCATACATTTTACAATCTCAGAAGCCACATAATCACCCATCCCATCATTTAATCGTCGTCCAGCTAAAATAATTTCAGGATGATAACCATTCTCTTGCGCCTTTTGAGCTAGATAATAAGGGTCTACTCCTATACAATGCCCTCCTACTAATCCAGGCTTAAAAGGTAAAAAATTCCACTTGGTACCTGCTGCTTCCAAAACGTCGTGTGTATTAATATCTAAAAGATTAAAAATTTTAGCTAATTCGTTTACAAATGCAATATTAATATCTCTTTGTGAATTTTCAATTACTTTGGATGCTTCAGCAACTTTTATGGTTGGTGCAAGATGAGTCCCCGCTGTAATCACAGATTTATATAAACCATCGACTTTCAAACCTATCTCTGGCGTTGAACCGGAAGTCACTTTTAGAATTTTTTCAACCGTATGCTCTTTGTCACCTGGATTAATTCTCTCTGGCGAATAACCAGCATAGAAGTCTTTATTAAATTTAAGTCCAGAAATTTTTTCTAATACAGGAACACAATCTTCTTCAGTAGCTCCAGGATACACTGTAGATTCATAAATTACAACATCTCCTTTTTTTAATACATTACCTACCGTTTCACTTGCCTTGATAAGTGGTGTTAAAATGGGTCTATTATTTTTATCTACAGGCGTTGGAACCGTTACAATGTAGTAATTACAATCTTTAATTTTATCTAACTGATTGGTGCAAAAAAGTCCATTTGAATCAGAGTCTTCTCCAATGAGTACAGATTGTAATGTTTCATTGTTAATCTCTAAGGTTGAATCAACACCAGACATTAATTCAGAAATTCTATCTGTATTGATATCAAATCCAACTACTGAATATTTGGTTGCAAAGAGTCTTGCCAATGGCAAACCAACATATCCTAATCCGATGATTGCAATTTTATCTTTTCTCATGTTAATTTTATAAATTTTTCCAATACCATTTCACAGCTTCTTTAAGACCTTGCTGCAATGAAAACTCTGGATTATAATTTAAATTTTCTTTTGCTTTATCAACACTTGCGTGAGAGTGTGGAATATCACCTGCTCTGTTTGGTCCGTAAATAACTTCAACTTGTGAAATTTTTGAATCAAACTCAGATAAATACTCTTTTAAGTATCCCATTAAATCATTTAGCGTATTACGATCTCCATAGGCTACATTATAGATAGTGTTGATCGCTTTTTCATTAGTTGTTACCAAACTTAATAAATTCGCTTGTATCACATTATCTATGTATGTAAAATCTCTTGAGTAGTTTCCATCGCCATTAATCACTGGAGATTCTCCTTTCATGAGCTGGCTAACAAATTTTGGAATTACTGCTGCATAAGCTCCATTGGGGTCTTGCTTTCTACCAAATACATTAAAATAGCGTAAGCCTATCGTTTCTAAACCATAGGTTTTTGAAAAAATATCAGCATATAACTCATTTACATATTTTGTAATAGCATAAGGCGATAATGGTTTTCCGATGATATCCTCAACTTTTGGCATTGATTCTGAATCTCCATAGGTTGATGAACTCGCTGCAAACACAAATCTTTTCACTCCATTGTCTCTTGCTGCAACTAGCATATTTAAAAAACCACTCACATTTACTTCATTGGAGGTGATTGGATCTTTTATAGACCTAGGAACTGACCCTAATGCTGCTTGATGCAATACATAGTCAACATCTTTAGTTGCTTTTAAACAATCCTCTAGTTTTCTAATATCTGCTTCAAGTAGCGTAAAATTAGGATCTTCAAGAAATTCTTTTATATTTTCTCTTTTACCGGTGGCAAAATTATCCATACAAATTACCTGGTTTCCTTTTTTAAGTAAAGCTTCGCATAAATTTGATCCAATAAAACCTGCACCCCCAGTAACTAGAATTGTCTTATTACTTAATTCAATATTCATTTAACTATTTTTATATTTTCTTGACTACCACCGGTAGTCTGTTTTGTTTGTATTTTTCTTTTTAAAAACGTTTTTAAAAGCTTTTTAGTACTCTTTTAAAACGCAAAAACCTATGTTTTTTTACGGCTTCGCCAGCACTACCCACAGTAGTGATTTTATTATATAAAAAAATTTCAATTGCTTACTGCAATTGAAATGATACAATGGCACCTAGTTTTTGCAACTGGGCCAAACACTTTTTCCCTTTGATATCAAGCAATATAGCTTCTTGTTCTAACAAGGGTACTTTCACTAAATCTCCTACAGCCAACCTTTTTGATTCCTTTTGAACCACAGTCTCTAAATAACTTTTCATTGCCTGTACCTCTTCATTTGAAACACTAGCACGTTTGCCATGTTCAAACAAAAAACGCACTGCTCCAGGAACTTCAAATACTGCAGCCACCTCTTTTTCTAACAATTGCACCAACACCATGGATGGCAACAAAGGCACCAACACCTTTTTCTTACGATCGGACCATTGTCTAACTTCAATCTTAGTAGGTGTATACACCTCTACTCCGATGCTAGTGAGACACTCTGTAACCTTTAACTCGTTTCTTGGCTTTGTAAATAAAACAAACCATTTTTTTGAATTCCCCTCCATTATAACTTTAAATTTACTAAAAATTCAACAGTTATAATATTTACCATGTGAATGCAAGTATTTTTACTAGGGTTCTTTTGATTTTTATTTTCAACAACAGCGCACTTTTGTTTTTATTCATGACAAACAAACTTATAATGCTTGTTAGAAAAGCAACCAGCAGTATCCAGGTGGACTGTAGCGGGGTGCAATGCGTGATCACCGCATACATTCCAAGGGCGATGACACAGTTTGCAAGCCCAATTAAACTGGAGGCCTTCCAATGGGAAAGTCCGCAATCTACAATGATGTGGTGCAGGTGGTTTCTGTCGGGTTTGAACATGGAGACGCCTTTGAACAAGCGAATCAGCATTACTCTGCAGATGTCTAAAATGGGTACAAACAA
>Ga0209192_10003531_pt1 | contig 10465 bp, 8 predicted proteins | sample ArcticOcean_MG_C_11_FD_187433 | JGI IMG/M metagenome (GOLD analysis project Ga0209192, IMG submission 187433) | Marine microbial communities from western Arctic Ocean - ArcticOcean_MG_CB2_154 (SPAdes) (version 2) | ecosystem: Environmental > Aquatic > Marine > Oceanic | place: Arctic Ocean... | reverse complement strand
AGAAATCCAAGGAAATAGTGGATCGCTACGTCTATGTAAATAATGTACCAAATGGTTCTATTCCGTTTATTAGCAGTGGAATGAATATGAATTTTGGTGATTTTGAAGGTTTAGTGCCTGGTACATTGAGTAATGTATCCGCATTAAACCCAATGTTGATGTTTCAAGCATTCATGTCAGGATCGCAGCCAGAATGTGAAGAAATTACGTTGGAAACGATTGACGTAAATAATAACAAGGGTACTGAAACAAGACATGTTACTACGACTGATTTAAAAAATATGAATTCATGTGATTTTAAACCACGTTATAATAAAAATCCAATCACTGGACAATCATGTCGCGAAGCATTTAGTAATAATAAAACAGCTAAACTACCGGATGATTTCTTAGTAAAATTATTTTATGCGGCATTTGGAGTGTTGGGTATCTATATACTCATCAGTATGATGAAAAGAATAAAAGAGAGAAAATAGAAGAACATAGATTACCTTATCTACGACTAGTCTTTTTTCTCATGGTTCGTCTTTTAGTTTTCAATTTCTTCGCTTTTTTAGACGCACTTTTTTTCATTTTCTTCGCTTTTTTTGTTTTTCGCCCACCTCTTTTTGTAGGAATACGATTTTTCTCCATTGCTGATTTTATTAATTTTGATTTATCAGATGAGCTCATTGTCTTCCATTGTGCACCATATCTTGATTCTGCTTGTTTCGAAAACGCTAACTCAGGATCTTCTTCCATGATATCTATCAACTGTTTATGGACTACAGGGTCATTTATGGCGCGCTCTCTCAACTGAGACATGCGTTTATTCTCTCTCTCTTCACCTCTACTTTTACTTTTACTTTTACTCTTAGTATATGACATAATTATATTATATACTAACATATTTACTTGCGACTACGACGTGAATAAGGTCTTCCTTTTCTACCGCTTCTTGACCTAGATTGACGTTTTCCTTTACGATTGTAATACTTATCTCCTTTGTGAGTAACAAAATCTTTGCGTCCTTTACGTGTTCTAGACTTCATCCCTTTTTTGGGATTACCTCCTTTCATTGATTTACGTCTTCTTCTTTTTCCACCAATTGGAGCACTAGGATTAGTGTTAGGATTAGCGCTAGGATTAGAATCAGATTTTTCAAACATTTTTGTAAATCCAGACCAAGCATTGGATGCATGTTCCGTTAAAGATGTCTCTTTTTTTTCTACTGGTGGTTGTTGCGAGGTATTAGAATAATCCATGTTTATTATATAATAATCGTAGAAAAAATTATATAATATCAAAATCAATAATTAAACAATATAATCTAAAGTTTAACGCGTTTGTAAAGTTCTAAAGCAGCTAATCCGCCAGCAATTTGGGCAAGAATATAAGGGATTAAATCATTCTTGGGTAATTTACCAGCAGCAACCATCATAACAGAAACAGCAGGATTAAAGTTACCACCAGAAATTCCACCACCAACTAATATAGCAATGGCTAACGCAGCACCAATGGCTAAAGCATTTCCAGTAGCAAGAATTACATACAAGAAGAAAAGAGTTCCTAAAAATTCAACGAGATACTTGTTCATTATATAATTTATCAATAAAATAATTAATGAATTATGATAAATAAAAATTTATACTATTATCTGTCTATTTCCAGATCCGGTCAAACTTGAACCTCCACCAGACTTGAATGGATTTGCTAAAGCACCCTTCTTTTTGGGAGCAACTGTACCGCCTCCACGAACACGTGCTAAAGCACTATTACGATAGGAATCTTGCTTTTGAGCTTGTCCTTGAAATGAAACAGTTGATTTTAATGTAGAACCTTTTCCAATAGCGTTTAATTTTTTTAGAGCAATGTGTTGCGAGGAATCATAATGACCTGATAACAAGGTTCCTCCTCCAGAATCTTTTACGTACGCTTTTCTAGCATTGGAGAACATGGAATCGCCTGCGGAAGGGGAGAATTTTTGAGGCATACCCATTTTCGCATCTACAATAGCATTATTTCCTCTATTTTTTATAAGTACTCCTTGTGATGGTGGTCCAGGATAACGATATGTAAATTGAAGACCTGACATTTTATATATAATACAAGTATATATAAAATTACGTTATCTTATTTTTATAAGGATTAACATTGTTTAATGACGTACCCTCATAATAGCAGAGTAAGAACCATTGTTAGAACCACCAAAACTCCAATCATTGTAAGTTTTGTTTTCAGCTTGTTGTCTTTTAAATTTAACATAATCTGAACCGTCATATACCCATTTGACATTGGTGGTAGCACTAGGAACACCTGAACCATCCGGTTTGGCGAATATACTTCCTCCTAAAAATCTTGCGGTCGCGTTTGCCGCTAATTTGTTTCTTCCAGTATTGACTTGATTAGAACCACCTGACGTATATGCAACGCGATTTAATAAATCACCCGCATTATTAACTGCGCGAAAAGGAGTAATGGCCACTTTATTTCCATTTACTACACCTGTGGCGGCTTGTCCATTCCATGCTTGACGAAGTGTAAATCTCATTCTTTCACGATTGGAACCACCTTCCATACCGGTTCCAGAATTACCATTGGCAGTACCGCCCAAAGATTTTAAGGATATTCCAGGTCTTCCGCTATTAATGTATCCTGAATTATCATTTTGGTTTCCACAAGGCATATATATATATCTCTCATATAAAAAATTTCTATTTTGAAATTGCTAAACTGTAGTTTGTTTTGTTTTCTTATTTATGTATTTTTATTTACCTATGTCATAATTCTTGGCGCAATATTCATGGTCTGTAATTCTTGAAATAATAGCTTACACGCATATGGAATTTCTACATAATTAAAATCAACGCGATTATCACACGTCTTACATATATGAATTTGCATCTTATTATTGTAGGCAGCAATCATACCACATCGCTTACATACATGTACTTGGTATTTATCTGATGCATCATATAATCTTCCTCTCGTAAATCTAGAAGCACCATGCGAAACCATACAATCTCTTTCCATTTCACCAAAACGAAGACCACCATCACGGCTTCTACCTTCTGCTGGTTGTCTCGTCAAATTCACCATGGGTCCTATAGAACGACTATGTTGCTTATCATTGACCATATGCTTCAATCTCTGATAAAACACTGGTCCCATAAAGATACTCGTTTCGATTTGTTGCCCTGATAATCCATTGTACATGAGTTCATTTCCACAATTCTCATACCCAACCTTTAACAATTCCTTGCGAATGGTTTCAATAGTCAAATCACCAAAGGAAGTACCATCACCAAATAGTCCTAACTCGATCAATACTTTACCCATCAATGTCTCTTTCAATTGTCCAATTGTCATACGAGATGGAATAGCATGAGGGTTAATAATAATATCAGGTTTTACACCCTCGGCCGTGAATGGCATATCACATTCAGGAATAATATTACCAATTGTTCCCTTTTGCCCATGACGACTGCTAAACTTATCACCGATTACAGGACGTCTAACCGTTCTTACACGAACCTTGCAGAAACTATATCCATCACCATTTCTATCAACAAAATTCTTATCAACATACGACTCTTCGTTGGTCCTATATGTTCGACTCAAATCTTCATACTTGATAATCTTAGTATGGTCATTTCTGTTTTCCTTAATAGGAACCACCTTTGAAATAATGACATCGTTATTCTCTAGTAATGTGTTTTCAGGAATAACACCTTTATTTGTCACCTTGCCATAATTTCCATACTTCATACCCTTTGTCTTGTTTGGATCAGGCTTACAACGAATTTCTTCATCGCCATTAATCTTCTTATCTTCATCCTTTTCAGTATGATAAATAGTCGCTTGAAACAAACCTCTATCAATAGAGCCCTGATTAAATAACAAACTATCTTCCTGATTATAACCACTGTGTGTCATAATGGCTACGATAACTGGAGTTCCTGCTGGAATTTTATCCAACTTTACCATACCCATCAACCGCGTATCAACTAATGGTCTAGCTGGATACGTCAGAACATAAGCTGTTTTATCCATACGAGTGTCAAAGTTGGTGACATATACTCCCATTGCTTGCTTTCCCATCGCCGATTGATATGTATTTCTAGGACTTTGGTTATGGTCAGGAAATGGAATACAAGATGCTAGAATTCCAAAGATGGTACTAGGATGAATTTCACAATGAGTATATTTATAGACAAACTGACTCGTTTTACACAAATCTTTTGGCGTCATAGCAATCATACTAAAACTTTGCTCTTCAGGATCGATATATTCAATAGCAGAATCATCTATATTGCAATTCGTCAGCAAGTCATTCCATTCCAAATCACCGCTTTTAATCTTATCAATAGTAGCCTGATTCAAAATAACGGAATTGTCTTTTACACGAAGTATCGGACGAATTAATCTACCAGCATCGGTACAAACACGAATCTCGCCATTCTTATAGTCAAATAAGATAGACGCATAAATGTTAATCATGCCTTTGTATTTAAATTCTTGAAGCATTTTAAACAATTTATAGGGTTCATCGCTTACACCAACCCACGCACCATTTACAAATATTTTCACCTTCTTTTCTAGTTCAACGCATGTTAAATCATCGAGTGATGTGATATAGGGTGATATGTAATCGTGAATTGGACCACTATTACTAGGAATAGTAATATGGGTCATGTAACTCAGATTTTTGACTACACCTACACTAGCACCCTCTGGTGTCTCTGCCGGACATAGGAAACCCCATGAACTATTGTGCAATTTGCGTGGAGGAATTAGCTTTCCACTCTTGTCAATGGGTGTATTAATACGACGCAGATGACTCAAACTGGAAATATATGTGAGTCTATTCAATACTTGCGCAACACCAACCTTGTTGCTATTTACATTTTTGATTCCAAAATCACCAGTTGATAATGCTCTCTTTAGTCCATTTTCAATCGTAGTGGATTTAATAATTTTATAGATATTTGTTGTATTTACAATATTCAGATAATCTTCTGTAGAACGCCACGAACCATTGTTTATTTCACGTACGATTTGCTTTTGCATATCTTTTACGAGTTTATTAAAGTAATTACGATACAAATTATTCAAAAGTGTTCCAGTCAAATCAATGCGCTTATTCAAATATGAATCTCTGTCATCTGGCTGAATCCATTTAAAACTGCATCTAAGAAGCTTATTCGCCATATATCCAAGCATATAAATTTTTTGAGTCATATTATGACAATGAGGAAACACATCATTCTTCAAGATATCTGTCGTAAATTCTTGCTTCTTTCTTATTCCAGATTCCTTGTCCATATTAATCGGAGTATACATTGCATGACCCATTAAATATTTAATAGCATCATCCTTCGTTAATATATCGTTTGCATCAACAATACTTCCTTGAAGACCATATTTCATCTTCTTATATTTTTTCTCGTCTATATTCAAAATAATCTTTTCGCAAATTTCTTTATCAGTTAATACCCCCATTGCACGAAACACGACAAACAAAGGTACTGGATTTTTTAGTCTAGGTATTTGGATATATATAGATGGTCCAAATCCTGTATTTTTACTGGAAATCATCATAGTGATTTGCTTTGGACTGATACATTTGAAATCCGGTACTGACTTAATCTCAGCTGACCAGCTCCATTTGTTATTGTTCTTGCTTACATTGAAGCAATATACACGGTTTTCGGCAGCACGCTCTTGTCCAAGAACCGTCTTTTCACTACCATTGATAATGAAATATCCTCCGGCATCAAATTTGCATTCTCCACTTACATTTTCATCAATATGTTGATATTGATTCAATACACAAACAGAAGATTTCAACATGATTGGGATTTTTCCAATATGAATTTTGGGTAAATTTTTATAAAAGGTTTGACTGTTTTCTAGATTTGGACCAGTACGAACAACATACTTTATGTTCAAATCAATTGTCATCATTGACGCATATGTAAAATTGCGAAGTCTTGCTTCATGTGGAAACATCATCTTGGATGCACCGTTGTTTTCATGAATTTGAGGTCGATACAAATTGAAATTCTCAAATGTAACGAATATTTCTAGACTATGCTTACCACTTTCCTTATCAAAATCATTCTCTGAACATATTTGGACAGGATTAAACATGTCAATCGTTTTCTGTATTTGATATGTTACAAAATTATTATAAGATTCAATCTGATGTCTTACCAGTTGAGCCAAGTGCTGATCCTTGAAATACGATTCAATTACAGCCCATGGCGTCTCCATACTTTTCTCTATTCCTTTATCCAGTCCTTCTTTGTCCATCCCTTCTCTACCCACAGTCTCATTTAATTTACTTTCTAGATCGGTCATATCTTCGTTTTTACATCCTTTAATTAGCTATTTTATAAATCAATTTGTTTTTTAATTCATGGAAAAATATAACGAAAATCAAAATATATAATATAATTGTAGTATAATGTCGAATAATAACAATAATCTAGATCGAAAACCGAAAAAAAAGAAGAATCGGTATCATAAAAATAGACATTCTAAGCCAATCGTTCATATTAATTCAAATACAGTTGATAATAGTCTAAATAGTCTAAATAATATAAACGATGACCATTTACATTCATCTAACCAAACTAATTTATTTAGTCCATTGTTTTCTACTACAATAGAAGATAATTCTGTAAATATAATTAGCGATAAAAATAATATAAACCTGATCACCGATTGTAATACAATGAATCGCGAACCACCTATTATTCAATCAAATAAATTAATAACGTGTCTCGATAAACATATCATTAATAGAAAAACACAACCAATTATTATCGATAGAGAGAAAACCGATATTTTATTAAAGTTTCTATTGAATCAAAGTGAAGAGGATTTTTATAGTAAATATAAATCCCCCTTTTTCTCTGGAATACCGACTATTCCATTATCTATTGAAAATAATATGCATTCCATCGGTGAAGAGATGAAATATATCGAAAAAGAGCATGTACATATCAATGAATCAATTGATTGTTTGCTTGACTTGATTCATCTATGTGATAAATATCCTTTAGCAGACAACATTGAATACAACATCAATATGAAAGCACTTCATAACATTAAATTGCCTCTGATAGATCTTCAAAATATGATTGGAATGAAATCCATTAAGGAAAATATCGTGGATCAGATTCTATATTTTGTTCAAGATTTACATAACATCTCTCCTGATAATGGCGATTATTTACATACCGTAATTTGCGGTCCTCCTGGAACTGGTAAAACTGAAGTGGCCAAAATCATGGGCAAGATATTTAGTAATTTAGGTATATTAAAGAATAATGTATTCAAAAAGGTGACTAGAGACGACTTGGTAGCAGGATTTTTAGGACAAACTGCGATAAAAACGAAAGACGTCATTAAAGAATGTTTGGGTGGTGTATTGTTTATTGACGAGGCATATGCTTTAGGAAATGCCGAAAAACGAGATTCTTTTTCAAAAGAGTGTATTGATACTATTTGCGAAGCATTGAGTGATCATAAGAAAGATTTAATGTGTATTATTGCCGGATATGAACATGAACTGAAAGAGTGTTTTTTTAGCTTTAATCCAGGATTGGAGTCGAGATTTACTTGGAAATTCACGATAGATGATTATGACCATAAAGAATTGCTACAAATATTTGAAAAGAAAATAAAAGAATCAGGTTGGGATATAAAAGAACCACTGGAAGATAGTTGGTTTGAGAAGAATAAACCCTATTTCAAATATTACGGTCGTGATATGGAAACTCTTTTTTCAAAAGTGAAAATAGCGCATAGTCGTCGCGTCTTTTGTTTAGCAAAGGAAGAAAAAACCAAAATAAACAAGGTAGATTTAGAAAAGGGATTTGATATGTATAAAAAAATGGGAAGTAGTGAAAAAACAATTAAGGAGCAAGAGCGTTTGAAGCAAATATATAGCACTATATATTGCTGATTTCGTTGCTGATTTCGTTGCTGATTTCATTTACCGTTATTTCGTGTATTTATTTTGTATTATTTTATATAATACAAAATATATCATGTCTGATAGTAGAAAAATATTAATCAATGAATCCTTTTTATCTTCGAGTAGTGCGAGTAAAAAAAGCCGAAAAGGTGGAAAGGTGAAAACTAGAAAAGAAAAACCAAAATCAGTTATCAAGCCAAATTCACTGAAAAAAACATTGCTCGAAAAAATCAAAAAACATCAACAACATGAAAAAATAACCAAGGATGAATCTTCTCGTGATAAATCAGATGACTCTACAAAAAAGGATAATCAGTTTCATGATAATTTTATGAATTCGCTTGAATATTTAAACAAACTAAACGAAAAAAATAAGACTGATAAAAAAAATCGAACAAAACGAAATAAATCTATGAAAAATGGAGCAGTCGTAGGAGGAAGTAATAATAAACCAGTTCCCATGATACAAAATCCGATTGGACCGCTTGGACCGATTGGACCGCTTGGATCACTTGGACCACTTGGACCACTTGGACCACTTGAACCACTTGTATTAGTTGATTTACCTATGGATTTTGATAGTCGGCATACTGTTCCGCAACCGTATGTAAATAATAATGGCAATTTTGGTGAAACTATTATTCATACATCGACAATGAGTGAAAATCCAATATATGGAGGCGCTAATATTCCGCCCCCCTACCCAACTACACCGGTTCAAATACAACCAATGCAACCTATTCCTCCAGTAGAGTCAGTGCAACCTATACAACCTATCCATCAAGTACAACCTAGGCCAATTACTCCTGATACACCCTATGGATGTTTAAAAGGGGGAAAGAAACCAACGTATCGCGCTTATCATAACAAAACCTTGAAAAACAAACCACTTACTATTGAAACGTCAAATAGACACAACAATAACAACAATAATAATAACAATACCGAGAGAAAACAAAAATTAGCGGAGTTGCAAAAATCATACAAGAAGATTCGTCAGAAAAAAAGAACGACTCGAAAAAGCACATTTGTATTGGGGAAAGTAGGTGGAAAAGTATCCGTCTTAATAAAAAACAATGCTACAAGAAGAAAAGTGAAACGCGAACATGGATTATTAAGGCAAAAATCAATCATTGAAATAAAAAAACACTTGTATGATAAAAATCTATTGAAAATCGGTTCCACTGCCCCCAATGACGTATTGAGAACATTGTATGAGCAATCTATTTTAGCTGGAGATGTTACCAATACAGCAAACGATGTACAAATTCATAATTTTATGAACAAATAATAGTCTATATTGTGTTATCTATTATGACGGAACTCTTTTACAATATTTATGAAGTACGCAACCAGTAATTAATGAAAAAATATTATGATTTTTTCATTATAATCTTAATAATCTTAATAATTACAATGAAAACAATTGTAAATCCATTAACATTTAATAGATTTTGTCCCAATTTAAATATTTAAGAGTGTATACATATTTATAATATATTTATAATATACAAATGGCAGTTACCTATAGTACAGATGGTATTATCGCAACTTTTACAGGAGGTAGTGGTGAAACATTATCTGAATCAACAGCTGATTTAAGTGGAGCAACTGTAGCAATCATTGTAGGTTATAGTAGCATTGGAATCCGTGCGTTCTCATATGCGTCAGCTTTGACCTCCGTTACCATTCCAGCAAGTGTTACTAGCATTGGAGAACGTGCGTTCTTTCGGGCGTCAGCTTTGACCTCGATTACAATTCCAGCAAGTGTTACCAGCATTGGAGGTAATGCGTTCTATGGGGCGTCAGCTTTGACCACGGTAACATTTGATGCACATTCATCTCTTACCACCATTGGAAACGGTGCGTTCTGGGGGGCGTCAGCTTTGACCATGGTAACATTTGAAGCAGATTCATCTCTTACCACCATTGGCGAAAGTGCGTTCCGGGGGTCAGCTTTGACCTCCGTTACCATTCCAGCAAGTGTTACTAGCATTGGAAATTATGCGTTCCAAAGTACGTCAGCTTTGACCTCCATTACAGTAATTCCAAGCAATATTCTTTATAAAGATATTAATGGGGTATTATTCAATAAAGATGGAGAGACAACCTTAATTCAATATCCAATAGGTAATACTAGGACAACATATACCATTCCAGAAGGTGTAATCAGCATTGGAGCAAATGCGTTCCAAAGTGCGTTCCAAAGTGCGACAAGTTTGACCTCCATTATCATTCCAGCAAGTGTTACCAGTATTGGAGGTTATGCGTTCGATGGGGCGTCAGCTTTGACCACGGTAACATTTGATGCAGATTCATCTCTTACCAGCATTGGCCAACGTGCGTTCCAAAGTGCGACAAGTTTGACCTCTATTACCATTCCAGCAAGTGTTACCAGCATTGGAGCAAGTGCGTTCTTATATACGTCAGCTTTGACCTCCATTACAGTAACACAACCCAATACGGATTATAAAGATAATGATGGGGTATTATTCAATA
>Ga0209192_10003528_pt1 | contig 10469 bp, 8 predicted proteins | sample ArcticOcean_MG_C_11_FD_187433 | JGI IMG/M metagenome (GOLD analysis project Ga0209192, IMG submission 187433) | Marine microbial communities from western Arctic Ocean - ArcticOcean_MG_CB2_154 (SPAdes) (version 2) | ecosystem: Environmental > Aquatic > Marine > Oceanic | place: Arctic Ocean... | reverse complement strand
AACAGAAGCAGCAACAGCAACAAGCCCATCAATCAATCTTAACGATATATATTGATTCACATCAAAACCATAAACCCAAGCAGTCATGAATGGATAAAGGAACAAACCCATATCATTTAAATCTTGGCCGTGCGTTAAAGCATAATGAATATATTGGCTATGAAATGTGTAAAAACCCCCATCCGCATCAGGCACACCTGAAAAAAGTTGGAGCCGTAAAAAGCCAGTAGTCAGGATGGCTAATGCAATAGCAATAAATAATTGAAGGGATTTTGAATGGGTTATATTATTAAACATACTAAAATTTGTGAAAAATAATATTAAAATTGAAATTAAATGAGATTTTTTTATTATATTTAATTGGAAAACTTTTAGAAGAAAAAAAACTTTTTGTTTTCTTATAAAATAAACCTGCCCATGTTTCTTTGTTAGCATTAAAGGGCAAAAAATCTGATGGGTCAGGCGAGCTAATCTTTGAATTAATAATTTTGTCATCCATGAGACAAGAAGGGCACAATCTCACATTGTATTTTTGTAATTTCATATATTTTTAATCAGAATTTGTGGTTGCCTTATTTTACTATAAAGCATTTTTTATATCTCAATTAAAATCATATTATAATTTAGCAATATATGTAATAGTAATTAAAGAGCGAAAACTTAGCCTTATTTTAAATAATTCCCATGATTCCTTGTTGGTACGAAAAGTTAATAACTCTGAGGGGTAAGGCGAGCTTATCTTTGAATTAATAATTTTGTCATCCATATGACACGAGGGGCATAACCTCTTATTATATTTTTTTTGTAATTTCATTTTTATTTATTCTAACTAAAAATTAACTCTTTTAGACTCAACAACCAGAGGGTGACTTCTTACTCTGGTATTAATAGAGCCTTAAAAAAACAGTAATTAAAATTGCTATAATAATGGCAATAAATAATTGAAGTGTTTTGGGTTGAATTATAGGCTAGGTCATACTTTTACGAAATTTAATACAATTCAGGCCTAGAGTCAAAATATTTGTAGAATTTGGTATATCAGGTTAATTTTTTTAATGTTATATTAAGTTAAAAATTAATATTAAAATAAGCACATCGAGGGTAAACATGAAGGCAGTGATACTTGCAGGCGGTCTAGGAACAAGAATTTCTGAAGAAACTATCACTAAACCAAAGCCGATGATAGAAATTGGAGGGCTTCCGATTATTTGGCATATTATGAAGACCTATGCACATTACGGGATAACAGATTTTATTATTTGTTGTGGCTATAAAGGTTATATTGTTAAAGAATATTTCTCTAATTATTTCCTACATACGACAGATGTAACATTCAATTTTAAATCTAATGACAAGAAATATTATCAAACAAAGGCTGAGCCATGGAATGTTACGTGTGTTGATACCGGTGATGAAACAATGACAGGCGGAAGAATTGAAAAAATAAAAGCATATTTGGGTGATGATGAAACTTTCTGTCTCACTTATGGTGATGGAGTAGCTGATATTAATATTAAGGACTTATTAAAATTTCACAAAGATCACCAACGTTTAGCAACAGTATCTGCAACTATAGCTCCACTTAGATTTGGTGCCCTATCTTTAGATAGCAATAATTTAGTAAATAAATTTATAGAGAAGCCTAAAGGTGGTCATTATGTTAATGGTGGTTTTTTTGTACTTTCAAAAAAAGTAATTGATTTAATTAAAGATGAAAATACAATATGGGAAAAAAAGCCACTAGAGACATTAGCAAAAGATTCTCAATTAGCTGCATTTGTTCATGATGGATTTTGGCAGCCTATGGATACATTAAGGGAAAAAAATTATTTGGAAGAATTATGGCTTTCAGGAAAAGCTCCATGGAAAGTCTGGAATGAATAAGGAATTTTGGAAAGATAAAAAAGTTTTTATAACTGGGCATACTGGCTTTAAAGGAAGCTGGTTATCTGTTTGGCTAAATGAGCTTGGAGCAAATGTAACAGGTTACTCATTACCAAAACTAACTGATCCTAGTATGTTCGAATCTCTTTCACTTGAGAAAAAAGTAAATACAGTTTTTGGCGACGTAAGAGATTATGAAAAATTAAAAAAACAGATTACTTTAGCTAACCCAGAAATTATTATTCATATGGCTGCCCAAGCGCTTGTTTTAGAATCTTATGAAAATCCTGTCGAGACATATCAAACTAATTTGATGGGGACTGTAAATATTTTAAATGCAATAAAAGATAGTTCCTCAATAAAAGTTTTTATTAACGTTACAAGTGATAAATGCTATGAAAGTAAAGGAGATCCAAGGGCTTTTAAAGAGGACGATGCTATGGGAGGTATAGATCCTTATAGCACTAGTAAGGCATGTTCAGAATTAATTACATCTTCATACAGGTCTTCTTTTAATAGTAATGTGGCTATTGCAACTGCAAGAGCAGGAAATGTAATTGGCGGCGGAGATTGGGCTTTTAACAGAATTATTCCAGACTTTATAAAAAAGATAAATCAGAAACAAAAATTATCTATCAGAAATCCAACAGCAATTAGACCTTGGCAATTTGTCCTTGAACCACTTAGTGGGTATTTAGTTTTAGCAGAAAGACTTTATTTAAAAGGTACAGATTTTGCAGAAGCATGGAATTTTGGCCCAGATAACCAAGATGATAAATCTGTTGAATGGCTTATTTCTGAGTTCGATAATGAGTATGCAGGAGGAAATAATTTTCAAATAGAGTTAAATAATGATTTGCCTTATGAAGCTAATTACCTAAAACTAGATTGTTCTAAATCTAAGAAAAGATTAGGCTGGACTCCAAAGCTGGAGCTTAAAAATTCTATTTCAATGACGAGTGCTTGGTATAAAAATTTTTATAAAGGCAATCAAGATATGTATTCATTTACTGTTGAACAAATTAAAAAATTCGAATCGATATAGAAAGGTAAATTATGGAAAATATTTCTTATGCAAAAACTGTCTATGGCCAAGAAGAGATAGATGCAGTTGTTAAATGCCTTAACGAGTCTACTCAAATGGGCAACTATTCAAGAAAGTTTGAAAATGAAATCGCAAAGTTATTCAATAAAAAAGAATGTTTATATGTTAATTCTGGTTCGTCAGCATTATTCATAGGCATTGAGTCATTCGACTTTCCAATCGAGGGAGAAGTTATAACCCCTGCACTCACATTCGGCACATCGGTTGGGTGCTTGATAAAGAATAACTTAGTTCCAGTTTTCGTGGATGTTGAACCCTTAACATATTGTATTGATGTAGAAATGATTGAAAAAGCTATAAATAAAAAGACAGTAGCAATTTTAGCTCCAAACCTGATGGGAAATCTGTGTGATTGGCCTGAAATTAGAAAAATAGCAGATAAATATAATCTGATTGTCATTGAAGATTCAGCAGACACTTTAGGAGCAACAATTAACGGCAAAAGTTCAGGCGTCTACTCAGACATGTCGATTACTAGTTTTTATGGCTCTCATATAATAAATTGTGCAGGAAATGGCGGCGCACTGCTATTAAATGATAAAAAGATAATAGAGAAAGCTAAATTATTAAGATCTTGGGGCAGAAGCTCTTCATTATTTGACGAAAAAAGTGAGGCTATTGAAAACAGATTTGATATTAATCTAGAGGGTATTGATTATGATGCAAAGTTTGTTTTTGAGGCAGTTGGTTACAATGTTGAAGGAAGCGAAATTGGAGCTGCTTTTGGATTAGAGCAATTAAAAAAATTACAGAAAAATATTATAACTAGAAAAAATAATTTTAAAAGACAATGTGAATTTTTTGATCAACATAAAAAATATTTTAGTAATCCAGTAGAAATGGGCAATATTGACACTGCATGGCTTGCGTTCCCAGTATTAATAAATGAAACTGCACCATTTACCAGAAAAGAATTTCAAATATATTTAGAAAAAAGAAATATACAGACAAGAGTGGTATTTACAGGAAATATCATAAGGCAGCCAATGATGAAAGGTGTTAAATATAAAGTATCAGAAGAGGGGTGTCCAAATGCTGATGCTGTTATGGAGAGAGGTGTTTTGTTACCACTTCATCACGGCTTAAAAGAGAGTATGTTTGAAAGGCTCCATAAAACTATTTCTGAATTTATAGAATGTTTATAATAAAAGTAAGAGGTATAGAAATTAAATAATCGTTAATTTTGTTAATCCATTATTAAAGTTAAAGTTATAAATTTTCCCGTTGTAATTTAAAGTTAATTTTTTATTTGTACTGATTTTTTTTTGGTGAATTGGTTTTATTTTTTTTCCGTGCCATGGACAGGAGGCGATATTTTTATTTAGGATTGCATTATCTAAGGATGCACCCTCATGGTGACACATTCTTGGATACAGTGTTAAATTATTATCAACTACTAATCCCCTCAACCCCCATGGATCTGAAATTCCAGTTAAAAATTCAAAATCAGAATAACTATTTTTTTTGATAATTAAAACTTTTGATGCTTGAGAGCTAATAAACATTGATGGTTCATAAATACAATTATTCTTATCCATTTTATTAACTTCTATGTAGGTATATCGTTTCTTCTCCATAAAAAAAGACATTCCACGCTTTCTAAGCCAACCCTTTCTTTCTCTTATTGCAATATCATCATTCATTAATTTTTCATAATTTCTAGTTATGCCCCATTTCAATAATGGATAAAAAATAGTTATGAATAGTTTACTTGCTGCAATATTATATGTAGTAACAACCTTAGTTTTAGATTTATTTTTATAATATTCGGTCGTAATAAGCATGAAAAAAAATGGTAATTGAGCAATATATGACAAATTATTAGTGCCTGAATCATATTGTGTCATCAGATATGTAAAATTAAAAAAACCAAATATTTTTTGAGTCAAGAAACTAGTCATTGCATTATCACTCATAACAAATGGGTCAATGCATAGTCCAGTTGCCGGATGATGCATTGACGGAACATGGAGTGTATCTTTGTAATTCCAGTCACAATCCTCAGGAGTAAAATTCCCTAAAGAGCTTAAGTGGAAAGACTTAAAAAAAAATCCTTTTTTCTTAAGGGTTTGCAGCATTTGATTAGGGCTTTTAAAGATATTTATTCCTTTTTTTCTATTCTCGAGACACAATAGTAATAATATTCATAAGCTTTATCCAAATGCAATATTAAGCAATTTTGGGAGCTTCTTGAGATTAAATTTAAAACCCATAATAAAGTTTTAATAAAAAATTGATTTCGAAAGAATTATTAGTTTTGAATTGTTAAAAAATTTTAAATTTAATTTTCTTTAACTTAAGTATCTCATCTTTAGAGCAGGAGGACCTAGTCTTTTATTATATTTTGTTGAAATAATTTTTCTTAAATTTAGTTTTGTAAAATTTTAATCAATAATAAAAAAATCTTATACCTAAAAACTATTAGTACACAATCTGTTTCTTAAATTATACTCAAATTATGGCAATGCTTTTTGAAAGTTATTATCACTTAATTTTCAATTCGTGTTTGGTATACTAGTTTTTTACAACACTTAAATAAGCGAAAACTTAATATGGTTCTTTTTGTATGAAATCCTTATCTAACTCTGCCCTAGGTGTATCTGGACAGCCCATGTTCAAAATATTAGATAAAGCTGAGCAGTTAGAGCGTGATGGGAAAATAATAATACATTTCGAACTTGGGGAGCCTAAGTTTGATACCCCGAGAAATATTGTTGATGCTGCTGTAAAATCACTTCAAAATGGAGACACTCATTACGTAAATAGCTATGGTAAGCATCAATTAAGAACCTTAATTCAAGAAACAACTTTAATATCAAGAGGATTCAAGCCTGATATAGATCAAATATTAATTACCCCAGGTGCTAACGCAATAATTTTCCTTGCTATTAGTTGCTTAGTTAATCGTGGTGAGGAAGTAATTATTCCCGATCCAGGCTTCCCAACTTATATATCTGCTGCTAATTTCTTGGGAGCTAAGATTGTCACGGTTCCACTATATGAGCATAATGCATTCAAGCTTAACCCTGATGATTTACGAGCCAAGATTACCTCAAAGACTAGGTTAATAATAATTAACTCCCCCAGTAACCCGACGGGTTCGTTAATAGACCCGGATGAATTAATAGAAATTGCGAAAATAGCTGAAGAAAAAGACATATACCTTCTAAGCGATGAAATATATGCAAGAATGGTTTTTGGAGAGCCAGAGAAATTTTTTTCTATTGGCTTACAAGATGCATGTAAAAAAAGAATAATAATTGCAAATGGGTTTAGTAAAGCTTTTGCAATGACAGGATGGAGACTTGGTGCGGCTATCGGGCCAGCAGTTATTATTGAAAAAATGATGCTAGTTTTACAAACAATTAACTCATGCGTTCCACCATTCATTCAGGACGGAGGTATAGAAGCAATACAGGGAGATAAAGCTGGCTTAAAAGAGATGATGGATTTCTACAAAAAAAATAGGGATTATTTAGTTGATAATTTAAATTTAATTAAAGGCATAACATGCCTTAAGCCTGATGGTGCAATATACGTATTCCCCAACATAACAGGTACAGGGATGTCTAGTGAGTCATTTGCTAATTATCTTTTAGATAATTGTGGAATTGCTGTTATACCAGGAAATCATTTCGGTGTATCTGGCGAGGGATACGTTAGGCTTTCTTACACAATATCATTTGAATTAATTGTAGAAGCTATTGAAAAAATGAAAACTGCTTTGGGAACAAAATAAAATGCAAAAACTTAGAGTTGCGGATGTTGTAATTAAATATCTTGAAAATCTTGGAATAGAGACAATCTTCACTGTAACTGGCGGAGGCGCAATGTTTTTAAATGATGCATGTGCCGGCAGTAAAAAAATAAAAACTGTATGTAATCATCATGAACAAGCTTGCGCAATGGCTGCAGTAGGCTACTCAAAGATGAAAAATAGTTTTGCCGCTTTAGTTTTGACTTCTGGCTGTGGAGCTACAAATGCATTAACCGGTTTACTTGACGCCTGGCAAGATAATAACCCAGTCATCTTTATATCTGGCCAAGTCAAAAGAAAAGAAACAACTTATAATGCAAAAGTACCACTGCGACAATTTGGTGTTCAAGAGGCTAATATTATTGAGATAGTGAAATCTATGACCAAGTATGCTGTGATGGTAAATAAACCTGAGGATATACTATTATGTTTAGAAAAAGCTTCATTTGAAGCAAAAAATGGAAGACCAGGGCCTGTTTGGATTGATATACCTCTAGATGTTCAAAGCTCTTTAGTTAATTATGCTTCTCTAAAACAATATAAAGTGCCAAGAAAAAATTTATTTACACCTACTGTGAGTCAAATTCATTTGTTAAAAAAAGCATTAAGCAGAGCAGAAAGACCAATAATTATTGCAGGGAATGGGATTCGACTTGGAAATGCGATTAAAGAATTTAATGACTTCCTTCTAGATACAAATATTCCTTTTGTTACATCTTATTTAGCAGTTGATTTATTGCCAAATAACCATAAACAATATATTGGGAGACTTGGAATTAAGGGCGATAGACCAGGTAATTTCTCATTGCAAAATGCTGATCTAGTTATTTCAATAGGATGTCATTTAAGTGTCGCTTTAACTGGGTTTGAATATAATCTCTTCGCAAGAGATGCAAAGCTATTTGTTGTTGATATTGATAGGGACGAACATAAAAAAAATACTGTAAAAATAAATCACTTTATTCATTCTGATGTAAAGTGCTTCTTTGCTAAATTTAATGAAAAATTTAGTTTTCCAGAATGGCTTAAGACCTGCAGAAAATGGAAAAATATGTGGCCGGTCTGTTTGCCTGAATATAAGATTGAAAAGAAATTAATAAATAAATATGCATTTATAAATATCATGCAAAAAAAATTAAAAAAGAACTCAGTTGTTGTTTCAGATGCGGGATCATCATATTATGTAACATCACAAGCATTCCAGCCTATAAAAAATCAAAGGTATATTACTTCTGGAGCACAGGCCGATATGGGCTTTACACTTCCTGCAGCGATTGGGGTAGCATTTGCTCAAAAAGGTAAAATGATTGTTGGAATTACTGGCGATGGCTCATTTCAAATGAACATTCAAGAACTTCAAACATTGGTCCACTATAAGCTCCCAGTTAAACTGGTAGTCTGGAATAATAATGGTTATCTATCAATTAGAACAACGCAAAAAAAGTTTTTTTCTGGAAGGGAAATAGGAACTGATAAAGATTCGGGGGTAAGTTTCCCTTCAACTAAAAAGATTGCTTCAGCTTATAGTATTCCATACTTCTCCTCTAAAAGCGTTAATACACTCAAAAAAACTTTGTCTAGCGCATTCAATACTAAGGGCCCAGTCATTATTGAAATATTTTGTCCACCAATGCAAGAAATTATACCGTCTGCAAGCTCTTTTAAGCTTCCTGATGGGAAAATGGTTTCTAAGCCATTAGAAGATATGTATCCTTTCTTATCGAGAGACGAATTCAATAGTGAAATGATTAGTAAACCGGTTAAAGAATAATTTCTTGAACGTGTCAGATTTTTTAAAAATTTGTCCGTTCTAATTCAATAACTGTCGGCATTTTACGAACTCTGGTGTGGATTACAGAGATATATTCACCGATTACCCCTAAAAAAAACATTTGTATTGATCCAAAAAAGAATAGGCCAATTAATAATGGTGCCATTCCAATGTCTAAATCATCCCAATAAAGTAATTTTAAAATTAAGTAAACTACAGCCAGCATAAAACTTAAAAAAGCTAAAATAAATCCAGTTATAGACATGAACTTTATTGGAACTTTCGAATGATTAGTAATTCCTTCTATGGCAACTTTGTAAAGCTCCAAGATACCATGGGATGAAGTACCTTTTTTTCTTGTAGGCTGCTTAAAATAAACCAAAGCTATTGGTAAACCTATTTCAACTAAAAGACCCCTTAAAAATGGAACGGGATCATTAATATCCTTAAGGATTTTGATTACCTCACAATCAATCAAACCACTACCAGCAAAATTTTCTATTGGAGGCGTATCTGAAATTCTAATTAACAAACGGTAGTAAAGCTTTCTTAAGAAAAACATAAATCCACTTTCTTCTGATTGCGTTTTAACAAGACCTACTATTTTAAAGCCTTCTTCCCATTTTTTAACTAAATCAGTAATTAGCTCAGGAGGATCTTGAAGATCAGATACTAGATATATACAAGCATCTGTTTGAACTTGGACTACAGCATGCATTATTGATGCATCAGCACCAAAATTTCTAGCATTTACTATTAATTTTACTTTTTTATTTTTTTTAGCTATCTGTTTAATTTTATCAATTGATCCATCAGTAGATGCATTATCAATAAATAAATGTTCAAAATTATAGTTAGGATTTTTTACGACTACTTTAGAAATTCGACTATATAATTCATCAATATTATCTACTTCATTATATGTAGGAGTGACTATAGTTATAGTTTTTTTCATTTTTAAAATGCCAAATTAATAAAAGACCTTAATAAAATCATTATAATCTAATATTTTTAGTACATATAAACTTTGATTATAATAAAATATTCTAGTTTTAATAAATATCATGAATTTTATCTAAATTTATTCTTTTTATCCCATTAAATACTTAATAGATATAAAATACATTTAATAATTAAATTAATTTTTAATTTACTAGTTTTTAATTTTTTATTATTAGGAGTAATAAAAATGGCCCTAAAAGGAAGTAAGACAGAACAAAATTTAAAGGATGCATTTGCAGGCGAATCTCAGGCAAATCGTCGTTATCTATATTTTGCAGCAAAAGCAGATGTAGAAGGATATAACGATGTTGCAGCTTTATTTAGATCTACTGCAGAAGGAGAAACAGGCCATGCACATGGGCATTTAGAATATCTTGAAGAATGTGGAGACCCTGCAACAGGCCTCCCTATTGGTACAACAGAAAATAATCTGAAAGCTGCTGTAGCTGGTGAAACCCATGAATATACAGATATGTATCCTGGCATGGCAAAGACTGCCAGAGACGAGGGCTTTGATGAAGTTGCAGATTGGTTTGAGACACTTGCTAAAGCTGAGCGATCTCATGCTAACCGCTATGTAAAAGCATTAGGTGAATTAGAAGCGATGTAATAAAAACCCGGGGTATTCCCCGGGGTTTTTAATTTAAAGATATTTATGAACACACCAAAAGAAGGTAATCTAGAAGCACCAACACGCCATCCAATTGACTGGAAAAATCCAGATTATTTTAATGAAGAGTTGCTTAATCAAGAATTGGAACGGGTTTTTGATATTTGTCATGGCTGTAGAAGGTGCGTAAGTCTATGCCAATCATTTCCAGTATTATTTGATTTAGTAGATGATTCCAGCACTATGGAGGTAGATGGTGTCGATAAAGCAGATTTCACAAAAGTGGTTGATCAGTGCTATATGTGCGATTTATGCTATATGACAAAATGTCCTTATGTAC
>Ga0209192_10003522_pt1 | contig 10488 bp, 10 predicted proteins | sample ArcticOcean_MG_C_11_FD_187433 | JGI IMG/M metagenome (GOLD analysis project Ga0209192, IMG submission 187433) | Marine microbial communities from western Arctic Ocean - ArcticOcean_MG_CB2_154 (SPAdes) (version 2) | ecosystem: Environmental > Aquatic > Marine > Oceanic | place: Arctic Ocean... | reverse complement strand
CGTTAGTTAAATTGTTGGTAAAGATGAGAATGATGTACGCAGATGTGCGTGGGCACCATGGTAAAAGATGGGACTACGAACCAGGCAGACATTATCTGGGCTACCAGAAGAGCAAAAGGCACAACAAAGTCAAATGAGCAAGATCGTGTGGGCTATTATTGTCGTTTACACATCAGTTTTCTTATACGGTTGCATCACACTTATATAGAATGGGCAAGATCACAAATCAGTACTGGGTAGTAGAGGGCACGCACAAAGACCCCAACGACCAAGACACCATAGATCACAGCACAGAAAAGCAGTATGGACCATACGAAAATGAGATCCTAGCTAACAGCCAAGCAATGAGTCTGATACAGAAGAACGTTGATGACTTCTATCATAGGGCTTGGGTAATCACAAAACATTAGTACGCACTAAATTCACAGTATCAATCACAGTAAATAATACTGTCAAGGGAGGGTACTATGTTCAAGAAGGCACAAAAACGGACAGATTACTGGTCCAGGATAAGGAAGAAAGCACCCAAGGTACCTGACATCACCTGTCCCGACATTGACCATGTGCTGAACAAGTTAGAGAACTTGGTGGGCAAGAACCTAAACAAGACACAGTTCAAACTGATCGAAAAGAAAATAGAAAAATTACGTAAGGCCAACGAACAGTTGAGGGACTCGGGTGTGTACTGGCACGACACATGCAAGGAAACAGTGAGGGATCTCCTGGGCAAGAAGAAGTCAAGATAAATATTTTTATGTGGAAAGTGATGGTAATAATATGCACACTGGGTAATCCCTGTTCAATATTCCAGGAGGATCCTGTGGTCTACTACGAGACCAACGCAGAATGTTTAGCAGTGGCACAAACCAAAGAAGCACTGTTGATGGGATCATTCATGAACATGGGGTTCACAATAAGCAGTTCGGCCGCAAAGTGTGACGACTTCCCAGGCGCCTAGTTGATCTTATACTAGCCTGTTGACAAAATCCAAAGAATATAGTATAATTGTAGTATAGTTGTCATTGAAGCATGGCCTAGCCACTTAAATGCCTTGATAGACACCTTTAAAGTTAATATAACAAAGGACTATAATGCAAAGAGAAAAACGCAGATTACTGGATATACTACCAGAAGTACAAACAGCACTAGCATCTACAATCAAGGGTTGGGATGGCATTCTAAAAGGTGCAAAGAACAAATTAAACAAAGACATCAAGGCAGGCAGGAACTTCCCAGAGGGTGTACAGGCCATAGACATATCCAAGATATGGATAGACTATTCCATACAGAGGGACATCAAACACAAGCACGTGGCCAAGATCATAGAGAGGTTTGATCCTAGGATATGTATGCCGGCGGCGGGTGTTAAGCTACTGACTGAGGATTCAGACAAGGTTTACATATATGACGGACAGCACAGACTGATGGTGTGTGCATTGTTGGGCATCACAGAGATACAGGTTTGTGTGATAGATACCGAGGAGAAGACATTCCCGGCGTATGCATTTGAGGTGTGTAATGATTCGGGCATAGCAAAGGCCAGCAAGGAAGACATACACAGAACACTGCTGTACAGATGGGAACACGGCACAGAACAAGAACGTGAGGATCCTAGAGTCCGTAAAGCACACAAGATACAGGTTGTGTTTGATGACTCAGGCATTGACCTAGAAGGACAACGTATCCGTAAGAGTGACAAGCTGAAAGGCTCCAATCCACACTTCTTCTCACACTTCCAGTATGCTCACTTTGGGTATGATGAGATAGGAATTTCAGAGATGAAAAAAGTTCTTAACGCAATAAAAACCGTTTACACAGATGAGGAGGAGATTGATCAAGGACTCTATATCGGACTTGTGGACATGATCAGGATTGCTAAAGCAGAACAGGAACTTGAAGACATGCCAGAGGGATGGATGGAAACTGTACTAAAAGTTATTAAACGGGCGACGGGCAATGCCAAGAACTTCACACAGTGTACACGAGAACAGTGGCAACACCATAACGGAACTTCAATGGAAGGTCCTAAAGGTATGTGCAACACCATGAGAGAGGTGTACAAGAAATATCACGACAAAGAGGAATATGTTAATGTTCCGCATCACCAGAACTGCAAGGTTGGTGTCATCGACGACAACATCTGTGCAAGATTCCAAGCGATGCTGGTATGATAGATAAAAAGAAAATAGAATGGCTAGGCAGTGAGTTCAATCCACTGCCCAAGTTCCGTAGGAAGAGCAACTGGACATCAAACATAGCGAGTCTGAAGTTCATCAAGACAGAAGTAGAAAGACTCAAAGTTATGTTGACTGAGAAATTGACGAGTGATGAACGTTATGAGACCTACAAGATATTGAACAGGACCATCCGTAGGGCACAGGACATATACAAGGACATCTACAACATACACTACATAGAGAAGTTCGAGGAGGAAAGCCGTAGAGTGAAGGAACACGTGGTACCACAGAATCTCTTGACCGATGCTTACCTCGAAGGACATCTAACATTTGAAATAATGATAGGTATGCCCCTCGTGGACTTGAGTGAGGCCAGTGATCAACTGATAGCAGGCAAGGGCCTGTCCAAGTTGAACAGCAACTGGATGTATCCTTTCAGACGTTACCGTGTTGCAGGCATAGAGGAAAACATATACACACCAAGTGGTAACAAGATCAACTTCCAGAAATGGAGCCTGGAGGATCATTTCAACCTGTATCCGGAGATAGCACTATGAAGTATGATTGCTTCTATAAAGTCACAGTTACCACCTGTGTTCCTGACTCAATCAACATGTTCGAGGACGAGGAAGTGTACCACTGGGGCTACTTTCCATACAGTTGGGTAATGAAAGATGTGAAAGCTCTTTACAAACAGGGTGCTGATGCTGTAATATTAGAGATGATAACACAGAAAGAATTTGATAAAAGAATGGAGAAGTACAAAGACCAACAAGCATGGGAAGAATATCAAACTAATGGGATATGGAATGGAGAAGAAGAATGATAGATGATAAAGATTATAAAACAAGGGTTTTGCCTAGGCACTACATGACACCAAGCAGGTTCATGGACATGATGCAGGAGCAAGTGGCAATAAAAGATCCAGCTAACATAGGTGGTATGGTTGGCCATATGTTAAAACAAGATCCTCAACCAGAATATGTACCAAACGAATATCCAGAGACACTGTACACATATGACCTAGCAAAGATCAGGGCACGAGAAAAAGCATTGTTGGTAGATGCAACCGCTGATGGATTTATTTCAGAGTACGGAGTTGATGACGGCACAGGTTTTATAAAGTTGTGTGAACTAACAGATCAAAAGGTTTATGGGTTTGATGCATTCGAAGGCCTAGCAGATGGCGGCAAGTGGCGAGGTGGCATAGAACATCAGGACATGTTCCAGCACGGAGGAAAGATTCCGTTTACAGTACCGGACAATGGTGTGATCACTAAAGGTTGGTTTGACAAAACACTCCCTGGATTTGATTACGGACATGCACAGGCCAAGTTCATGAACATAGACTGTGACAACTACAAAGCAACAGTGACCGTCCTAAACAATGTGCAACAACACATATGGGCAGGCACTGTGATAGCACTAGACGACTACTTCAATGAATACAAGTATCAGGGACAGACACAGTTCACTGCATGGCAAGAATTTGTTAAAACAAACAATATCAAATACGAATACTTGTATTGCATAGCCCCGGCAGTGATAGTAAAAATCCTGTAAGGGTTGACAAACAAAGCAATCAGTATATAATTAAGACAGCACAAACAATCTATAGGCATCTGAGCAGTTTTCATTTGCTAATAAACATAGGAGACGCTCTACGTCGATGATGGATATAGAAAGCCCAGGAGTAGGGCGAGGCTGTTTATTTTGCCTATGGATTGTTACAGCTATATAAAACATTATGCCAAGCGAGAAAACAAAACAATTACTTGAAGGTCTGGGCAACATAGCCAACAAGACCCGTATCACGGAAGAGAATCACACAGTGGTCTCAAATGAGTTTGGAGAGAATGCCAAGGGCAAACCTATATACATAGATCGTATGTACAGTGATCTGTTTGGTGGCCATAAGCTGATCCAGAAGAATCACAAGGAATACACAGGCAAGATACACAAGAAACGTAGACTGATAAAAGGAACAGACGGCAACTCGTTCTATTCTGCCTGCTACATGACAGCAGACAACAGATGGTTTGACAACTCTGGTATGCCCATAGAAGCACCGAAAAACTCACTAGACGAGGAAGTTAAAGAATCCAATGTGGAAATAGTGAGGATGCCTCCAAGTGCTGAAGAACTGGAACAGATCAAACAGCAGAAGCTGGACCAAGAACAGAGAATCCTACAGAATCTTAAATAAATAATTTCAACAGCGCCGTAATCGACGCGAGCATAAAAATGGACGCCTGAGCAACTTGCTCTTTACTTCACAAGAACGCCCCGCTCTATATCCAAGTTACATAATAAGATAAAAACGAAGATTGACATTAGAATTATAGATGCTATAATAACAACTATAATCTAATTGACATAAGGTAAGAGCATGATTGAAGATGGTGTCGTACATATTGCGGGGTCTTTTGAGTGGATAGACTTTATCCATGTGATGGGCGGAATACTTGCTGGCTTCTTAGCAGGACTAATTCCTGGCATCGGCAATACAATAATGTTGTTCATGCTTTATCCATTCTTAATGGAGAGTACACTTTTCCAAATGCTAGTATTTTATCTTGGACTCGCATCAGTATCACAGTTCAGCGGTAGTGTTATTGCAACTGTATTTGGTATACCCGGTGAGTCCAGTAGTTTGCCCGCAGTACGAGAAGGTAAAAGATTATTTGAAAGAGGACAAGGCAACTTTGCTATTAGTGGAGCCGCCATTGGATCAGTGTTTGGAAGTTTTATTAGTGTCTGCGTTATCTTTGCCATACTACCATTTGTTATACATGGACTGATGAACTTTTACAGTGCTGAAATACAATTTGGCATTCTTTGGATTGCAACCTGTAGTGTTGTGTTCTTGCTAGGAAGAAGTTGGAAAGAAAATGTACTGGTGTTTACACTAGGTGCCGGATTAGGATTAATAGGACAACACAATGTTCCGTTCTTTATCTTTGGTGAAGACTATATTCCTTATGATACATTTCCAAGTTTATATGAAGGCTTACCATTATTTCCAGTAGTGGTCGCACTGTATGTGTTTCCAACATTGTTAAACACTGTAGAACAATTCAAAGATTTCAAATACGAAAACGATATGGACTATACAGACAACGCCTCTCCATTGGTACATTTTAAACATTGGTGGGATAATAAATGGGCTAGTATTCGTGGAAGTGTATTTGGTGCATTTGTGGGATTGGTACCACACATTGGAACAGGAATTGCTAGTAACTTCAGTTACGCAGTAGAGAAGAAACGTGCTATAAAAGAAGGACACTATCGAGAAGACGGTCACATGAAGTCACTTATAAGTGCAGAGACTGCCAACAACAGTTGCACACTTGTGTTGCTTTTACCGTTGATGCTTATTGGTATTCCAATGAGTCCAAGTGAAACTATTCTCATATCATTGATTGAAATGAACAGTTATGTAATCAACTGGAGAGTCAGTATTGAACAAAACTTTTTTGAACGTCTTACATATTGGTTTGTTTTTATAAACATTGTTGCAGTTATCCTATGTTGGCCAGCAGTGAAGTATGTAAACGTACTAAAGAAACTGAATATGGTACACATGACATATGGCACAGGAATAATTCTTGTTGGCCTTGTATTGTACACAGGTTTTACACAGTATGACATGTGGTATCACTTTACGGTAATGGCGTTGCTATTACCATTGGGATATATTTTACGTAGAACAGAAACTTTAATATTATTGATTGCATTTATATTGCAGGATAAGTTGATGATGAGTTCAAACGTTTTATATAATTTGCATTTTGGTTAGGAAACCAAATACAAGGTTGACAACACACCTTAAACTGTTGTATATTATTAACTTAACTTAGGACATTAAACGGAGAAAATATATGAACTTACTAACAAGACTAAGTGCAGTAGTTGTTGCACTTACAATTTTTGCAGGACTATCAAACACTGCAATGGCAGACAAGCCAATTTTAGATGTAATCGTTGCATCGTCAAACACTGGTAACAACTGGAAACAGGGTATTATGTTACAGAATGCTCTTACAGAAAGAGGCTATGACAGTGAATTAGTGCATACTGCTAACTGTCACAAAAACAAAAAGTACATTGCAAACACAGATCGTCCTGGATTTTACTTTAAGTCTGGGTCATCATGGATTAGTGATGTAGTGGGGAAGAAGTGTTTTATTGCACCAGAAGTTACTAAAGACGTAAGTTATGTAACTCCTTTCTTTTATCGTTCAAATGCAATGTGTGTGCGTAAGTCAGACAAGATTGGCAACAACTTGTCAGATATTATGACATGGATCAAAGCAAAAGATCGTGTAACTATCGGTACGTTTAACAACTTGCCAGATGATTTTTCAGACTTAGGCAAGCAGTTTGGAAACAAGTGGAAGAAAGTTGCATATAACGGTTCTTCAAACACACTTAAAGGTTTCTTAGCAGGAGATACAGATTTAATGTATCTAGGATATACTGCAAGAGAAATTAACACTCCAGACCTACATTGTTTTGCTACAACAGGTGGTGTAAATGGTACTGCAAAATTTGCTGATCTGTTTCCAAATTGGGGACTATCAAGTCTAGTTGAATTTCCAATCGTATTTGGTATTAAACTAAATGAAGCACAGAAGGCAGATACCAAAGCAGTAATGGGTGACATGATGTCAAATGACCCAGCTCTTAAGAAGTATTATGAGACTGCATTTATTCCAACTAGTGCTGAACTCGAACAAAGAGGACTCGGACTAGAAGATTGGTGGCAAGATGCCGCTGATTGGATGCCGGGCGGCGTTAAAGCAGACACAGTGTCTAATTGGAAAGTTGGTAAACTACAATAGAGTTTACTACTGAACTTTATAGTATGACGGGTACTGCTCGTCATACTATTTCTGCGTTTTAAGGACCAATTGTGAATAGAGATAAATTACTAGAATTAGTCAACATTGGCGATACCCAAGCAAGAAAGATGAACTATCATTTTTATTGGGAAACACCTGACGGCAAAAGATTGGGTAATGTTTACTTGGCAAGGTGGTACGAAAAAGAGTTCAATTGTTGGTTACCGTTTGTTACTGCTCCTGCACTAATGAACGAATTCAGAGATGCACTCGCAGACAAAACACTAGACATGGATCACAACTATAATTTAGATTTTATTAAGAGACTGAAAAAAGAATACAACCATGTTGCTTTATTGTATAGTGGCGGCTACGATAGTCAAAGAATTTTGTTAGATTTTGTTGAAAACGATATTCGCATAGACGAAACAGTCATGCATTTTTACACAGAGTCTGATGATAACATGAATGAAGAATACAGAGAGAATGCCTTTCCTAGTCTATACAAATATGCTGATCAGATTGATAAGCAAACTTTTTTATACCAACATGAGGATGAACTACTTGCACATTTCTCAGATGAGTATGCAATTTTCAAACGTCCACAATGCGGAACAATAATAGAGCCAATGAGCTCATTACAAATTGAAAATTTTTACAACGGTGCCACTCCTTATGATTATGGAGTACCTACAAATTTAGATAAAAAACTAGATATGGATCCGCAAGGTTGCTTTATCATTGGCAAAGACAAGCCTCAACTGGTGTATTACAAGCAACGTTGGTATGTAACATTTCTCGATAGTGCAATGAACGACAGAGGAGGCCTATTAAACACAATTTATTTTTGGGCACATCCTGGCAATGTCAAGACCTTGATCAAAGAAAGTAGGCTTTTTAGATCTTACATATTAGATAACAAAGAGTTTGACTTGTCAGATACATTATCATTTTTTAAATTTTATGATCAAGACGAACTAAATTATGTAATTGCCCGGCCTGATATATTTAATGCAGATAAAAAATTAGGTAAAAATGCAAAGTACCCAATGGAAAAAGGAAATTTTCTAGTAGCAGACAGATGGGATATAGTTTCTAAGTATGCACGTTGTATGGAAAAGTTTATAGAAATATTTCCTGAATGTAATAAAGGCTTTGAAAATTTTGCAAGTCAAGGTAAGTTTGCTTGGTTTATTGATATAGATAAATTAGAAATATACAGCCAACAGGAACTAATACCAAATGGTTTTGAGGATGTAAGTAAAGTTAAGCATCAAGGTGTAGATTATTCTGAAGTAGGATACAGAGGCATCAAGACAAATAATGATCGTGTAGGTGATAGACACATTAGAGAGATAAACAAACTGAGTGATAAAACACTTGCAAAAAAACTTATAAAAATATATAAATCATAAGAGCTAAACATGGACAAAATAGGACACTTAGATATTGATTGGCAAGCATTTAATACTAAGATTGACAACGTAGAAGGTGTAGTAAAAAAGCCAACAGAATATAACTGGCCAATGAAACAGGACACTTACGATACAAATTATAAAGTAGATGAACATCACTACGCACAAGCAACAAGTATCTATACAGAATACGTCAGTGATTACTTCATCGACTATTTTCCGCAAGATTTTTGGCCAACTGTAGGAATGGATGGTAATGTTATTATTAAAGTTCTTGAACACGAACCAGGAGTTGTAACACAACCACACCTAGATGGGTATCATATTACAAAAGAAAAGTTTGGATTAGCAGAAGATGGTCCTGTAAAGAGACTATGGATACCATGTATGGATTACAAGTTTGGGCATATACTCTGCATAGAAGGCGAGCCATTGATCACCGATTACGAAGCAGGTGATGTGTATGAGATCCCCGGTGATATACTGCACAGTGCAGGTAATATTGGTGTAGAGACACGTAGGATAATAACTGTTACTGGCAAAGCATTAGACAAAAAAGGCTTTCGTGGCGTTGCTGTATGCTAGAACCTCACAGTAAATTAGACATTGACTGGGATGACTTTAATAAACGTTTAGACAACGTGGATGGAGTAGAAAGAAAACCAGCACCACACATTACACTTAGACAGATGATAGCCGATGGCGAAAAGTACTACAACACCGACAACTGTGCCCATCACTGTTACACTAACGACAACTTCCAAGAATGGTTGCCAAAAGACTTTCTAAGTGCAGAAGGTTATACAGGGCAAACACTTATTAGAGTTATCGAACTACCACCAGCAAGTTTTACTGAGCCTCATGTTGATGCATATACGCAATCTAGGAAAAAATATAGATGGGTAGACAGAACAATAAAAAGACTCTGGATACCTTGTGCAGATTATAAAATGGGTCATGCACTTTTTATGGGCGATGATCAAGTCGTAACTAATTACAATGCAGGAGACTGCTTTGATATCACACCATGGCAAAACACATTGCATAGTGGTGTAAACGCAGGGGTAGAACTAAGACGTACAATGACAATAACAGGAACAGTAGATGTGCAAAGAACAAGGAATGGTGAATCTATCAAAAAGTTCAATACCGTAATTAATTAAAGTCTAGTAATATTAAAACAACTATACTTTTAAACTACAAAAACTTCCATAAAATAACAGTTTTCCGTTGGTTGACGGTTATACCATTACCATGTATAATAGTGGTAACAAAGGAGAAAAAACAATGTATAAATGTTCAGTAAAAGCACAATTGGTTTTAGACCAAGTAAGAGAAAGATGTCAAGCAGATACACAGACAAACAATAGATGGACTGGTAGATCAGGAAACTATATGTATATCATGGGTAGAGAAAATGCTGACGGTAAGGCGACAGGTGTTTGCCACAAGTTCCAAGAAGATGGCTCTCACAAGTTATGTGGATCTTTTAAGATCATGTCAGATGGTATGATCACAAGATTTACTGGTATGAGTTCAGCGGACTGGAGAAACTTTATGAGTTCTGCAGAAGCAGAGTACACAAAGAAGTATTCAGCAGAGACTACACCAGCAGAAGACACAGCACCAGAAAAAGTTGCTGTATAAATTGACGATGCAGAAGACGTGGACTCGAGTTCCCCTAGTGCCAAAGCGAGGCCAATTTCAAAAAATCTCGGTCCACACGCATCATAAATTAAGTTATGCAAAAGCAAGAACCTAAAAAACAATCAGACACAATCAAATGGATAGTTGCCACTATTATATTGGTAACTTTGCTGATCGGTGGTTCATTCACAGGTGGTACGTTCTATCCAAATGTTTGGACGGTAGACAAGATAGAAGCAGAAGTTCACAAGAAGGAACTGAACCAAGTACAACTGCTTGGATTAACAGAACCGGAGTTTGAGTATTCCGATAAGGCTACGTTTCTAACTGCCACAGGCAGGTGTGTTGAATACCTGAACTACACCACAGACAGGTTGAGCAGGGTACCAACCAGCATTATAATTG
>Ga0209192_10003509_pt1 | contig 10519 bp, 10 predicted proteins | sample ArcticOcean_MG_C_11_FD_187433 | JGI IMG/M metagenome (GOLD analysis project Ga0209192, IMG submission 187433) | Marine microbial communities from western Arctic Ocean - ArcticOcean_MG_CB2_154 (SPAdes) (version 2) | ecosystem: Environmental > Aquatic > Marine > Oceanic | place: Arctic Ocean... | reverse complement strand
TTTATTGAAACTATATCACGCAAAGAAGTTCAAGAATTTATAAACTCGTTAAATATTTTTAAGATTGGTTTGAGTTGGGGGGGGGTGACGAGTCTTGCGGTGGTTTATCCAGATCTTGATAGGCCCAATAAGGATTTTGGTGGTAGGTTGGTTCGATTAAATATTGGGTTAGAAGCGGTTAATGATTTGATTAATGATTTAGACGAGGCAATATCAACAATTAGATTATGATATTTAAATCTTAAATATATTTTGATGTTGATATATCCGCAAAAAGTGCTGTCATACAGAGCAATCCTTGTCGGGCTATATCAATAGGCATATGTTCATTTGCTGAATGTTGGCAACATCCTGCATATGAATGTGGTATCCAAATTGTTGGTAAATTTAAAACTTCAGAAAAACTGTCATTTGGTAAAGATCCACCAAGATTTGGTAGTAAATCTATTTTTTTCCCAGATGAAATTTCTAATGATTTCTTTATAAAAGATAACCAAGAATTATTCATATCTAATCTTGTAGCAGGAAATAGATCCATTTTTGATTGTATAATCTTAACATCATTAAATTCAAGTTTATCTAAATGTTTTCTAAGTGCGGGTAGAATATTCTTAACATTAGTTCCAACTACAAATCTTAACTGACATGTTGCTCTAGCATTGCCTGCAATGGCATTTAAGGGTGCATCAGGCTCTCCTGAGGTCATTGCTAAAACAGCAAAGCTATTCCACCCAAATACTCGTTCAGACATAGTTAAATCTTCCTCACCCCAGTCTTGATCTAATTGAAATCCTGCATCAACGAGTGGTAGCTTTGACAATATTTCTTTTATGTCATGTGTTAAACTATTCGGACGCCATTCAGGTATATTGATTTGACCTCTTGCATCAGTAATTGAGGCAAGAGCATGTGCCAGTATTATTGAGGGGTCTTTTAATATACCTCCAAAATTACCTGAATGATGAGCGCTATTTCTTAAATTTATGGATAGATCAAAATTTATTCCACCACGAGAACCAGTAAAAATCGTTGGTGTACTTTGTGAAATACGTGGCCCATCTGATGCAATAAACACATCAGCTTTTAATATCTTTTTATTATTTTTACAAAATTCTTTTAAGCCTGGAGATCCAATTTCCTCACCCATTTCAAATAAAATTTTGCAATTAAAACCAAGTTTTTTATTAGTAGATAGCAATGATTCAAGAGCTTTAATATTAATTAAATGTTGACCTTTATTATCTGCAGTACCACGCCCATAAAACCTATTGTTTTTAACTGTTAATTTATATGGAGATAAACCGCTTTCCCAAGAATTTTTTTGACCTAATACAACATCTCCATGACCATATGTTAAGATTGTTTTAAATTCATCATTTTCAAATCGTTCAGCAAAAAGAAACACATTATTATTTGTAATTGAATCTTTCATTATTTTGCAAGTAAACCCCAACTTAGATAAAATGGGAATAATTTTATCATCATAGTATTTTTGCAATTCTTCTATAGGAACTTTTTTTTGGCTTTCTGTTTTTATTGCAACTATATCTGCAAGATCTTCTTGAAAAAGACCATCATCAAAATATTTTGAAGCGTACAAAATAGCTTTTTGCTTTACTGTCACGATGATACATGCCTTTTTTTAAACTCAATAATTTAGCCGATGATTTAGGTATGAGTATAATTAATGCTAATTTTCATTATTTATTCTTATTTTAAATGATCAGTAAAGGCACTTTCGTAAAAATATCTATTAAATCCTAATTCTATATGTAATCATATAGAATATACTCTATGGATGTAGTTAAATGCAAAGCAAACAAATTTCCATAAGGCTTAATTTTGCTAAAGACCTTACAAAAGATGCAGGTCACAAAGCTTTGTCTTATTTTAAGTCAATAAATGATTTAATAATTCATCAAAAAAATATTCAAGATTTTGTCTCAAATGCAGATTTAGAAGTAGAAAAATATATAAGGAGTTGCATCTCTAAAAAATTTCCAAATGATGCAATAGTTGGAGAAGAGCATGATAATTTGGATGGATCCAGTGGTTATACATGGGTTATAGATCCAATTGATGGTACTACAAATTTCTTAACAGAAATTCCTTCATGGTGTGTTGTTCTTGCTTGTGTCCATGAGGATGAAACAAAATTAGGAGTTATATACGAACCTTGCCATGACGAATTATTTTGGGGATCATTAAATAATGGGGCATTTTTAAATGATACACCAATAAATGTCTCAAAATCAGATTCTTTAAGTATTGGATCTACTGGTGTTGGTATGAACAGCCGGACAGCTAGTGATATGACAGTATCATTTATTAAAGAGCTCATTGAGCGTGGTGGAATTTTTTACCGAAATGCATCAGGTGCTTTAATGTTATCTTATGTAGCATCAGGTAGGCTAATTGGATACGCTGAACCTCATATGAATGCCTGGGATTGTTTGGCTGGTCAGTTGCTGATAAAAGAAGCTGGCGGTGTCATAGAAACACAAAGTGCTGAAGATATGCTTCTTAATGGTGGAAGGGTTATAGCTTCTGGGCCCGGTATATTTGATGAATTGCTTAAAATAGCAAATGAAACCTATATCCCATCATAATGCGTACATTTACTAATCATTTTATTTTGCTTGTTGGCGTATTGGTTATGATTGCTCCAATTTTACTAATGTTTTTTGCATCAACTGAAAGCTCTGCGAATTTACGTGCTGATGGAATGCAAATGAAATTTGGTCAACATATAATTGAAAATTATAACACTATTCTAAGTTATAAGAGTGGTTTTATTGATGAGGTAACTCCATTAGCAATGCTAATAAATTCATTGATTGTTGCTGTTGGAGTAGCACTACTTACAACTATACTTTCGTTTTTAACTGCTTATTCTGTAGTGTATTTTAAATTCAAACTAGCAACTGGAGTATTCTGGCTAGTATTAATAACATTACTGTTCCCATTAGAATCAAGATTTATACCAACATTTTTGGTTACTTCTGAACTTGGTTTAATAAATACGCATATTGGAATTATATTACCTGTATTAGCAGCAGCTTTAGGAACATTCTTTTTTAGGCAATTCTTTTTGATTTTACCTGAAGAGTTATTAGAAGCTGCTTTGCTTGATGGTGCTGGTCCATTAAAGTTTTTATGGGATATACTGATACCTTTATCTTTTCAACGAGCAGGTGCAATTTTTGTAGTTGCATTCATGATAGGCTGGAACCAGTATTTATGGCCATTAATGATAAGTACAGATGATACTCTCTATACATTGGTACGTGGTATTCGTTTGATTGGACAAGGTTCAGGACCTGGGATGGCATTTGCGATATTAACTATTATTCCACCGTTTATATTAGTTCTGATTTTTCAAAGATGGTTTTTCAGCTCATTAAGTGTAGAAAATAAATTATCATAATTTAAAAAAGATTTATTTCATAATACCTTCAAATATTAAGACACATGATAGTTAAAAAACATTTTTATAATCAATTGTGACGCGGTCAAAGTGCTATATTAACCTTTCACCACTTTCTTTATTAAATATCATTGCAGTTTTCTGATCAAAATGTAGTTTTAAGACACTATCTATATCTGGAAGGGTTCCTTGCGCTGTTTTAAAGCAAATTTCTGTATCGTCTATATCTGCTTTAGCAGCTCCACTTAAAGCCCCATATATAAGATTATCAGCGCCATGCTGTTCAACTAAATCAACTTTTATTTCAAGTTGTCCGTTTTTATTAGGAGTAATAACATCTGGGCGAATACCTAAAACTAATTCTGTATTTTCTGGTAAACCTTTAAATCCAGATAATTCAATATCGCCACTTATAAGTTTATTATTTTTAAATTGGACTGGTATTAAATTTATTTGTGGAGCACCTATAAAGGATGCAACGAATAATGTTGCAGGATTATTGTAAAGTTCAATAGGGGCACCCATCTGTTCGATACGGCCGTCATTGATGACAGCAAGCCTGTCAGCTAAAGTCATAGCCTCGGTTTGATCGTGAGTTACATAAATAGATGTTACTCCCATTCTTCGTTGAAGCCTTTTAATTTCAATCCGCATTTGCACACGTAATTTTGCATCTAAATTAGAAAGTGGTTCATCAAAAAGAAATACCTTTGGTTCACGAACTATTGCCCGACCCATGGCTACACGTTGACGTTGTCCACCTGAAAGTTGATTGGGTTGGCGGTCAAGGTAGTCATCAATTCTTAACATCTTAGCTGCATCTATTACTTTTTTATCAATTTCTGCCTTTGGTATGCCACGATTTTTTAATCCGTATGCCATATTCCCCCTAACAGTCATATGCGGATAAAGTGCATAGTTTTGAAATACCATTGCTACATCACGGTCAGCTGGAGATATATTATTTATGACTTTGCTATCAATTTCTATTTCTCCATCAGTTATTGTTTCCAATCCTGCTATCATTCGCAACATTGTAGATTTCCCACAGCCAGAAGGTCCTACAAAAACTATAAATTCACTGTTTTCAATAACCATATCTACGCCACGAACTGCAATTGCACCATTAGGGTAGGTTTTTTTAATGCTATTTAATTTAACTGTGGACATTATTTTTCACTTTCTACAAGGCCCTTAACGAACCAATTTTGGAAGAACAATACGACGAGCACAGGTGGCAATGTAGCCATTATGGTCAACGCAAAAGCTTTTTGATATTGCGGTAGCTCACCGCCTTCTGAAAGAATTTGGTAAATTTGTTTAATTCCAATTACCAACGTGTAATTTTCTTCTTTTGTTGTCATTATCAATGGCCATAAATATTGGTTCCAACCAACAACAAACATAATAATTAATATCGCTGCTATCATAGTTTTTGACAATGGAATAAGGATATCTATAAAAAAGCGCCATGGTGTAGCGCCGTCTAAACGCGCTGCTTCTAGTAACTCTTCAGGAACAGACTTAAAAAACTGACGAAAATAAAATGTTCCAGTAGCTGAAGCAATAAGTGGAACAATAAGCCCAAAGTTTGTATCTAATAATCCAAGACCTGCAACAATCTCATATGATGGAATGATACGTACTTCGAGTGGTAATAATAATGTTAGAAAAATTATCCAGAAAAGTGGTGTTGCAAGTCTAAATCGAAAATAAACAATGGCATATGCAGCAAGCATTGAGATAATTACTTTACCAACAGCAAACCCTATTCCTAGAATCATACTATTTTTGAGCATAGTTATCCCAAGTACAGATTTCATTACGCCAGCCTCTTCAAACATAACTTCTTTATATGTTTTTAAGAAATCGGTACCTGGCCAAAACTGCAGGCCTTCTCTTAATATGGTCTCAGCAGAATGGGTTGATGTAGAAAATGCAACCCATACTGGCAAACTCATAAAAACAACGCCAATCAAAAGAATTATATGATTTGAAATAATACGCCAATTAATATTGTTCATATCCACATCCTTAATAATGTACTTTGCGTTCAATAAATCGGAACTGTATTACTGTTAGAACCAATACAATTACCATTAATACAACTGATTGTGCAGATGACCCACCTAGATCAGCACCCCTAAACCCATCCTGAAAAACTTTATATACTAGAGTATTTGTCGAGCCACCTGGTGCACCACCAGTAGTGGTATCAATAATCCCAAAAGTTTCAAAAAATGCATAAGTAATGTTAATCACCATGAGAAAAAAAGTAGTTGGAGCTAACAATGGAAATGTAATTGTCCAGAAACGGCGAGTAGGGCTTTTACAATCCATTAAAGCTGCTTCATTTACGGCTTTAGATATTCCCTGAAGTCCTGATAAAAAGAAAATAAAGTTAACACTCACTTGTTTCCATACTGCGATTAGAACAACGACAAAGCCAGCATCAAAAGAATCAAGCTTATGATTAAAATCCCATCCTATAGCATTAAGGAATTTATAAAGGTCACCAATGAGAGGGTGAAACATTAGGTTGCCCATTAACCCAGCAACAGGTGGTGCTATTGCATAAGCCCACATCAATGTAGTTCTGTACGCACGAGCGCCCCTGATGACTTCATTAGCCTTCACAGCAAGTAAAAGTGCAATACCTAGTGATAAGAATGTGACTAAAGCAGAAAATACTGCTGTAAACCATGCGGCTTGTAACCAAGAAGCGTCACCAATCGTATCGGTGTAATTTTTAAACCAAACAAATTGCGACGAAAGCCCAAACGCATCTTCTAATAAAAAAGATTGATGAACTGCTTGTCCTGCTGGCCATAAGAAAAATACCGCTATAATTACAATTTGTGGCGCAATAAATAGATATGGTATCGAACTATGTTCAAACTGAACGCGTTTCATCTATTGGTCTCCAACGAATTAATTTTAAGCTAACACTGATGGCGATTAATCGCCATCAGTTAAAACTATTTATTTATATGTAGCTGCAAAACGAGCTAACAATTTATTTGATTCAGCTTCCATTTCAGCAAATGCATCATCTACAGATGATTTTCCTGAAAATATGTCATCAAATTTTGAATACATTACGTCACGAATTTGTACATAATATCCTAAGCGGTAACCTTTTGTCCACTCGCCACCTGGTTGGCTTAACTGCAGAATCCCAACTTCAGCATCAGGAGATTCATTGTAGTATCCTTCAGCTTTTGCCACATCATAAGCAGCAGTAGTAATAGGTACATAGCCAGTTTCTTTATGCCAAAAAACTTGATTTTCAGGATTGGTCATATACGAGAAAAAATCAGCAACGCCTTTATATTCTGCGTCAGGCTTACCGCTCATCGCAAATAATGCTGCACCGCCAATAAATGTTCCTTTTGGCTCGTCAATAACGCTTTTCCAATATGGCAAGAAAGTTGTCCCAAATTCAAAATCAGTTGATTTTTTCAAACCACCAAAGGAACCTGATGAACCCATCCACATTGCTACTTTCTTTTGCACAAATGCATCCTGGTTATCACCCCAAGCACGGCCATAAAATCCGTAATGACCATTATCTAGCCATTCTTTCATTTTTCCCCAGTGCATTTTCATGCTGTCATTATTGTATAAAATTTCAACATCAGTTGAATCATATCCATTATTTCCAGTGGCTAACTGTAAGTTATGGCGACTGTGAAAGTTTTCAGATAAAATCCAAGGACTATGACTTTGGGCTAAAGCTGTATAACCTGCAGCCTTAAGTTTTGGAGCCATTTCTTCAAACTCTTCCCAAGTTGCTGGAGGGTTTGTTATACCAGCTTTAGCAAAAGCTTCTTTGTTAAAGTACAACAATGGAGTTGAAGCATTAAACGGCAAACCAATCATTTTTCCTGCTGAGTCAGCATAGAAATAGCGAACGCCTTCAATATAATCTTCAATATCAAAGCCTTTTCCATATTCTTGCATTAGGTCAGCAACTGGGATTGTTGCGCCTGGAGCATTGATAATTGTCGCAGCGCCTGCATCAAATATTTGAATAATATGAGGTTGCTGTTTTGCACGAAACGCTGCAATCCCTGCAGTCATTGTATCCTCATAACCACCTTTGTATGTTGGTATGATTTCGTATTCACTTTGGCTAGCATTATAATTTGTAGCGATTTCGTCGACTACTTCTCCAAGGCGACCGCCCATTGCATGCCACCACTGAAGTTCAGTCTTGGCTGATGCCGGTATAGCAATAGCTGCTATGCCTGCTGCAAGGATAGTTCTAATAATCGTTTTTTTCATTATATTTCCTCTATTTTAAGATATCGCCACAAATTTATTAATTAAACCGATCTAGAGCTTTCCAAATAGGCTTCAAACATAACAAAATTATGACGCTATGACTTCATTTTCGTAACGCTTTTATAAAAGTTTTAATAAATCAACTTTTCTCCCTAAAAATATTACACACAGAATTTATAAAACGTAGTTTTATTTACAAAATAATGTTTCTGAACCCTAAAAGAAACATGGTACGACATATAATTCAAGTGAATTTATTGGTAAAATTTATAACATTAAGTTATAATATGCTAATATCATTGTATTTTGTTATAAAATATATGAATTTAAAAGTTAAATTTAATATTTGGGGGTCTGATGCATGAGTATAAAGTTAAGGCAGCTTGAAGCTTTTTATGCAGTTGGCCAGCTTGGTAGCATGACGCTAGCTGCAAAAAAATTGAAAATTTCTCAACCAGCTGTGAGTAGGTTGTTGGCGAGTTATTCTGAAAGTATTGAATTTAAACTTTTTCAACGACAAAATGGTAAACTTGTTCCAACTCAAGATGCGAAATTTCTTTTGCGTGAAGTTGGTCGATTGTTAGATAGTTTGGAGCATATTGATGAAATTACTCACAGTTTAAAATCAAGAAAAGTAGGCCATTTAAAAATAGCGTGTCTTCCAGGGTTTGCAACGAGCCACATGCCACGTGTTTTATCACAATTTCTAAAAAATCGACCAAATGTTACAGTAAACCTAGAGCCAGATGGAGCAAACCGCATTTTTGATTGGATAATAAGTGAGCAATATGATTGTGGAATAACGGATGCTTTTTCTAATCATCCAGCAGTTGAATGTGAACGTATACCAATGCGAACAGTATGCATTATGGCTGAAGGAAACCCATTAGGTAAAAAAAATTTTATTACGCCAGAAGATTTAACTAACGAGCCTATAATTCACTCTCGTCGTGAAAGTGATTTTTATAGAAAACTTGAAGAAGTCTTTACTTCTCATAATGTAAAAATAAATAGCTGGATTGAAACACGTCAATTTAACTCTGCATGTATGCTAGTGGCAGAGGGTAGTGGCGTTTCAATTGTAAGTGAAATGGATGCACGAGAATATGAAGATAGAGGGTTAATCATCAGACCATTCAAGCCAGAGATTCCCCACATTTTAATGCTTGTAAGGCCTAACCATAGTGCTTTATCGATGATTGCGCTTGAGTTCCTTGAATTTTTCACTGAAAGTCTTGAGCCATTTAGATTAAATTAGTTATATTCTAGAATTTTAGCATTTTAATTTAAAGAAATGTCTGTGTTGGCATTTATAATAATATTGCTATTATCTAAACATGAAATCCAATCAAACTATTACAGTAAATGATAAGATGCAGACGGGATATAAGTATGTCTTATCTGCAGGGGTTGGTGAAGACTTTTCAAAAGATTTTAATCCATATTATTCACCATCTGAAATGCTAAGTATGGGCATATTTGAAGGAAAGTATTGTAACGATTGTAAAAGTGAGTTTCCAATATCTTGGTTTGAAAATGCTAAATTGAGTGATTTGCCAAATATAAATATTAATTACTTTAATATTAAGAGTAGACAGCCTTTGGGTGTTTGGAAAGACAAAGGGTGGATTTATGGTCCAGATCCAAGAGGGTGGTTTCAATGGTATTGTCGATATTACTTAGGTAGGAGATTATCAGAAATTGATGCAATACAGATAAAAAGATGGAGAGCATTTACTCGTCATGCTGGTCAGATCAAAGCTAATTGTGATCCTGGGGATGTTTTCTGCCGGCCACGTCAAAGACAAGCTTTATTGCAATGGTCTCATAATCCGTTAATTTGATATCTTCAAATAAAATGGTGTATTAATAAAAGAATGTTAAATTCTTTTTTCATGCTAAGTAAAAATATATATATTTAAATATCGTCTGATTTAGATAATATAGAATACCCAACAATACAAAATGATGTATTGATTTGCTTAAGAGCGCGAAGTGTTTCTTGATGAATATTGCTAGTTTCAATACTTTCGGCAAGGCCTTCACGCAACCTTCCAATGTGTTGGCGTTGTAGTTTTTGCTCTACTGTTCTAATTTTATCTTTTGCTGCAACAAGTTCTTCAGCTTCTCCTGGATTTTGGTTCATCATTACATTTAAAGCTAATTGAACATTGCTAAGTATTCTATCTGAAAAGTCATTAATTTCTTTACTACCTTTTTTTGAAAAATGAAGACCTTTGTTTTCTAATCTCCTTGCTAAGTTGAGCATATTACTTGCAATTGCGGAAGATGCGGCATCAAAGCTAGATGAAATAGCCGCTAGTTCCATGGATCTAGTACTTTGGTCTTCATCAAGGCCAATTTTACCAAGTTTAGCTAAGTATAGCTTTACATCTAAATGCATGAGTTTGATTGTTTTATCTTGTGATTTTATAATTTTTGCAGTTCCTGAATCCCATGAATTATAAAGTGGTTTTACACTTATAAGCATTTGTTCAATTTTTTGACCTATACCTAATAATTCTCGAGCAGCGCAATCCAAGCCCCTTTGGGGTCTATTTAAAGCAGCAGGATCCAATGTGCTTATATTTTTTATGCTGTCAGATCCATTTAACCTTTCTAACATAAATTGTGATAGTAATTTATTTACCAATCCAACAAATGGTAATGCTAAAATAAGCAGTGAAAGGTTGAATATAAGGTGAATATTTAGAGTTTGTTGTGCTGGGCCTGAACCAACAAGGCCTATAACTTCAGGAGTATTAATTATGAAAATTGATGCTAGAACTGCTCCACCGCCCCGTA
>Ga0209192_10003501_pt1 | contig 10526 bp, 24 predicted proteins | sample ArcticOcean_MG_C_11_FD_187433 | JGI IMG/M metagenome (GOLD analysis project Ga0209192, IMG submission 187433) | Marine microbial communities from western Arctic Ocean - ArcticOcean_MG_CB2_154 (SPAdes) (version 2) | ecosystem: Environmental > Aquatic > Marine > Oceanic | place: Arctic Ocean... | reverse complement strand
AATGGTCTAAACCCCAACCTTGGGCAGAAATCAATAAAGCTATCAAAGATAGAAATAGGATTATTAATTCTGTTGAAGGTGAGGATGTAAAACTATAATGTTTAAGATAGCAGTTATAGTTTTATTGTTACTAATAATGATGAATCAATGTGGTGGATTAAACTAATGGGTATGTTCTATATAAATCAAGGTAGAAGTAAAAAGAAAAAACTACCACAGACAGCAAGTCTAAAAGCAGCAATCAAAGAACAAAGAAAGTTGCTTACTAGACTTGGGGTAAACCCAGATAGAACGATTGACCCAAATCAATTCAGAACATTTGAGTTTACTAAAAGTAATGCCGCCTTAGCTCATTCGGTAGAGCAGTTGATTTGTAATCATCAGGTGCCCAGTTCGATTCCGGGAGGCGGCACCAAACCAGTACACAATATTAAATTAGAAGTATCAAAACAATTTACAATCGCACCTGCTTACAACAAAGGTCCTAGTATGGTTATTAGTAAAAGAGATATAAAGGATATAGGAAGATGAAATACTTATATATTAGTTTATTAGTTATTTTTATATTCTTTGGATTTGCACATCAACAGACAAAAGCAAATGACTATGGTACAGCTACAACAGCACATATTATTAGTGAAATGATTAAAGGTACAGATTTGAATGAGAAAGAAATTCTTAATGCAGAAACACAAAGACAAATACACAATATGAGTTTAGAAATTATTAATGTTATGTTTAAGAGTTTACCTAATATATTAGATAGTATTTCAGCACAATTAAGACAAGAAGCTGACAAGAAATATAAGTGCTCATTACAATCAAAAGATTATAAGAATGAGGAATGTAATGATTAGAGTATTGATTATATTACTTTTATTGGGTGGGTGTACTCAAAATCAAGTTAAAACACACCTAGGGACAGGTACTGGTGCAGTAACAGGATTTACAACTTGCCGTGCATTACTTAACTCAGGCATGGAATTAACTGCTGCTTGTACTGTTCTAGGTGCATGGTTAGGGTCTAGTATGTTTTATAGTAATGATATGAACATACACTCCGCAGTATTTGTAGATACTTTAAATACATCACCAGGTAAGATTTCAAATACTAATTGGGGCAACGGTTCAACTGGTAGTTGGGGTTCAGTTAAAATTAACAGAACATATCTTGTTGGTATAAAAAAATGTAAAGATTATGAATCAACAATTAGTATTAATCATCAATGGCCATTAAGTGGTGTTAAGAGAGAAACAGAACACGGAATTGCTTGTCAAATGCCAGATGGTAGATGGATAATAGAGGAAGCTATATAATGAATCACAATCAAATGATGAGAATTTTAGTCATTACATTTATTGTAATTGTTTTTATGTGTATGATAAGTATTGGTAGAAGTGCAAATGGTAAATCAAAATCAGAATGGTTAAGTGATAACCCTTGTATGATAAAACAAATTATCACAGAAAAAACAATATGTTTAGATAAAGAATGTTTGATTAGCGAAACAAAAGTATCAAAAGAAGAAGTATTAAAATGTAGTGATGGCTATGACGGACCATCCTATTGGGAATTATTTGCACAATTTTATTATGCAGATTTAACAGTTCCTGCTTACTGTCGCCAGTATGCAAGACCAGACCATCCTTTCAAGACACCTGGGATGATTTGTTTAAATGAAAAGGGTGTTTGGGAGACAAAATGATGACCAAGTTATTAGTTATTATTACTTGTGCCGTTGTCCTTACGGTACATTGGGGATCATTTAAGGACAAAGTTAATCTTAGTAAAGTGCTAAAGATTACATCAAATATAATGGAAGAAGTGAAGGAGTAAAAAACATGATTAAAATTATATTAATTGCTTTACTAAGTCTTACTTTGGCAAATTGTGCCGATAGGACCTATAAAGTAAAACAAGAAGCAAAAGTTGAGGATGGTCGTATTCTTAACAAAGTACCACAATGGTTTGTAGATGCTCAAGTTGATAAGGGTCTAATTAAAGACCGTGATGCTGATGAGTATATCTACGGTGTTGGATCGGGTGTAAGTCCTGACCTACAACTTGCAATTGATAAAGCAATAATGGTTGCAAAATCAAATCTTGCTGACCAATTACAAGGTGAGATGAATAAAACAGCAACTTTATATGTTACTGAAGTTGGTCAAGAAGGTAACAAACAAATCGCCTCTAAAGTAGAGAGTACTATTGTCAATGTAATCAAAGACACAAAAGTCCAAGGTTATGAAGAATGGAACAAGGCTATTTTAGAAACACCTGTTGGGTCTTATAGAGTTTATATAGGTCTTAAATATGGGGTTGGTGATGCTAACAAACTTGCAAAGTATATTGTAGAATATGCTTCTGCTGAAGTTGATGTAGATGCATTAGCTCAAAAAGCAATCAACAATGTTATCAAAGCTGCACCAGTTGAAACTGTTACAGTAGTAGAAGAATAGATAAGTATGACTATAATTGTTTATAGTAAACCTGCCTGTGTTTATTGTGATAAAGCCAAGGCGTTATTAACACGCCTTGGTTCAAAATATACAGAGAAGGTAGTAACCAAAGATATATCACTACCTGAATTGTTTGAAGAACTAGGCAAACAAGTGAGAACAATACCACAGATAACTATTGATGGGAAACATATAGGTGGTTACAATGAACTTACCGAGTACTTTATGGAACAAGGTAAAATTAACTTTAAAGGAGAGATTATATAATGAACATACTATCACAGACACATAGAGGCAACTCTATAAGACAAGATTTAAAAAGAAAAACTATGATTGAGTTTATACAAAATGGTGAGGTAATTCAAGGAACATTTAAACTTGATAAGAAGAATGATATGAGTAACGGAAACTATATTGGCGTAATAGATTGTGATACAAAAGCTTGTTGGCAAATAAATAGCGATACAGTTATTTCTTTGACAATAATATGACAGACTTCAAACAATTGTGGATAGACATAGACGAAAAGAAACAAAAAGATATAGACCGTATGGCAGAATTGAGGTCAAGAAAAAAACCTGCTAAAATGACAGGTGTACACTCCTCAATATTAGAACTAGAAGCTGACCATGAATGGTCTTATACAAATCTTAAAAAGTGGATTGAAACCCAAGAGGGTGTTGCAAAAGCAGCAGGACAAACTGAACGCTCAAAGACATCAGAAATGAGTAACAAAAAAAGAGAAGCGGCTATGAGAACAAGATTAGACGCTCAAGCATATATTCGCATAATTAAAAGATATATTCGTACAGGTGATTGGGATGGTATGTATTATGGACCAAATGAAAGTAAATTAACAAAGTGGAAAATTGTTGCACCAGCAGGATGATAAATAGTAGTATGGATTTAACAATATCAGACAATGCATACTCACACATTGGGAACTTGCTAAAAGAACATGATAAAAAGTATGTTCGATTACAGGTGAAAGGTGGTGGGTGTGCTGGTTTTGAATACGAGTGGACATTTGAAGATGAACCAGATACAGATGACCATGTAATAGACGATAGATTATTAGTACACAGAACAAATGAACTATATCTAACAGGTATTGAGATAGATTATAATGCTCAAACATTTGGTAGTTTTTTCACATTTAACAATCCAAAAGCAAAATCACAATGTGGATGTGGAACATCATTTAGCGTATGAGAGAATTTAAACAATATATAATAGAGGGTGTTTATGACCCTAACATATTCAAAGCATTCTTTTTAGCGGGTGGTCCTGGTTCAGGTAAATCTTGGGTATCAGAAAGAACACTATCAGGCATGGGTCTAAAAGTTATTAATAGTGATAATTCATTTTCACGAGCTTTAGAAAAAGAAAAGATGTCTTTAAATATGGCAACAACCGATGCTAAAGAAATCGCAAGGCGTGATGATATAAGAGCAAAAGCAAAAGCAAGAACTGGTGTACAGTTAAAACTTGCATTGGAAGGTCGTTTAGGTCTTATATTAGATAGTACAGCAAGAGATATGTCAAGAATAGAATCAGAAGCAAATAGTATGAAATATATTGGTTATGATGTTCATATGATATTTGTAAATACAAGTTTAGAAGTTGCTCTTAAAAGAAATCAAATGAGAGCAAGAAAAGTACCAGATGCTATTGTAATACAAAATCATAAGCAAGTACAAAAGAATATAGGTTTATATCAGAGAATATTTGGCATAAGTAATTTTGTTATTATTGATAATAACAAAGTAGCAGAAGATGTTAACCCTTCTGTTCATAAAGCAATACGAAGAATGGTTAACAGAAAACCAACATCATATCAGGCAGTATCATGGATCAAGCGAGAACTAGCGAAAAAAAGAAGAAGATAAAAATGGGCAAAATATTACAGTTTCCAATGCATAGAGTTAAACGAGCTGTACCAGAGGTAACAATATCTAACGAACAAAAAAAACACTTCAAAGAAGAACAATTCATTGAGCAGTTGACAGAACAATTAAGTTTAGATATACTAGAGGTTCTGAAAGACAATGTAGTAGATATTAATAATGATATATTTTTAAGAGATTTAGCAATCACTATTGAATCAATTAAAAGTTTATTGAAAAGAGATTTTGGCAAACCTCATTCAATGCAGGTGATTACAGATACTCTGGTAAATATTCTTACAACACCAGATGGTAAGAAACTTACCGAAATTAATTACAGTAAGATTGTAAAACCCCCTAAAATGAAAGTAAAACTAGAGCCAAAACCAGAAAAAACAGTAGATGTTGACTTTGAATTTGACCTAGAATAAGTGCTTGACTTTTAATGAAAGTCGTGATATAATAAGATATATGATAATAGTTGACATAAACCAAATAATGATTTCTAACCTTATGGTTACTCTCAGCCGAGATAGTATGGATTTAAGTGAAGATTTAGTCCGACATATGGTTTTAAACTCTCTCCGTGGTCACAATAAAAAATTCAGAAAAGAATATGGCGAAATGGTAATCGCTTGTGATAGTAAGAATGTGTGGAGACGAAAAGTATTTCCTAATTACAAAGCAGGTAGAAAAGCAAACAGAGCAAAATCAGAACACGATTGGGATGCTATATTTTCTATGTTGCATAATATAAAAGATGAGATAAGAAACTTCTTACCTTACAAAGTTATTGAAATAGAAACAGCAGAAGCTGATGATATTATTGCTACACTAGTCAACAGATTGCAAAGACAAGTAGGTCCTAATCACGCTAAGAAAGTATTAATACTATCTGGTGATAAAGACTTTATACAGTTACACAATAATAATGTTAAACAATATAATCCTGTGTTATCAAAATTTGTAGGAAAGGGTGAAAACCCAAGTATATATATTAAAGAACATATATTGAAAGGAGACCGAAGTGATGGTGTCCCTAATGTATTATCAGATGATAATGTTTTTATTGAGGAAGGTAGACGACAAAGACCTTTAAGTAAAAAGAAAATTGAAGCTTGGGTAAATGAAATTATTATGACATTTACTGAAGAAGAACAAAAGAATTACAATAGAAATCGAACACTAATTGATTTAAATTGTATACCGCCTGAACTAGAGGCAAAGATAATTAATGAGTTTAATGATGTTAAAGTGGCAAGTAGAGATAAAATACTTAACTACTTTATAACAAAAAAACTTAAAACTTTAATTGAAGTTATAGACGAATTTTAACTTCGAAAGAACTGTTAAGGAGAAAAAAATGGTAATAATAAGAAGAAACCCAGATGGGTCAATTGCGAGTACATCAGATACATCACAACAACCAACACAATCACACCCAGCATTAACAACAAAAAAAGGAATGTCTAGACTATCAGAAATGGGTAGAGCACTTCCACCAATGATGCATGAGATTGCTACGAAAATAAATAACGCTAAAGATAAACCAAGAAAACTAAAAGTATTAAAGGATAATGATTCAGTACCTTTAAGACAAGTTTTAAAAGGTGCATTTGATCCTAGAATAGAATGGTCATTACCAATAGGTGAGGGTATGGAAGTACCTTATGAACCTAATGATGCTCCAGTAGGAACAGACCATACATTACTTCATCAAGAAGCAAAAAGATTATATCTTTTTACAAAAGGTGGGGATAACACATTATCAAATACAAAAAAAGAAACACTTTTTATACAAATGCTTGAAGGCTTATGTGCTGCAGAGGCAGAGTTTTTAGTAGCAGTTGTTAATAAAAGAGTGAATAATGAATATAAAGGATTCACAGCCAATCTAGTGAAAGAAGCATTTGATTGGAATGATGAATTTATGAAGAAATAGAGGTTATTGCCGTAATAAATCTAGAGCCCTCTATCAAAAACCCTTGTTTTTCAACGATTTTAGACTATTCTAAAGTGTTGATTTATAAGGGTTTTTTTATGTGGAATAAATTAAAAAATCGCAGAAAACAAGGGTTTTTTAAACCATTTTTATTGGAATATCGCTTGCAATTTGACTCAAAGTAGTGTATAGTATAAGAATAATAATAAATAAAAGGATACATTATGAAACGACCAATACTAGAAATTCAAGCAAGAATAGAAAATTGCACAAACGAAGATTTAAATGCTGTAATCAGTATGATTAAAAATCAAAGACAAATCCTGGCAATGAATGCTGGGTCAACATTTACTGTTGGACAAAAAGTTACATTTAGTAATATGACTGGACACATTGAAAAAATTGCTCGTACTAGAGCAGTAGTTCAAGTTGTTAACGGTCCTAGATACCGTGTTCAAATGTCAACAATGAGGGCTGCCTAATGAGTAACTATTATTGCATGGTGTCTATCAAAGATTCTGATAGACCAGAGATTTTAGAAATTCAAGGTGTTACATGGTTTGCTACTGAAGAATTAGCATATCAATATTATATGTTTTTGAAACCTGAATTGAGAGAAGAAAATGTTTTTCCAGTTGAAGAACAAGACTTACCTGCTTTTGAAAATATAACCTCTGAAGATATAAGAATAGCAAAAACAAAAACTAGATTAACAGGACTAGAAACCGGCGTACTAGTCGGTCAAGGTTCATCATACGAAAAGGCTGTAAATGAAATTAAATAGATACGAAAAAAAAATAGTTAAAGCAATATGTGAAAGCCGTAAGGGTATTTACGAAACACCTAAAAGAGTTAGAGGTGTTTATAAACCTTGTAAAGAATATGACGCTGCTCTTTCTTTGTTTATGAAAAAGTTAATCTATGCAGAAACTACAAACGAATTAGAGATGGAAGGACCTGCTTTACCAGAACCTAAATACAGATGGTTCACTTGTAAGTTGCATAAAGATTATGCTACGAAAAGAGAGTTGAGGAAACTACTATGAAATACATTTCTTACCTACTAGCAATTTTAGGCATATACTTTTTTGTATTTGCTTGTCAACCACCACCATGTACTGATGATGGTTGTCCAGAGTTTAATGAACTAACATCACCACCAGAAAATACTGATGTAGGAATGATTGAACATGATTATGAAATTATTCCTGTTGTTGCAACAAATAACAAAGATAATTTTGTGTATTCATTAAATGAATGTATTACTCATCTATATAAAAATGTACCTATAGCAAAACGAATTCCTAGAGAACTAATAATTGCACAGGCAGCATTAGAAACTGGTTGGGGTACAAGTAGATTTGCCAATGAAGCAAATAATCTATTTGGTATTAGAACATGGAATAAAGATGAACCATATCTATTACCTATACCGTGGACAAAGTGGCCAGGTTGGGGTGTGAAAGTATTTGAAACTAAATGTGATAGTGTTGCTCACTATATTAAAATAATAAATGAAGTATTTGCTTATGAAGAATTTAGACAAGTAAGAGCTCAGATATTAGAACATGGTGAAACACCAGATGGATTAGATTTGGCACACACATTAACAAAGTATGCTAGTAGAGCGAACTATACAGACCTAGTAGCAACATTAATTAAATATAACATAAGAGGTGTATATGAACTATAGTGGAGAAGATTTATATTGGAAAAGAGTAATGGCATTATATAATGCATTCCAAAGAACCGAAGATACAGACTTTAAAAGATTATGGCAAGATAAGTTACATGAATTAATGAAACTTCAATCTAAGTACTTGACAAAGGAATCAAATAGTGTTATAATAGCGTAATGAATATATTTTATTTACATAACGATACTAAACTATGTGCCGAACAGCATGTAGATAAGCATGTGGTTAAGATGATTGTAGAGTATGCTCAATTATTATCTACAGCACACAGAATGATTGACGGTGTTGAGTATATCGGCAAAAGTAAAACTGGTCGTAAAGTTAAACGATATAGAATGAGTAATCCTAACTTAGATAACACAGTTTATAAAGCTGTACATTATCATCACCCATCCGCCGTATGGGCAAGAGAAACGAAAGCACAGTATGAATGGTTATACTCTTTATTTGTAGAACTAGGTAAAGAATACACACATAGATATGGTAAGATACATAGTACAAATGCTTTATTGAATGATGTTCTGTGCAATGCACCAATAAATATTAAACAAGAAGGTTGGCGAGAACCACCACCAGCAATGAAACTTTACCCACAATGTATAGTTGATGGTGATAGTATCCAATCTTACAAAAATTATTACATTGAAGCAAAAGCATATTTTGCTAAATGGTCTAAACGAGAACAACCAGAATGGTTTGTAGGGAGTACAATGAATGCCAACATATAGATTTAAAGACCACAATACAGGTGAGGTGTGGGAAGACTTAATGCTTATTTCTGAAATGGAAAAGTTTACTAAAAAGAAACATATAGAATTATTACCACCAACACAGATGAATATTCTATCAAGTGTAGGAAGTGTTGATAGTCATACTGATAATGGTTGGAAAGAAACACTAGCTAAAATATCTGAAGCACATCCTGGTAGTCATCTTTCAGACCGATATGGTAAAAAATCAAATACAGATGTGAAAGTTGCTAATGTGAGAAAAAAGCATAAAAATAGAATATTAAAGGGTGGCGGTAGATAAATAGTAGTATGGCAGATTTTGATTTTTTAGACGGTTTTGATACAGGCGGCGATTGGGGGTTTACAGGTGTTTCTGAAAAACCATCAGACAAGGCTGTATCAGATTCAAAAGCAACAGAACAAGTAGTTAAACAAACATCTGAAAGTGTTGGTAAGGCAGTATCAGGTGAAATTATTACTAGATTAGAGAGTAAGTTAGATAAGATTCATTCACTAATTAACTCTACTAAAAACGAAATAAAAGAAAAGAATGAAACAGAATTAGACATTGCTAAAAAACAAATGGATGATGAGTACGATTTACGAAAAGATACTCTTGGAAAAGACTATAAAGAAAAGTTTACTAAATTAGAAAAGTTAATCATACCATTGCTCATTAAATTAGCAAAATCTCCTGAGGCATACATACATTGGCCTAACAGAGCAGAAGTCATAGAGCAACAAGTTAAAAAAATCATAGCAATAACTAGAGGGTAATTATGAAATTATACCGAATAAAAATAGAAGCTGATGTTTATGCGGCATCTGATTGGGATGAAATTAAAAAAGATTTAGTTATCGGATATAAAGATGCTGATGGTAATATAACAGAAAAAATACCAGGCAAATATGAATCAATCAAAATTTTAGAGATTACTAATGATGAATATACGATAGAGAAAACGCTTGACAAAGACTAAATAATCTGTTATACTAAAGACTATGAATAAATTAAATGCCTTTATGAAGGAGAAGTATGATATGAAATCTTTTATACATACACCCTCTACAAAACTACTTCCCGAAATACATACCGAAACAATTAAAGGCAAACGCTTTTATGTTACGCCAGAAGGTAAAAAATATCCATCGATTACTACTGTACTATCAGGTCGAAGTAAAGAGGGTATCAACAAATGGCGTAAGTCTGTTGGCAATGATGTAGCGAATAATATAATGAGAACTGCTGCTAAAAGAGGCACAGCCGTTCATCAGTTAGTCGAAGATTATCTAAACAACAAAGAACTATCTAATCAAGAAGTTTTACCTCTTGCTCTATTTACTATGCTAAAATCTGAACTAGATGATATAAATAATATAGTATTACAAGAGGGCGGCTTATATAGTGATAAATGGGGTATTGCAGGAAGAGTCGATTGTATAGCAGAATATAAAGGCAAATTATCAGTAATAGATTTTAAGACATCCATAAGAGAAAAGAAAGAAGAATGGGTAGAGAACTATTTTATTCAAGGCTCTGCTTATTGTGAGATGTATGAAGAACGATTTAACCAAGAGATTAATCAAGTTGTAATCCTCATAGCAGCTGAAGATGGTGCAGTTCAAACTTTTATAAAAGATAAGAAAGATTATTTACCTTTGCTGAAACCAGCAATAGAGGAATTTAACAAAGACAATGAAACAATTACTTAAAGACATTTATGGCATTGCATTAATAGTTTTATTTTTAGGAATTATATATGCAGGACTTAATTCACTACAAGCAGAAGAAAAAGAACCAAAATATGAT
>Ga0209192_10003494_pt1 | contig 10547 bp, 24 predicted proteins | sample ArcticOcean_MG_C_11_FD_187433 | JGI IMG/M metagenome (GOLD analysis project Ga0209192, IMG submission 187433) | Marine microbial communities from western Arctic Ocean - ArcticOcean_MG_CB2_154 (SPAdes) (version 2) | ecosystem: Environmental > Aquatic > Marine > Oceanic | place: Arctic Ocean... | reverse complement strand
TATCAGTTAAGTGTTCGTACATGTGGTCGAGTGCAACCGCTAGCACGTTGTATTCCGTGTTAGTCAAGGTTAAAGCGGGTATAGCATTAGTTTTCATAGTTTATCGGTTTTGTATTATAAATTCGTTCAATACTTCGTTTATCTTATTCAGTGCATAGTCAATTTCGAATGTTTGGTGTGGCGAAATATCACCGTGTTTTAGGTCATAGTCTTCGCATACTCCCGACCAATCTATTTCGACGTATTCGTTTAGGTCTTTCATATTATTTACAGTTTTTCTCGTTAAATTTAAGTAGTAACCGTACTCGATCGGCATGTTTAGGTATTAGTAGACGTTCGACCACCGTATAGCACAGCGTAGACCCGTCATACTGGCTTTTTCGTACTTGTACTTTAGTATCCACTGGATTTATTTGGTACATTTTGTGTACAGGTGTATAGTTTTTATAGTGTTTTGGGCTCACTCTAACATAACCGCTTGGGTAAGTTGCACCTGTTCTTCCGTCACTCAATTGAAAATGTAGAGCTCCACCTTTAGTTACTTTAAGTAATTTCATAGTATTTAGTTATTTTTTGTTACATATATATTATCGATCACCGATCGTATTTATTTTGTAAGACCGTTAATTCTCAATAAACTCTTTTATATAGAATTTTTCCAACTCTACCATAGTAAATTCTTTCTTCCACTGTGTAGTCTGTTCGATATAGGTATCTTCGCCGATCTTTTCGACGTTACCATCATTCATCCAGTGAATCATCATACCGACATCAACCATATCCGTTATTGTTTCGTGGGATAGGTGATCATACTCTTGTATTAGGTCGTTGTAGTACTCTTCTCTCATTTCATCATTAAATTCCATATTCACTCAGTTTTTAGTTAACAACATTTACATTTACTCCATTCTTTTCCGTTTCTACAGGTCTCACCCGTATCTTCGTCCTCGTCATCAAATACAGCGTGCTCTAGGCAATCACCGCATAGTTCATCACTCAAGTAGCTAGGTTCAGCACCACAACAATTACTCCACATTTCGGTAGTATATTTTATTTAGTAATACTATTTCATCTTGGTAATCTTCTACGTGCTCTTTAAGCCCGTCAGTTACTTGGTCTACTTCGAAGAATAGTGCTTGGTAACATAGGTGTAACTCTTTTTCAGTTAATATCATAGTTATAGTTTTATTAGTTATTTATTACATTCAATACAATCCGCTAAAATCTCTTCTAATTCAATCATAGACATTGTACATAGGTCTTGTAAGTCATCATAGTTATGAGTGTGTTTACAGTAGCCCCATATTTTACTTATTAATTTATTTTTCATGGTGTATATTTTATTAGGTTAAACATAGTCATTGTAGGTCGTATTTCATGTACTATAATTCCGCAAGGATCGTGAAGCACATTATACACTTCATCAAACCGATCTTCTAGGTATTTACATTGTTCATCATTGAACACTCTATTGCCACTGGCATTTTCTATATTTTTTGGGTCATCTTCAGGATGATACAGTGGATATAGATACTGCATGGTAGTTAAAAACTGGATTGCTTGGTCTTTTGTAGTAATCATAGGTAAAAAAGTTATTAATTGGTTATTATAGTTACATTCTTAATTCATATATATTATCAATAGGTACTCGTATTCATTCTGTAAAAGGTATGTTATTTATTAATAGGTAAAAAAAGAGTTAATGGTATTACTCTACCCCTCAATGTACGTAAAGTCAGTGAAAACAACGTTTTTGACCGATTTTTAGTCGATTTCGGGTCCAGATGGTGTTTAGCGTATAGCATTTTACTTAAAAAACCAAAAGTGCGACAAAAGGTAGTTATATACTTATAATAGTAGGCTATTGTCACACTATTTTGTAGGACGGAGTCTACTCTTCCGACGTATAGCAGGTATACTCAGGCCAATAACTTAAAAAAAAAGGGGATTTTCACCCCTTAGACCGATTACTCAGCCTTTTCTGTTAATTCTACTCTAGTGCTTAAGTGTCTAGTCATTGTAGGCATGTCGGTACTTTGAGACCAATAGCCTCTCTTAATCCAACAAGGCATTATAGATAGTTTAGGTAACATTGCATTTAATACTTCGTCGTGGTCATAGGTAACTTGGACATTTCGGTTGTTAACAAAGGTTATTACTTGATTTCTACCTAACCAACTTTTTCTTACTACAAAGTTTTTTCGGGTAATTGGTGGAAAGATCAGTGCTTTCTCTTCATTTGACATTTTCGCAATAGCTTGGGTAATTAATTCTTGATTTTTCATAGGTAATTTAATTTAATTTAGTTATTATTTAGTTATTAATTGGTTACTTAATTCAAATATATTATCAATTCGACCTCGTGTTCGTACTGTAAATGCTATACGCTACGCTATACGTGTTTACCCCGTAACACCTAAGATTTGGCTACGGAGCATACCTATGCTATACGCCCGTGTTGGGCGGTTATTTAGCCGAAGCTTAAAGCCTACTTTTCAGTAGACTCAATTGCTTCTCTAGTGGCCAGATGTCTGACAGTTGCTGGCATATCAGTACTTTGTGACCAGTAGCCACGCTTGATCCAGCAGGGCATGATGCTTAGTCTTGGCAACATAGCTGTTAGTACTACATCGTGATCATAAGTGACTATTTGATTTTTATTATTCTTGAAAGTTATTATTTGATTTCGGCCTAGCCATGACTTTCTGACTACAAAGTTCGCTCTAGTTATTGGAGGGAAGATCAATGCTTTTTCTTCGTTGGACATTTTTGCGATTGCAGCTGTAATTAATTCTTGATTTTTCATAATTTATTATATTTAATTGTTATTTGTTATTCACTTATATTATCGATTGTACTTCGTATTGTTATTGTAAGTTATAGTCTAGTTAATTCTTTTTGATATGATTCGGATTCGTCAATGAAATCTTTTAGATAACTTGCTGTTGACAACAGTTCTTCTTGTATCGGTTGACATCCGAGATCTTCTGCTATTTGACTTAGTTTAATAATTTCTTGTAAAAGTTGTGATTGATTCATAGTTATTATATTTAGTTATTATTTATTATTCAGTTATATTATCAATTGTAGTTCGTGTTAGTATTGTAAGTATTAGAAGACTTTATATTTTAGATATTGAGAATCTAATATTTTAGTTATTTTTTCTAGATCTTTTGATTGTATTAATATATAACTTTTGAAGATTTTTATATTAAAGTTTTTGTTAGTAATTAAAGAAATAGTTTTAAAGTTTTGATTAAATTTTAATTTTAGCATTTTTTAAAGTTTTAAGTTATTATTATTTTTATATTCACTTATATTATCAAACTCACCTCGTACTCAGACTGTAAGTGCTATACGCAATGCTATGCGTGCTATACGCCTCCGGCGGTGCCGTTGTGACCCACAGCCACGTCAGCTGCTAGTTTCCGTTCTAGGGATCGGGGTCAGGCATTGGCGCCGCGAGGTTATAGGCTTAGAAGATCTCCTTCCAGCATTCGGTCCAGAACAGATCTCTCTGGTCTTCTGTCAATCCGATCAGGTTATCCTGTCCGAACATTCTTTGGCACACCTCAGTTCTTCTGAGCGAGTCTTCGTATTCACGGGTTACTTCGTCCCATGCTTGTTGATTTGTTTGATACATGTTATTTGGTTTTAGATTAGTATATGTTTGGATCAGCTTTGGCTCCGGCTATTGCATTCGAGATCAATAGATGGTGTATGCTTTCATTGTCATGATCACCAGTTTCTTTTAGGTAGAAGCTTATTAGTTTCGATATTGTAATGTGGTCTTGTAATTTCATAGTGTTATGTTATTAGAGTTAAGGATTGATGTTAGTTCAAGTATAAAGTTTAGATGGTTTTGCATTGAGTCTTTGTATTTCATAGTTTATTATTTAAAAGTTTGTATTATTTTATTGATTGTTTTTAAAGATGGATAGTGATAGTGATGTAAGACATTTTGTTTTGAGTCAAGAATTGTAAAATCATAAAGTTTGTATTGATTTGAGTAGATAATTTGAAATGTAATCATTTTGATATTTGTTTTAGTTATTATTATTATTTCTTTATTCATATATATTATCAAAGTAGGGTCGTGTCGGTACTGTAAGTGCTATACGTATGCTATACGCTATACGCTTCGCGTGTCCGCCCCGCACCTCGCCCGTGAAAATAGCTGAGGTAAACCAGACCCGTGTCCTCACACCACACCATACCACATACCGCACCGTACCACACCGCACCAGGAAAAAGGCTAAACCTTACACGGAAAATATAATGTAGTGGTGTTGTTATCATATATACTATACGTGGTTGCACGCATATATACGATCCGAAACCTGGAACGATAGGGGGGCTGGTCAAATCAAAACAGTTTGCCGATTCGAAAAGTTTTTCAAATTGTATAGTGCTACCCCATACCTCTATATTTGTTACAATTTTTTTTTACCCCGGGTGTGACAGTAGGTAGTTATATATACTAATAGTAGGCTATCGTCGCGTTTTTAACTTTTAATAAACATGCGTAATCATACTGGTATGGCACAAAAATTATCCGCTACGGCAAGAAGAGATAAAGCGGCAAGGGATAAAGCGTATGCAATGTCCCCTGACAGGAAGGCTAAGAAGGCTCATGCAGAACGTGAGGCTAGGGCTAATCCGTCTGCGGCTAAAGGTAAAGACTTTGACCACAAGGACCAGAGATGGGAAACGCCTGCTAGGAATAGAGGTAATGACGGAGAGGGTACTAAGAAAGAAGGGGGCAAAAAATACAACACTACATAATATGGACAAGATACTAAAGTTTTTTGGATCAAGCGTTATAGGAGACATCGGAAAAATCATAGATGATTTATTCACCAGCGATGAAGAGAGAGATGCTGCTAAGAATAAGATCCTACAAGTATTAAAAGAAAAAGAACTGGAACTGCAAAAAATGCAGACCGATATAATAATCGCGGAGGCTAAGGGAAACTGGCTACAAAGAAGCTGGCGGCCAATACTTATGCTATCGTTCGGGTTTATCGTTATATACAATAAATTTATTTCACAATTATCACCTTATTTAATAACTCCCGTGCTGGAGCCTGATTTCTGGACATTGTTACAAATAGGTATAGGTGGATACGTTGTAGGTAGAAGCGCCGAAAAGATTGCAGGTAAAATAAACATAACAAAAAATAAATAAACATAACAAAAAATAAATAAACAATGGGACAATTTTTTAATCAACCAGATTTTGGAACAGAGGCAAGTGATGAGATTCTACCTGTAAATAAAGCAGAGGCTATAGAGGGGAAAGGTTATTTAGGAGCAGCGTGCTTATACATAGGCAAAGGAGGAGACTTGCAAGTCATTATAGCGGGTACATTTGGTAGCCCAAACCAATCATTCACTCCAGTGCTATTTAAAGACGTACCAGCTGGCTCCATACTACCTGTGATAGTTGACTATATAATTTCAACAAACACTACTGCATCAGACTTTGTAGCTTTAAAGTAACATGGCAGTTGGCAATGGCATGGGAATAGGTATCCCAATGGTAAACTTAGGCTTAGGCGGCGGAGGAGGCGGAGGCACAGGCTTCTTGCTAGATGACTACCCTAATACGGCAGGCCACTCTTATTCACTTAGACAGTTAAGCGCTAGCACCACAAACGTTGTTAGAGTCAGGAGAGGTAGCGATAATACAGAACAAGACTTCACTGCAGCTGAAATAACGGATGGTACCCTAGTTAGTTTTGTTGGTGCTACATCGGGCTATGTTACTAAATGGTATGACCAAAGTAACAGTGCTCACGTTATAAATTTTACTGCCCTTCAGCAGCCTAGAATAGTTTCAGCCGCTGGCTTAATACTTAAAAATGGAAAACCTTCTGTTGAGTTTAACTTCGCGAACAACAACTCTTTGAATGTTTTACTAACAGCGCCGTTTACTTCACAATATTATTTGTTTGCAGTTAATTCTTGGGAGGCGCCCGAAGAAGGTGCCACATATATGTATGGCCTGCGCACGCCTTCGATTCCGTATATTTCGGGTGATGAGCAATCAAACAGCATAAGTTGGGACGGCTCTACAGGTAGAATGAAAGGTGCTGGTATTCCACAGGCTGGAGTAACTGATATAACATTCCCAAGAATTGGAACGTTTCCTCAATCACTGTACTACGCTCGGCAAGCAGTTGGTGCAATAGGATCTCTAGGCTCACAGCTAAAAATAAATACAACTCAGTACCCTTTTTTTGGTGTCACCGACAACGGATCAGCACAAGTTAATTCAATAAATTTAGCCGAAGACGGGGTAGGGAACAATAATAGCGGTATGTACCTACAGGAATTTATATTGTACTTTGCTGATCCTGCATCAAACGCAACTGCTATCGAAAGCAATATTAACACTCATTATTCTATATACTAATGCAGAAGATAATAACAGGGTATCAATTTTTTGAAAAAGAAATAGCTACTGAAAAAAGATCAGGACTAGTTATTGCTAAAGGACTTCCAAAAAAGAAAGGCGATGTCACTATATACTGGCAGAACTACGAAGAGGCAGCTCTAGACAAACCAACTTTTTGGTATATGCGCGGCGACAAATCTATGGTTGCTACTATGGGTAAGCCTTCAGAGTTTAAAGTAACATTTCCAGATGCGCCAAAGGAAGAAGAAGGGGATGGGGGGGATAAGCTACCTCCTAAAAAAGGATTATAAAATAAATCATGTAACAAAAAAAGTGCGTAATTATATAACAAGTAAATCAATAATCAAATAAAATTAAATAAAATTAAATGGAATTCAATTTACCAAGTCAGATCGTAAAAGATCTAAGTTTCGGAGACGAAGCGCGCAATAAAATATTGTCAGGTGTTTATAAATTATCAAACGCAGTCAAGTCCACATTAGGGGCTTCAGGAAAGTGCGTGATATATGAAGACGCAATGGGCAGACCGGTGATAACAAAAGACGGGGTAACCGTTGCAGAAAGCGTAGTCTTAATGGACCCGGTCGAGAATATAGGTGCCACCTTAATAAAGGAAGCAGCTAACAATACAGTGAAAGAAGCAGGAGACGGTACTACTACAGCTACCGTTCTTGCTACTTCATTATTAACAGGATTAAACAATTACAAGGGTGAAGAAAAGATTAGAAGTATTAAGGATGGCGTTTCTGAATGTTATAAAGAAGTTGTCGATTACCTTGACAATGCCAGTATACCAGTTGAGGGCGAAATGCTTAGGCAAGTTGCTTATATCAGCTGCAATAATGACCACAGTCTTGGAGATAAAATTGGAGAAGCTTTTGAAAAAGTTGGCAAGAATGGGGTCGTTCTAATGGAAGACTCGGAAACAAATGAAACTTATGTGGATTTTGTGGAAGGAACCCAATTTGAAGCAGGCATGAAATCTGCTCATCTATTAACAGATAAAGACAAAGGCACAGCGGTATTAGAAAATCCGTATATACTGATAGTAAGTTCAAACATACCAAGTGTACGACGTATACAAAGTATATTGGAGCATGTAGTTAAAACCAAAAGAGCGTTGCTTATAGTTGCGCCTATGGATCAACAACCGTATGCTACTTTATTAGCCAACAAGGTTAAAGGCAATATCAAAGTCAATATTGTTGACCTACCCGGTTTTGGCCCGACTAAGCAAGACACTATAGAAGACCTGGCCATATTAACCGGTGCCACAGTAGTTAACGAGGAACTAGGTGATGACTTGGATCTTATTGACCCTGACGTGCTAGGGGAGGCAATTAAATCTGTCACAGACGCTAAAAACACTACGCTGCAGATTAAAGAAGCAACCGGAGACTTATCGGATAGGATAGCTGAAGTAGAAAGAAAAATTGAAAAAGAAACAAACGGTTATATTAAAAAGAAATTAGAACAGCGCTTATCAATGCTAACCGGCAAGGTTGGTGTTATATACGTGGGAGCCGATTCTGCTGTAGAGTTAAAAGAAAAGAAAGACAGGGTAGAAGACGCTATTCACGCAACTAAAGCTGCTTTGCAAGAAGGTATTATACCAGGTGGTGGAACTGCTTTATTAAATGCGTCTCAACTTATAGAGCCTAAGAATGATGGCTACAAGATATTACTAGAAGCAATACAATCACCCTACAACATCATATTAGATAACGCGGGGTATTCTGATTTCGTATTCGCAAAAGCTAAGTCGGAAGAAGGACCAGCCAAAGGAGCTAAAGAAGATTGGGTGGGTGTTGGAGTAGACGTGACATGCGGTTGCTACAAAAGAATGATAGAAAGCGGTATTATAGATCCAGTGCTAGTAACCAAGTCTGCATTAAAGAATGCAATAAGTGTTGCCACCACAATTATATCCGCCGATTGTATAATCTCAAATGTAAGATCTCTTGAAAGCAATTAATTACTACATCGTAATAGATAAGATAAAGGAGGCGCCGAAAACGGTTGCTGGCCTAGAGTTAACTGAAACACAGAACACAGACATTAGGTATTTAAAAGCCGAGGTTATAAGTGCTGGCGATAAAGTTGATTATATAAAAGAAGGTAGTGTTGTTAGATACGACAAACACGCTGGCCACGGAATAGAATGGAATGACAAGATGTATCATGTTATTACTATAAACGATATTGTTTTAGTTGAATGAGACTAAGTGCACAGGATTTAAGGAATAAGAATGTATTTAAGTATTACAGGCTCGTCAGAAGATGGGCTTGTAAAACTTACAATTTGAAAGATGCAGATTTAGAGTTACTTATTTATTTAGATTGTAAAAACCATTTTATACGTAATGATTTTATTAAGGGCGCGTACACCTACTCTTGGGATAAAGCAAGGTGGGAAAGATTACGTAAGAACGATTGGATAACTGTTTTTAGCAAAAGGAACAGAACAACAATGAAGTACAATACGTATACAACTTCTTTTAAGTGTAAGCAACTTATAACTAGAATATATAGAATACTACTAGGCGAAGAAGATTTGCCTACATCAGAAAGAAGTACTTTTTATAAAAACAAAACATATACCGATAAGGTTTTCAATCATGCGATTGATAATATGATTAAAGATAACGAACGATAAAACAAACACTATGGCATTTAAAATGGCACCTAAATCCCCTGTCTTAATGGCAACGGGTAAATTCGGATCTCCGGCGAAACAGACTAAAAAAGGAACCAACCAAACTATAGAAGCGGTAGGTAAGCCCAAAGGCCCAGCCCTAACTGCATTGCAACAAGCACAAAAAGACGCGGACGCCGCTCAAGTAAGTAATCAGGTAGCAAATATAGTAAGAAACACTTCGGGAACTAATAAAGAAACCGCAAGACTAAAGAAAAGAACAGCAAGAAACAATAGTGGAACAAACAGAAAAACTAAAAACGCTGCTAAAACACAGGCTAGAGTTGACGAAAGAGAAAAATCTGGTAAAACTCGAGTAGGCAAAGTAGTAGATAAAATAAAAAATGCAATATCTCCGGCTAAGCAAAGAACAGGTGGACATAGGATCAAGAAGAAGACGCTGGTAAAAAAACTACCAGAATTAGGTAATAAAAACGCTGAAATGGGAGCGGACGGAAAAATGACTATCATATCAGCAAACATGGCAAAAAACCAAAAGCCTATGGAGCTTAAAAAGGATAAGTTTAAAGACAAGAAAATGAAGATGGAGAAAGTTAAGTTTAAAGACAAGAAAGTTAAGCTTAAAAATAATCCATCACGATAAATGGCATTTAGGTTAAAACCACATTCTGAAATATTTGGTTTGCATGACGCTACATCAGAGTTTGGCACGCCTGTTATTATAAAAGATGATTTAGAAGAAGGAGTACAAGCCGAAGCTAATAGAGATGGAACGATCTTTGTTAGCTCAGACTTGCCTGAAAGCAAAGTGCAAGACGCGGTAAACCACGAAAAAGTTCATTTAGATCAAATGGCCACTGGTAGATTGCAATACTCAGATGATTCTGTTACTTGGAAACGAGATACTAGATCTCCTGCTAGAAAATACGACAGAGCTACAATGAATGAGGGACACCCTGATTTTGAGTGGGAAAACGAAGCATATAAACAATCATAATTATGGGATTAAATTTTAGAGGAGCTGCTAATAGGTTTAAGTATAAAAACCAAAACAGCTTTCAAGATAAATCGGCGCCAGGTCCAAGAAGAGGCGTTGGCGGTGATGAGCCAGGTAGTTTAGCTAGAGCTGAAAAAAGGTTTGGAAGAATATCTAGTCCAGCTAAAATAAAGAAAAACTTCTACGGAGGCGAAGCTTATTTTCAAGATGGCTATAGCGGTGATCTAGCTAATAGTTTACCTATAACACGTAAATCAAGTTCTCCTCTTAAAATAAACATGGCTTTAGTTGATGGCGCAGCGCGTTCTGCAAAAAAGTTTACGGATATTGGAGCAGCTATTGCGGATGGATTTAAAACATTAAAGCCAGAACCTATATCAACCGATTTAGGCAATACATACCCAGAAGTTCCTGACGGCAATAACGGTGAAGGTGAAGGTGAAACAACAGAAGAAACAACAGAAGAAACAACA
>Ga0209192_10003493_pt1 | contig 10550 bp, 17 predicted proteins | sample ArcticOcean_MG_C_11_FD_187433 | JGI IMG/M metagenome (GOLD analysis project Ga0209192, IMG submission 187433) | Marine microbial communities from western Arctic Ocean - ArcticOcean_MG_CB2_154 (SPAdes) (version 2) | ecosystem: Environmental > Aquatic > Marine > Oceanic | place: Arctic Ocean... | reverse complement strand
AGTTATGGGCCTGGTATGGGTCAATACGAACCTATTGCAGACCTCAATGCTCAAAAGCGTTTTCTAGGACAAGTTAAATCACTAAATCTCAAAGGTGATACTAAAGAAATTAAAAAATCAGATTTAGACCAATTAGAAAGATATGCAGATAAAATATTTGGTGTCGTAGGTATTGACGTAGAATTTACAAGACATTTTCTTGATAGAGTAAATGATATAAGAAATCAAAGACAAATCACATATGCTGAACTCATACGCCTGTTCAAACAATCATTTAAAAAATACGGAAAGAAAATATCAAAACTTGGTGATGACGCACAAGCTGTTATCAATGATATGAAAACAGATATTAATATGCCGTTTGTATTGAATAAAACTAAAAATGGTGAATTTGAACTTATTGCAAAGACTATAATGAGAAAGAAAAACTTTTCAACATCAAATCAAAAACTATCTTTTGAAAATTACAGTAAAGAAACTGAATAGGAATAATTGTTATGCTTAAAATATATATGTTAATTTTTGTATTGGGTATAATTGGTGGAGTAGGGTATGGTGCATATGCTTACTACCAAGATACACAACAAAGAATTGCGACACTACAAACGAACAATGCAAAACTTGAAACAGTTGCAAAGACAAATGAATTAACTGTTAAGAGTTTACAAGCAAACCAAGAGAAATTTGCAACCTTAAATAAAGACTTACAAATGAAACTTAATGAGGCAGAAGAGTACGGAGATGATTTAAGAAAGAAGTTACATAAACATAACTTAACACGTCTAAGTATAAAGAAGCCAGGATTAATAGAGAAAAGGATAAATGATGGAACTAAGAAATTATTTAAGAGTATCGAGTCTCTTACTGCTATGCCTGTTGTTAACTAACTGTGGTTTTTTAAGAAAACCAGAGAAAGAAATAATAGTTCAGACAGTAGAGATTCAAAAAAGAATACCCTTACAGAATCAACCCAAACCTATTGATATGACAGATGTTAAGTTTTATGTTGTAACAGAAGAAAACTATGAAAAGTTTAAAGAAGAATTTTCAAAGACAAATGAGTCATTTGTATTTTATGCAGTAAGTGTCCATGATTATGAAAATCTTGCATTAAACTTTGCTGAAATATTTAGATATATAAAACAACAAAAAGAAATTATAATCTATTACGAAAAGGCTGTAACAGATAAACCAGAAGAAAAAATTGAGGAAGAAAAGAAATGAATACATTTTTTGATAAATGTGAAGAACTAGATTTTGTCAATAGTAATTGGAAATCATATTTCTTTGCAGAATGTTCTAAACTAGCATATCTAAATTCTTTTCCAGCAAAAAAAGAATTTAAAAAAATTGGATTTACAACATATAAATTCTTTGATGTTGAGGGAGCTCAATGTCATATAGCACAAAATAAAGATGTCGTAATTATTGCATTTAGAGGTACAGAACCAAAAGAGTTCTCTGATATTAAAGCAGACTTAAATGCATTTAAAGGAAAGTCCAGAACTGAAGGAATGGTTCATAACGGATTTAAAAACGAATTAGACAAACTCTGGGCAGATGTATCAGTATCCTTACAACGAATCGGTAAGAGAAAACTATATATCTGTGGTCATTCACTAGGTGCAGCCATGGCAACAATATGTGCATCTAGACTGGAAGAACATCACCCAGAACTATATACCTATGGTTCGCCAAGGGTTGGTGGTAAAGAGTTTGTAAGGAATTGTCTAGTAAATCATAATCGTCACGTAAACAATAACGATATGGTTACTTCAGTACCATTCTGGATTATGGGATTTCGCCATCATGGGGACTTGACATATATCAATTTTTATGGTAATATAAGACAGTTAACGAAATGGCAACGAGTTAAAGACCAATTAAGAGGTCGCTGGGCTGCCATTAAAAAATATCAATTCTTTGATGGAATAAGAGACCACAATATGGGTTCTTACTCCAAATACTTAAAACGAAGGGTTGGTGAATAAGATGTGGTTATGGTTATTATCTAACATAGCAGGAAGTTTGCTTGGTGCAGCTTCTACAAAATATCTCAAGGATACAAAACTTGGTGTCTGGGGATATAAACAATTTGAACTGATATGTGGTTGGGCAGCAAAAAGATATGGTGTTGACTTGCTAGACAAAGAAGGTATAGCATGGAAACGAAAATATCCTAAAGTTGCTGCAAAGATAGATGATTTAGAATCAAGAATAACCAAGTTAGAAAAAGGAGAAAGTAAATGAAAGCAATCGAAAATGTAGGGAAATGGATTATAGGACTGACACACATTAGTGTTATGTTCTTAACATTGGCTATAGTTTGGCAAATGTTATTTGGTTCAGTAGTACCGTTTATCGGTGGTGATGTCGTAGGAAATATAATCGGCATAATTACTCAACTAGGCAACTCAGGATTAGTAGGTCTAATCGCAGTTGCTGTAATCTTTTGGCTGTTTAGACACCAAAAAGATTTTGACTAGGAGTTATCTATGATAAATTGGATAAAAAACAGACTAGTAGAACGTACCTCACTTGATGGTGCGGCTTTAATCGGTGTAGGAATCGTCATCATACTATTTGGTGGTCTTGCACAATATGCTGCGTACGGAGCAATTGCTTACGGTGCGTGGACTCTTTACAAAGAGGAATAGTCTTATGGCAGGGTTAGAGACAGATGTGGTACTTCTTAAAAGAGAAGTTAAGGATATGAAACTTATTCATACTCGTTTGGACACAGCAATTGTGAAAATCACAGATGTTTCTAACTCTATCCATAGAATGTTAGCAGTACACGAAGAAAAATTAAACGCACAAGAAGAGGCAGTCTTTGCTGCCGAAGAACTTATAGAAACAAGACGTTCAGAGTTCTCAAATGAAATCAAAGAATTACACTCACGAATCACAACAAACACAAAAGAGTTGTTAGCTGAGGGTACAAGACAACACAAAGAACATGCACAAGCAATTCAGAAATTACACAATGATATCACCAAAAGAGTTGGTGTCCTTGAAAAGTGGAGATATGTCCTTATCGGTGGTTCTATCGTAGTAGGATTTGTTTTACATAAAATGATGGATTTTTCTTGACATTACCCACCATTTGTAGTATACTAAATGAATGTTTATAGAACAAAAATATTTATTAATTGCATCATCACAATTACAACAATTTAAAAAAAAAGGTGACTACCTTTATAATTTTAGGTGTCCGTACTGTGGTGATTCGCATAAGAATAAAACTAAAGCTAGAGGGTTTATCTTTCGTAAAGATGCAAACTTAATCTATAAATGTCATAATTGTTCTAAAGGTGCAAGTTTACAGAACTTGTTAAAACATGTAGATGTAAAAATCTATAATGACTATATAATGGAGAAGTATAAAAAGACAGATGATGTTCTAGATATTGGCATCTTCAAACAACCCAACTTTATGAAAGGAAGCTCCCCCCTCAAATCAATTAAGAAGATATCGTCATTAAGACATGACCATCCTGTTAAAAGATTTGTGGAAAAAAGACTCATACCTACTAACGTACACTTTGAGTTATTTTTTGCTCCTAAATTTTATAAATGGGTTAATACAATTATACCGAACAAGTTCTCTAGTTTAGAGAAAGACCACCCAAGACTAGTTATACCATTTTTTGACGAAGACAATAAGATGTTTGCATTACAAGGGAGAGCATTTGGAGCAGAAGAACCTAAATATATTACCATAATTTTAAATCCAGAAAAAGATAAATTATACGGACTTAACAGAGTAGACTGGAACGAAACAGTTTACGTTGTTGAAGGCCCACTAGATAGTCTTTTCCTTGACAACTGTGTTGCAACGGCACAATCTGATTTAAGAATAAAGGGTGATAAGAATGTTGTTTTGATACCAGATAATGAACCTAGAAATAAAGAGATTGTAAAACAGATTGGAAAGTTTATCGACTCTGATTATTCAGTTGTTTTGTGGCCAGAAAATGTAAAAGAAAAAGATATAAATGAGATGATTTTGTCTGGAAGGACAAAACAAGATATACAAGAATTAATCAGTAAGAATACCTTTTCTGGTATTAGTGCTAAAACCCAATTTGTTTATTGGAAGAAGGTAAATATAAATGAAAAAAGAAACATATCTAGGTGTACAAATTGACAAAAACAGAGATGATATTCTCTCAGAGCAGTCAGAAAAATTACTAACCGAATACTATTGTCGTTCAGATGAAACTTCCCCTCAGATGGCGTTTGCTAGAGCTGCAAATGCATACTCATATGGTGATAAGAAACTTGCACAAAGAATATATGATGCTGCAAGTAAAGGTTGGTTCATGTTTGCATCACCAGTTTTATCTAATGCACCATTACCAAAAGAAAAGGTAAAGGCATTACCTATCTCATGTTTCCTAGCATATGTACCAGACAGTTTAGAGGGTCTAATTGACCATTCAGCAGAGTTACGGTGGTTGTCAGTCAAGGGTGGAGGTGTAGGTGGACATTGGTCTTCAGTTCGCTCTGTATCAGATATTGCACCAGGCCCGATACCATTCTTACACACAGTAGACGCAGATATGATTGCATACAGACAAGGCAAGACACGTAAGGGTTCTTATGCAGCTTACATGGATATATCACACCCAGATATCATGGAGTTTCTACAGATACGAATACCTACTGGAGATGTAGGAAGAAAATGTCTAAACATTCATCACGCAGTAAATGTTACTGATGAATTTATGACAGCAGTAGAGGAAGATACGACTTGGGATTTAAAAGACCCAAATGATACAACTGTGAGAGAAACTTTTAGTGCTCGTAAGTTGTGGGAGATAGTTCTAGAAACAAGATTTAGAACTGGTGAACCTTATATAAACTTCATTGATACTGCTAATCGTGCATTACCACAAACTATGAAGGACAAAGGTCTTAAAATAAATGGTTCAAATCTATGTAATGAAATACATCTACCTACAAGTGAAGACAGAACAGCCGTGTGTTGTCTATCCTCACTTAACTTAGAAAAGTATGATGAATGGAAAGATACATCTTTAGTAAAAGATTTGATACGTTATCTAGATAATGTATTACAATTCTTCATAGACCATGCTGGTGATGAGATAAGTCGTGCAAGATATTCTGCACAACAAGAGAGGTCATTAGGATTGGGTGCAATGGGTTTTCATTCCTATCTACAACAACATAGGATTCCCTTTGAGTCAGAACTTGCAACATCAATAAACGAAGCAATCTTCAAACAGATAAAAGAATATGCTGTTGAGGAAACTGAATTACTTGCAAACGAAAGAGGTGAATGTGAAGACATGAAGGGTACTGGAAGAAGGAACGCACACTTACTTGCGATTGCTCCTAATGCAAATAGTTCTATGATTGTCAGTTGTTCCCCTTCAATCGAACCACATAAAGCAAATGCATACACACATAGGACACGAGCTGGTTCTCATCTCATCAAGAACAGATATCTCAAAGAGGAACTAGAAAAACTCAACATGGAGACCCCAGAAATATGGACTTCAATTATAACAAATGGTGGTTCAGTCCAACACCTAGAATTCTTATCAGACGAAATCAAAAGTATATTCAAAACAGCAATAGAAATCAATCAAAATGTGATAGTAGAACTGGCAGGAAACAGACAAAAGTACCTATGCCAAGGCCAATCTCTCAACGTATATTTTCCAGCTGGTGCGTCTAAAAAATACTTACATGAAGTTCACTTCAGAGCATGGAAAGAGGGGTGTAAAGGATTGTATTATCTGAGAACGGAAACATCAAATCGTGCAGAGAATGTTGCAGAAAAAATAGAATTAAATAAATTAACAGACCTTACAGACATCCAAAAAGAAGAAGATGAATGTATTGCTTGTCAAGGTTAGAAGGAAAAAATAATGTTAGATATTCAGATTTATACAAAGACAGACTGTCCCTTTTGTGTACAAGCAAAACAATGGTTTAACGAACATACTATAGAATATACAGAACACTTAATGAATAATGAAGAAGAGCGTCTTGCTTTCTATCAAAGGATTAATAATGTTTCAGAACAGCTAGGTGTTGGTAGGAATGGTATCAATTCTGTCCCACAGATATACATGAACAATGAGAGAATTGGTGGATACTCAGAACTTATTAAAGTGCAAGATAAGATACTAAGAGCTCGTGGTGGTGGACTTACAGTTGCATCTCAAACATACAAACCTTTCTATTATGCATGGGCTGTAGACCTTACAGTACGTCATGAGAAGGCTCATTGGATAGAAGATGAGATTGACTTGGGAGAAGATGTAAGTGATTGGAAAACTGGTAAAGTTACAGACGTAGAGAAAGATTATATTACAAATGTTCTAAGATTGTTTACACAGTCAGACGTTGCAGTCGGTCAGAACTATTACGACCAATTCATTCCTAAGTTTAAAAACAACGAAGTCAGGAACATGTTAGGTTCATTTGCAAATCGTGAAGGTGTGCATCAAAGAGCCTATGCGTTATTGAATGATACATTAGGATTACCAGACTCAGAGTATCATGCGTTCCTAGAATACAAAGAGATGACTAATAAGATTGACTTCATGCAAAAATCAGATAATACCACACAAAGAGGTCTTGCACTTGCAATGGCTAAGTCTGTATTCAATGAGGGTGTTGCATTGTTTGCTTCCTTTGTTATGTTACTCAACTTCCAAAGAGTTGGTAAGATGAAGGGTATGGGTAAGGTTGTTGAGTGGAGTATTCGTGATGAGTCTATGCACGTTGAGGGTAACTCAAAACTATTCAAAGCATTTATTGCAGAACACCCAAAGTTAGTGGATAATGATTTCAAGAAAGAAATCTACACAATGGCTAAAGACATTGTTAAATTAGAAGATAAGTTTATTGAACTTGCATACGAAATGGGTGAGATAGAGGGTCTAACTATGGAAGAAGTAAAGACCTATATAAGGTACATAACTGATAGAAGGTTATTGCAACTTGGATTGAAAACTAACTTTAAAGTAAAGAACAATCCTCTACCATGGCTAGAGTGGATTCTGAATGGTGCCGACCATACTAACTTCTTTGAAAACAGAGTTACAGAATATGAAGTTGCTGGATTAACAGGTTCTTGGGATAGTGCATATGATTAAACAATTAATTACTTGTGAGAGTTGTGAGGCAGAATTTTCTGTAAAACACAACTTAGACGAAGAATATTATGAAATAGCATATTGTATATTTTGTGGTGAAAACATAGAAGAAGATAGTATAATTGATTATGAGGAAACTAAATGAAAACATCATCAGCAAAACAAAAGGGCCGTAAATTTCAACAATGGGTAAGAGATATACTTATTGAAAGACTAGACATACACCCAGAGGATATAGAGAGTAGGTCAATGGGTGCTGGTGGCGAAGATATAATGATGGCTAGAGATGCCAGAGAAAAATTTCCACTATCAATTGAATGTAAAAACCAACAAGCTTTAAACGTGTGGAAATCCTATGAACAGGCTGAAGCTAATTGTGGAACATATGAACCAGTTTTGTTCATGAAGAGAAATAACCAAAAACCTCTCGTTGTCGTAGATGCCGAGTATTTTGTAAATTTATATAAAAATACTGATAAATCATCTAAAGATACATAAAACCCCCCTTATCAAATAAATCATCATGTCAATATTTTGACACCCCTAAATACTTAAAACGTAAAGTATGGGAGATAATCTATGGAAGCATTTAAATTAATTGCAGACTTAGGTTTTTCCATTGCGGCTGTAATAGGTGGTGGATTTTTCATTATCATGTTGTTGAAATATATACTGAATTCTGTGGTAAATAGTGCTAAAACACTAAATGGTATGATATCAGCTCTTGATAATAGGGTGAAGACTATGAATAATGAAATAGTCAGACTTGATGCATTAATCTGTCACACATTGGGTGTTAAACCAGATGTACGAAGAATGTCTGCAGCCGATGGTAAAGAAGACGCAAGGAAAGATTAATGCAAGAGATAGTTGATTTGGTAAACCAGTATGGTGTTCCTACAGTAGTCGCTGTTGGTATGTCATATTTCATATACTACATTTGGAAATTCGTAACAACTGAGATTCTACCCACACTTGGTAATGCAATGACAACATTGATTGCCTTGATTGATAGGATAAGAATGCTCGATAACGACATGATAAGACTAGACCAAAAGATAAATACTATTATAGAGTTAAATGAACAGGAAAGGGAGAGGCAGAAAGATGAAAAATCTAAATAATAGAACCAAAGCATTTTTGTTGTCTATTACTATTCTTGTAGCACTATGGGCTCATACACAAGTACATGCTACAGATTTGGTGTTTAGATATAAATCACCATCATTTAGTGGTATAGGTACGAGTGCTCACTATTTAACTATTGAAAACCAAGAGTTTACAAGAAAAGCAGAAATAAAATCAAAAAAACTTGCAGCTGAAAGAGCAGAAGAATCTGCAAAGAAAAACACAAACTTTAATAGATTTAAAGATAACTTTGAATCAAGAATATATGCAGAGTTTTCAAAACAATTAGCAGATGCTATGTTTGGTGAAGCATGTGGAACATCTTATTCAAGCACAGGTGTTGCTATTTCACCAACAGCAGAAGTATTAGAGAATGGAGCATCAACTACAAGTGATACCCAAACACTAACTTCTGACGCTGGTGGTGGAACTTCATGTAATGGAACAATGACGTTTAACGGAACAACAATGACATACACGAAAGATTTAGCTAATGACCAAGTAGTATTACAGATAGATGGGCCAGACGGTAATGAAACAATTACTTTACCTCTTAATGATTTCCAGTTTTAGTCTGATAGTTGGGTGTGCGACCATTCCTTTAGACCCCCCAACAGTTCAACCTAAAATATTCATTAAGAAATTAGAGGAAATAACGCCACCTAAAATGAAGGTGCCGATTGCTGTGTATTCTTTTACGGATATGACAGGTCAAAGAAAGCCGTCTGAAAACATGGCATTGATAAGTACTGCCGTAACACAAGGTGGACATATTTGGTTAATTCAGTCATTGAAAAATGCTGGTAGGGGTGAATGGTTTCAAGTAGTAGAAAGAGGGGCTCTTGATAATTTAATAAAAGAACGACAGATAATACGACAAACAAGAGAAACATTTGGTGATGAAGATGTAATTTCACCATTATTATTTGCTGGAGTTTTAATAGAAGGTGGTATAGTAGGATACGATACAAATACTATGACTGGTGGTTTAGGTGCTAGAATGTTGGGTATTGGTGCATCATCTCAGTTTAGAGAAGATACTGTATCAATAGGTATAAGGTTAATATCTGTACAAACTGGAGAAGTATTACTTGCGATTAGTACAGAGAAAACAATATGGAGTGCTCAACAATCTGCTACAGTATTTAAATTTTTAGATGCTGGAACAAAGTTATTAGAAACAGAAATTGGGTATACAGAAAATGAGTCAGCAACCTATGCAGTAAGAAAAGCAATGGACGCAGCTGTTATGGAATTAATTGAGGAGGGTGAAAGAAAAGGGTTATGGGAATTTAAAGACGTACACACAGTTCCAATACCACCATGTGACCATGATTTACCGAAGTTACTTAAAAGGGAGAAATGTAAATGAAAATATTCATACTTGTAATTATTATGTTTATTATGACAGGTGTGGTTTATGCTCAAAGTTCAGTATATATTAATCAATCTGGTAGTGGTTTAGACTTAGATATTACCTTAACTGGAAATGGAAGTAGTGTTGGTGCTTCTGATGATATAACACAAATTTTTGGTGATAATTTAGATATTGTTATAGATTTAGATGCTACCTCTACGGTAACTGGTGATGTGTATATTACTGGTGATGGTGCTAGTGTAGACGAATTAAATCTAACTTCTCAGGGTGTTGGTGTTGTTTATACTTTAGCCATTGGTGCTTCTGGAGACCTTAGTGTTGGTACTAGTGTTATAGAAACTAGAACTAATGCTGGTTCTGCTAATGGTGGAACATCTGTCTACACCATAGGTTCAAGCGCAGGCCTAGGTGATTATACTGATATAGATGTAGTATTGAAGGGTAGTAATATTGATATTAACGTATTAGACAACTCTAGTGGTGGTACTAGTTCTAATAAAAGTACAACAGCTGTTACTATGGGAACAGATAGTGCTGATGTTGATATAGATATAGATAAAACAGGTGGTGGTAATTCCGATATTACTTTAAATATTGCTGGTTCAGCTGCTGGTAGTGATTATACAGTAAATCAAGCTGGTGCTGGAGCTCACGTTACTACTCTACAAATTAATGGTTCATCTGCTGGTAGTAATTTTAATGTACAACAAAGCGGTGGTAATGCTACAATAGTTAGTGGCACATTTGCTGGAGCTTCGAGTTCAAATGTTGACATTATTATTGCGCCTTAGTATATTATTACTATTCATACCACAGTTGCTTTATGCAGCTGCAATTGGTAGTGTGGTAAAACAAGAGGGTATAACCTCTGTTGAAAGACAAGGTGAAGAGTCTGTCCTTGAAAAAGA
>Ga0209192_10003489_pt1 | contig 10556 bp, 25 predicted proteins | sample ArcticOcean_MG_C_11_FD_187433 | JGI IMG/M metagenome (GOLD analysis project Ga0209192, IMG submission 187433) | Marine microbial communities from western Arctic Ocean - ArcticOcean_MG_CB2_154 (SPAdes) (version 2) | ecosystem: Environmental > Aquatic > Marine > Oceanic | place: Arctic Ocean... | reverse complement strand
TTACTAAATGTTTAATTGTGTACCCTCAATCTTAATTCTTGTACACGATCTTCAAGAACATTTACAGCTGTACGCAAATTACCTGTATCAGATTCTTTAAATCGACTTCTCAGTACAGAAATTTCTTCCAGTAAAATAATAATTTTATCTACTGTTACAACATTACTTTCATTACTATTAATCATCTCTTAGTGCCTCCCATGAGTTTGGAAATAGTTCTTTAGCAAGAACATCAATTTTATCTGCAACCATTTGGGTTTCAATTTGTGTATCTGGTTTGCATCGTAGGTTACATACACGAGCAAATGCCATTAGTGTGCCACTCCAGTACCATTCTGTATACATAGATTGTGGGAGAACCATTCTAGCCATCTCTGGTGCAATATTCATGTTTAACATATTTTCATAACATTCTTTTGCCCAACCATGAATAGCAGTTACACTAGGCATAGCCCCAGAACTAACATCATACTTTATAGTTTTATTAGAAGAACCTTGCTTCTTATCTTCTGCTGCAAGACGCCATTCAGTAGGTTCATAAAACTCTACTTCTGTATCTACATAACGTCTAGATACTTCGTTCCATACTAAACCGACTTGATGTTTAACAAGTTGTCTTGCAACAAAGATAGGAGCTTTGACATGAAACTGCATAGACGCATGACCAAAGGGGCTCCAGTGATTGTGTTTTGCAAGATACTTAATTAGACGTTCATCACCTTCACTCAACAATCCATCTACAGGACCGTTAGCAAAAGGCATTGTTTCCCATTCAGATGTTTTTGAGAAAGATACACGGGCAGCATTAACTACAGTCAAATCACTTCCCATGTGATCTATTAGTTTTACTTCCATATTAACTCCTAAAAAATGGTGCCGGCAGTAGGAATCGAACCCACAACCTATTGCTTACAAAGCAATTGCTCTACCGTTGAGCTACGCCGGCAAACCCACTTATCCCCGTTTTTTAAAACGGTCATGTCTACGGGGAGAATACCCCTTAGGCCATGCTGGTTGACGGCTAGCAAGTTTAATAACTCGCTGACTTATCTCATCGTTTTTAACGATAAGTTCAGCATTCTCATATTGCAATGCCTTGATTTGGTTCTCAAGAGTAATAACTTGACCCTCAAAAAACCCTTCTTCTCTTACGGCAGGATTACCGTCAAGATGCACAGTGACTTCCATTAGCTGGACTCCTCTATAAGTTTCAATAATTTCATTCTATACCTTTCGGCATCAATTGTCAAGAACCCTTTGTAATTTTTCATAAGTTTTTTTACATCAGGCCACACAAAATCATCCCATACTAACTCCTTATCCCATTTCTTACTAAATTCAACAAGTTCATCCAATATAATCATAGTCTCAATGGAGACTCTTTTACCCAAATATTCTTTTAACAATGTAGGATGGTTATCATTTTTACATTCAAAAAGAGGTTCAAAGTTCTTGACAAACGGCTGCAACTCTTGAGAGAAGAGTTCATAGAACATCTTCCTTCGTTGCATCCATTCTTCATAATTTTTGGTGTTAAAGTTTGCAATGTATCCGTCACGCTCTTTAATAAAGTTTGATACAAAATAATTGAGGACTTCAGTATCTTTATACTTAGTAGCAGTCTTGACAAAGAAAATGCGGTCTTTCCGTTTCCAGAAAGAATCTCTAGAAACTTTTGTTCGACCGCTAAATCTATGGTAATCATAATTACCTTTGAAGTGAGCTTTCAAGGCACAATACATTAGATAGGTATCAACTGCTTGCATCGTCTTTTTTAAAACCGTCTTCTTCTACTCTGTGTTGATGTTTGCTACCACCTATACTTGATGCAATGAAACTGGCAGCTGCAAGCATAGGAATAACATATATCATCTTATCAGTTAAAAATGCTGTAAGATAGGTTGGAAAGAGAACAATCGCTCCCTTTACCAAACCTTCCTTTAATCCTTTTTTAATTTCCATATGATTTGAGGATTATATCCCTCAGATTCCATTGAGATTGAAAGTGAATTTGGGTCAGCATCTATAGGCCCTACAAGATGCCATGTATATCCTGCTTCAATGTCTTTTTCAACTTTATCAAAAAACTCTTTATTGTCTGTTACAAATAATGCGCTAATAATTACTAATAATGCTATTCCCATAATATATTCCTTATACTGGTAGTTGTGCGTGTCTAGGAAGGAAATTCAAATCTCTTGCATTTGCTTCAATCTTTTGTTTAAGTGCTTTAGATATTAAACTACCTACTGTATCTGGTTCAATACCTTCGTTTTTACAATACCAAAGCACGGCTTCCATATGTGTAATTCTTTTTTCTTGTGCAATACTCTCTATTTTAAGAGAGAATGTTTTAGTCGTACTCATCGTATTCATCAACAATCCTATTTGTTCAATTCACTTCTTTTAGTTTTATAATCAGCGACTGCTGCTTTGATTGCATCTTCAGCAAGAACTGAGCAATGAATCTTAACAGGCGGTAGTGCTAATTCTTTTGCAATATCTTTGTTTGTTATAACCGTTGCTTCGTCTAGTGTCTTGCCCTTGATCCATTCAGTTACAAGGGAACTTGAAGCTATTGCAGAACCACAACCAAATGTTTTAAAACAAGCATCTTTTATGATACTGTCCTCATCAACCCTAATTTGTAGTTTCATAACGTCACCGCAAGCAGGCGCACCAACTAGGCCAGTACCTACGTTATCTTCATTCTTATCTAAAGACCCAACATTACGTGGATTTTCATAGTGATCTAATAACTTGTTACTATATGCCATTTTTTTATTCCTTTAAAAATGAGGGTTAACCGTGACCCTCGGCGTGTGTATTAAGGCACAACCCCATCTGCATTACGCTGTGCGTAGTGCTGCATAACCAGCAGCAACAACTGCTCGTGTTGGTGTACCAACCATATACTTCATATATGTTTCACCATCAAAAGATGATACACGTTTATTCAAATAAATTGAAAAACCTTCTGTACGAAGTTTGCTAATAACCGCACGAACATTCTTAACACCATAACGTGCTGAAATCTGTTTAGCGGTTAGTTCTGCACCATTCTCTAGTGCAGCTGCGACCTTAGCGGTCTGTGTAGTAGTAGTCATTTAAATGTTTTCCTTAACATTACAAATAAGCTGGAAGTATTCCAACTTTTAAAGTGGTAGTTTTTAGTCCTATAAAAGAGAACTACCAAACTCATTAAGTGTCGATATAGCAATAGGTTGCCGTCACTTAAATAAAGTGGTGGGTATTCTGTTGCAAGGAACCCACCTAACCCCGAAAAATTATGCAGCTAGTGCATAACCTTCATATGATACATTATCGTTTGCATCTATAGTTTTTGACCAATAACGCAGTCATCCGACAATTCTCCACTTCTCTAATTAACACCTGTCGATCCTGTTTCGCCCCCATCAAAAAAAGATTAAATAAATTAGACCGGCAAGTAAGGTTATGTCTGCACATATACTCCAAAATATATATGCTTTAAACATCCACTTACTTACCTCTCGTACTATAGGGCTCTTCATCTTGATCCCCTATTAAATATTTAATCACTCTAATCTCCTTTTGGTGGAGGCGTTGGGCACTGCCCCCAAGTCCAGCCTATTTTTCGATCTGTTTCATCGAACTGTATTATATTTATACCACACTTTAGCCTAATTGTCAAGTACTTTTTTATAAAGATGTTCCTTTTGTCGTATTTTTAAAGTTTCCAATACCTACTACTAATATGCATAAAAGTCTTTCTTCTAATGGCATTTGTTCAAGTACTGTAAAACTTCCAGTTTCATCATTATATGTAATTGTTACCATTGGAGTAATATTATAACCTGTAGTTGGATGTAAAGCTTTACTCTCTCCTAAAAATACTGGCCTCTCACCATATTTAGTATACATATTGTTTAGAATAGCATCTGCTCTTCCACACACGACAGGTTTACTGCTAGTAACAAGTTGCTCAGCTAATATTTCATTATTCTTAAAAGGGTTTACTGTTGTAAGTTTATTTTTAACTACTTCTAACTTTGTTTCTGTCTCAGACGATTGCGTTGTTTGACAACCCACTATTAGAAACATCGCCATCAACATTGATAGATGTTTCATTTTGTACACTCCATTCGGTAACTGTTTCTTTCAACATAGGAAGATACTCTTCCTTATCCTTTATAAATTCTTGAACAGTGCCATCCTCAGTTACCACAAGAATGACTACTTGACTGATTTCAATTCCTGTTCTTTCACCAAACATTTCGGCATACGCTGAACCTTGGATATAATAGTTTTCATTCCAAGCCTCAGAGCGTTCCTTGGTAGATGTTTTAAAATCAATTATTGATAGAGTACCCTTATATTCTGCAATACAATCGACTCGACCAGCTACTTTGTATTTATCACTATAGAGTCCTGCTTCTTGTGCATGGATGTTATCTATATTACACAACACTCCTCTTCTTAATCTTTTGAATAAACACCAAGGAAGAAAATTCTTTGCGTGTTCTGCAAACTTTTCAGGCGATTCATTGTGCATATTGTTGAGGTAATCTTCACACATATGGTGAACCTTCGTACCTCTTGCAGCGGCAGTTCTTGCAATATGATTTGCAACTGCTTCACCGACACGTTTACGCCACTCAAACAATCCTTGTTTATTACGGACTGATAGAACAGTAGTTATAGAAGGATACTTATTTCCCTCTGGTGTTACGTAAAACCTTTTTCGATTTATCGTTTCAGTTGTCAACTCTTTTAGCTCAACTGGTACATGATTATAATTCATTATTAACTTCTTTCATATTATATGTCACTTTAACATTTACAATGTTGTATAATGTATTCCAAGAATTCCAAATATTGTTTTTATGAGTAGCATAATACTCATAAGAATATTCAGGATAGGAATATTCGAGTGGAACATTACCCCAACCTATTTCTCTATCCCACTGGTTTTTAGTGTATTTCATACATCACTTTACCTTTTTTATTTCCATAAATTCTGGATAAGCGTTTCCTGTACCTTCGTACATATCGGAACCAACATCTTCTTCTTTCTTTCCTACACGTAGACCAATAGTCTTATGTAACACATACCACACTCCCAGAGATGATGCGAACACGAATCCACCGATAGTTACTATACCAATTACTTGTGCTAAGACTGTAGCATCTGAATTGAAGATAGGAACCAATAGTAGTCCAATTATACCAGCAATGCCGTGTACAGAGATAGCACCGACAGGATCATCAATACCCCACTTCTCTAGAAGAGACATAGCAAATGGAATTGTAATTCCACCCAACATACCATATAGTACAGCAATCTCTGGACTTGATGAATATGGGTCAGCAGTAATAACTACCAATCCTGCCAATGCACCATTTAGCGTCACATTGAGAATGACCTTCTTAGTCCAGAGTTTAGATACAATCATAGCACCTAACAAACCACCAGCTGCAGCCATGTTAGTGTTGACAAATATCTTACCTAACGCTTTTGCATCAGCGATAGTATTAAATGCTAGTTGAGAACCACCATTAAAGAAAAACCAACCCAACCATAAAATCAGTGTACCCAATGCGACTAGAGGCATATTTGAGCCTGGAATATTCTTAGGTTTACCATTTTTATCGTATTTTCCATCACGAGGTCCAATAATCAATACAGCCGCAAGAGCTGCAGCGGCACCTGCCATATGAACAATACCAGAACCAGCAAAGTCAAAGAACCCTAGTTCACTGAGCCAACCGCCACCCCATGTCCAAGCACCTTCGAGTGGATAAATCAATCCAGCAAAGATAATAGAGAAGATTAGGAATGACCACAACTTCTTTCTTTCTGCAACTGCACCAGATACAACAGACATAGCAGTTGCAACGAATACCATTTGGAAAAAGAAATCAGCATACATGGAATGTGTATCTGGTTCATTCCACCCATACATAACACCATAACCACACAATAAGAAAGCAATAGATGCTACTGAAAATAGTGCTACATTCTTTGTTAGAATCTCTGTGACATTTTTGGTTCGTACTGAACCCGCTTCAAGTGCAGTAAATCCTGCTGCCATCCACATAACCATTGCACCTGATATTAGAAAAAATATCGTGTTCAATGCATAATTTAATTCAATCATAATTTTATCCTACGTTTCTCATTCTTGTTACTAGTCGGTCAGCCCGATTAGTTACTTGTTTATACCAACCAGAATCAACCATCTCATCGGCAGCTGCGTTCCAATCCTCTGCATCTACACCACGTTTCATTCCTTTAAACTTACTCAAACGAGGCCGCCCCATATTGAACATCATGTTCGCAACTATTTGTTGAACTTCTTCTGGCAAATCATCAAAGTTTTCGTATAGGATGTTGCAGTCTTGCAAGACGTTTTCGCAATCCTGCTCGAAGGCCTCAATGACTCTGGACTCACTGATTGAAGTCCCGAGCTCAGAACCGTGTTCTGGGTCTGACTCAAGTACCAGATGACCCACACCAAAAGTAGCATAACCAAGATGATCATTGTATATTTCATACTTAACGCCCTCATCTAATTCTAATTGCTTTCTAAGCTGTTCAATATTCATTATTCAATTCCTATTCCTAGCTTGGTCTTGTTAATAAGATAACTACGAACAAAACCAGAGCGAACAATGTCGCCTATTGTAAATTCTGTACAACTAAATTCTTCCATCTCTTCCAAGATACGTAGAAAGTCATGTAATCCATTTTTCTCATTTGTCTTTTGTAAATCAGACTGACCAAAATCACCGCAAAATACAATCTTAGAATCTTGACCAACTCTTGTGATGATTGTATCTAGCTCATGAAAATTCATATTCTGACACTCATCTACAATAATAATACTATTGTCAAATGTCAATCCCCGTAGGAATGAAGTTGACAAAAAATACAATGAGCCCTGTGCCTTTAACCTATCGTACAGAGAATTAAACTGTTGTTCGTTAGGCATTTCAAACATGAATTGTACCATGTTTTGATAAGGTACTTGATATAGTGCAGACTTATCTTCTTCATCGCCTGGCAGAAAACCAATCTCTCTTGTAGGAATAAGAGAGCGAACTAATACCACTCTGTCATATTTTGTTTTTAAATCAAAAATATCTTGCAATGCCAAATACAATGATACGAAGGTTTTACCTGTACCAGCACAACCAAATAGAAACTGGTTCTGTCCTTTTTTCCAACTTGAAAAAACTTGTTTCTGGTTATCAGTGATAGGTTTTATAGTGGTTAAACTACTGTGATTAATTTCTTTATTTTTCTTTGATGCCATGATGTATCCTATTTATAAAATGGGTGGGGAGTGTCAAAGAGCGCTCTACAACACTCCCCTTGGCGCATGGGCGGATTGACTTCCAAGCTTACGTAGATACTGTGTATCCATGCTGAAGTTTGATGTCTCGCCCGCACCATAATTATTTAGTAACTAAAGGGTTTTTTTTCTGATGTTTTCTAACCACTGCCTTTGTTTTCAAACCTTTATGCGACTCATTAGTCTTATATCTATCAGCTAAATGTGAATTGGGATGAGCAGATGCAATTTGACTCATACGTTCTTTAAATCCCTCATCATTTTTTGGTCCAACACCCATAATATGATCCCCAACATAAGCAAAAGCTACTGGAACTTGTGCAATATCAGAATGAGTTTTTAGATATGTTTCTCTTTCACTGAAAGATAAAAATTCATCAAATACCTCACCTGTATTTGTATTTCTAAATTTGTAAGTCGGCATTATAATTTATTCCTTTTATAGACATATTTTCATATATCAAGTTCCATTTGATTCGTATTAATAGTTAATTCCTTAATACGTTTATAGGCACTTTGTACTTGCTCTTGAAGCTCTTTCACATTATTACGAAGAATTTTATTTTCTTCTTTTATGTTTATTATAGCTTCATTATTTGATGAATAATCTAATCTTTGTTCTTGCATTTTTCTAAGTATGTAGTTCGACCGACTTTCCCTTTGCATTGATTGACTCCATAAACCATGTTGGTATTTCCCGTTTAGACCATTTCGCAAAACTAGACTTCTCTATTATATAGTATTTTTGATATGCAAGTACTGTGTCCTCACCTTTACATTCTTCTGGCATACATTGTGGTGGGTCAGTATAACCCCCTACAGGTATAGCTTGAGGATACTCTAGCAAAGGAGTTATCAATCGTTCTGTGGCATGGTGTTTACCGTAACGATGAGTGTACTCTTGCATAAGACCAATCATGTGGTCATATAACCATTTGTAGTGTTGATAACTTGAACGAACCCATATAGTGCTTGGATGGTTCTTATGTGCCAACTTGTACAACCCTACTTTATCAGCATAATCATTACCATCAAGAACACGATGAGTAGTAGATAACATCTGAGCAGACTCAAGTATCATCTTTACAACGTGCTTATCACAACTCATCTGAGCTGCAATTATAGGGTCTTCATTAAGGTAGAAGATGTTCATTGACCATACTTCTCTAAAAGATATTCAGAAACAGTAACACCTTTTTTCTCAGAACGCTTTATGATGTATTTTTTACGACCATCACTTAGATTATCATAGTCACTCACTACGTCTTTTGAATATTTTAAGTTCATCGGTTAAATTCTCCATATCCCATTACAAAATTTTCTGCACAATCTTCAGCATAGGTTTTATTATGAATATCCATAGTACGTATTTCAGAAAAACCACTTTTATTCATATCCACATAATACTTTTTTTGTACATCATCCCAAAGAACTTTAGCAGTTCTATCGCTATAATTATCAGAGCCTGTGTAAGTTGATAATTCTTTGTAGTAACGACCATTGTTAATCATTTAATTGGTCACGTATTCCAAAAAATTATACCCAAACTTAGAACGACTTTCATGCGATTCTAAATCCAATTCGCATACTGACAATCGCCGTGTTACAGCAGGACTTACTTGACCTCTGCAATTACTTTTTGTTTTCCACATTATCTTTAGTCTCCTTCATTTCATATTTTTTAAGTTCTGAAATTAATTTACTTCTCAGTACCTTTTCTTCAGATGATGTTCTTAGAGTAATTACATCTTCCCATACATCATAGTTTATCTTACTCTTGTATTCTTCTACTTTATTCATTTGATTTCCCATTTATAAAAAATATGATCTTGTATTTCTACCGTTTTAATTTTAGTCTTTGCCCATGAAGGTGTTACATAATCAGCATGATAAAAAACTGCACCGTCTGTTATATCTATGAACGGTAACTTATTATATACTATAGACTCTGCAATTGTCAATAGTCTTTTGTAAGTTTCTTTCTGTTTTGGCACATCGCTCTTACCATCGCAGAACCAGCTAAATTGACAGCGGTTTTTTACAGGATAGAATTTTGCATCATTTGGATCAGCAGTTTGACGAGTCTTCCAACTTTCTCTTGTTGGGCCCTGTTCAATCACCTCACAAATAGTATTAGGAAACTTAGGGTCTTTTACCCTATTCAGAACAACAGCTGATACTGCGAGTAATCCAGCACTACCTTGATTTCTTGCTTCATGATACATATTCATTGCAAGACATTCTACTGTTTTTGGATTAACAAAAGTTGGTGGTGAACCTGTCATTTCATTAACAGAACTTGCTGCAAACAAAATACCAGCAAAGGCGGCCTCTCGTATCATTAAGTTATCTTTAGAACCATAAGTAGTATAGCAAAGATAATAACTCCACCAACAACATCATCAAGTTTCATATTTCTCATTATAAATAACAAGCTCCTGTCCAATTAATTGCATATTCACCTTTAAGGATGTTTCCACGAGCACCATTACGAGCAGGGGCACTATATCCAGCAGGCATCAAAATGTCACCAAACTTAAACTTCTTATCGTCTTCAACATTAACGATAAATGCTTTAACACCATTATTTTTAGAAATAAGTTTGATATACTTATTACCAACTTTATATTCTAAACTTTCAGCATACTCTTCACACATTCTAAGATTAGTTGGCATGAAAACATTAAAGTCTTCTTTCATGGCATCCATCATTTTGGTCATACCATCAACAATGGTTTTAGAACCTTCTTTTACATAACTAGTCATTACACTAACTCCAAAGCACGTTTCAACAATAACATTGCACCTTCATCGGTTTCAAAACCTTCCTCAGATGCAAAATCCATAGAACTAGAACCCATCATGGTCTTAGCGATACCATAATCGTACATGGCTTTTGCAACACCCTCTACGGTGTCAGACCAAAGTGTTTCACCTTTTTTGGTAGTCATTTCAATTCCACCATTCACTGCATCTACATAATTAATCATAATATTTTCTCTCTCTCTCTTGATTATATTACCATTATACATGATAAAATAAGATTTGTCAACAGTTAATTTCACTTTTTTGAAATTAATTTAAGCATAATACTTACTGTTATAACTCTCCGTATATGCCCAGTATAAATCAGCAACATACTCCTCATCTACAAAAACATATTGTAATCTAACTTCAGAAATAACATCCTCAAGGGTTTCTGCACCATCTTCTTCTATT
>Ga0209192_10003488_pt1 | contig 10557 bp, 11 predicted proteins | sample ArcticOcean_MG_C_11_FD_187433 | JGI IMG/M metagenome (GOLD analysis project Ga0209192, IMG submission 187433) | Marine microbial communities from western Arctic Ocean - ArcticOcean_MG_CB2_154 (SPAdes) (version 2) | ecosystem: Environmental > Aquatic > Marine > Oceanic | place: Arctic Ocean... | reverse complement strand
TAAGAAGAATAAATTCATTTGTTATACCATTCTTCAGGGTTCTCTATTTTCCCATCTACGAAGTTTCCTTTCTTCATAAATTCACCATTGGGGTAGAACATTTCTGTAGGACCATTTGGTTTCCCATCTCTGTAAGTTGTTCTACGACTTAAATTACCATTTTCATGGAAATGTTCCTTGATACCATCTTCTCTTTTACCGTCTACGAATTTTCCCTTGAACCATAATTGACCATTTTCGTAGAAAACCTCCTCAAGACCTTCCTGTTTACCATTAATGAAGTTTGTTCTCATAAATACATTACCGTTTACGTGGTACGACTCTACAATTCCAGTAACGGGTTCATTCATATTTTGGTGATATGTGATTCCGTCCTTTAAGGGAAGAGGTCCGATAAATACCTCTGGTTCTTGTGAACAAGAACCCAATACTGAAGAAATGACGAAGATAAGAAAATATTTTTTCATTAAAGAATAGTAAATCAATTTTAAGTTAAGAAAAAGGTTTGTAGACCAATGAGAACTTTCCTGTCTTAACTGGGTATTCAATCTTTCTTTGTTTCTCAATACGATTATCTCTTTGGTTTCTTCTTTTCAGAACAGAATGAACAGATGTGTTGAACCACTTCTTACCTCTAACTGTTTTGATTCCCCATTCATTAAGTTTGTAAGATATCTTTCTGTAACCCAATCCCTCAACCTCATGTAGATAAACAATTAGATTATGAACAATCTCTTGTTTCTTGGAGTATTTCTGTTCAGGAACTAAATTGTTCGATGATAGGGTGATTGAAAATTCTAAATGAGAAGAAACTTCCCATAAAGGGTAATACCTAAACCTACTCCACGGTGGTCGAATGGGGTGAACAGGGGGGGGTCTTTATCGTTTCAAGTAAAGATAACTTCAAACCAACTTTGGAACACTCATTATTCTGACTATCAAACATATCTCTATAATAGAATATCTGAACTCAAACAAGAAGGTTTGGGGTATAGAAAGATTGCCAAACTACTGAATGCAGAGGGTGTAAAGACACCTCGAAACAAAGAGTTTCTTCCTGCTAGTGTCCACTCCATTCTTAAGAAAAAGAAAATTAGAGATGAAAGAATAAACAGGGAGTTTGATAAGGAAGTTTCACCACTAGAACTTCAGTATATTGACCTCTGAACAGAGTTCTAAAGTCGTTCTAAGACGATAACTGAACCACCCCCAACACTGACATTCAAATAGACTAAAGTGTCTTAAAACTCACCCCTCGAAACACTGTCTAAGTGCTTCATTGATTGTTTCTTGTATCGTCCGACCATTGATTGAACCTTTCTCTTCTCTTCTTGGTTTTGCCAGACTTTATCGTCATATGACTGTTTTCGTTTGCAGAATAAATTTCATGTAGAAATTTATGTATTTTTTGTTCACGTAAGAATTATACAATAATTTATCTTGTAACCTTTACTTCTCATCAAGATAATGATAAGTTTGCGTTACATATAATTTATTAAGGAAATAAACTAACCATGAATTTTTATACACGTTTTTTAATGTTATTTTTATGTGGAGTCGTACAAGTCTTTTTTGCAATTCATCTTTTATTTGATTTAGGTATATTACAACTTCCGTCTAATCTAATGTTCATACCTGGAATACTTATAATTTTAACGTCTATTGTTCTAGTAATATCTTATTACTATGGTAAAGAAGGAATAAATAATAAACTTTATGACGAATATGCAGCAGATAGATTTTATAGATTAGGCAATTTGGGGTACGCACTTAACGGCATAGGTTTATTTATAATATTTAGCATTCAAGATTATCAAAACTGGGATATCCAAATCGCATCAAATATGATTTTACAAATTGCTGCTTATGCTTGGTTAATTTTTGGAGTACTTTTAATATGGTTTGCAATAGGTGATTATCGAGAATCCAAACATGGGTAAAAATCATCACAAACTCCTAAACAATCTTGAGCAATACAGAAAAAATGCAGGTCTAACTCAACAAGAACTTTCAAATAAAACAGATGTTTCAAGAAAAAGTATCAATGCTATTGAAAATGGGATTTATGTACCCTCAACCGTTCTAGCATTAAAAATATCAAAGATTTTTAATTGTAAAGTTGAAGATTTATTTAAACTGCCTAAAAAATTATTATCTGTTTTGTTCTACTCAACAGTAACTGACTTGGCTAAGTTCCTTGGTTGGTCGAGGTCTGTGCCTCTTTGGCATGCCACTTGATAGGCAAGAATTTGAAGTGGGATAGTGTAAATAATGGGCGCTAATAGTTCGCTGCACTCTGGCATCTGAATAAAGGCTCCTCTCTCAATGTTAATTTTAGAATTACCGCCGCCAAATACATACAAGGTTCCACCTCTGGCTTTGACCTCTTCTAAATTAGAAACCAGTTTTTCTGTCAGAGTATCTTCTGGAGATAATGCTACCACTGGAATTTGATCATCTACTAAAGCCAGCGGCCCATGCTTTAACTCACCTGCTGGGTAGGCTTCTGCATGAATGTATGAGATTTCTTTTAGCTTTAGGGCGCCCTCTTGAACAATGGGAAAAAACATTCCTCTGCCTAAAAATAGAGCATTGTGCTTATCGGCAATGTTTGGAACAATTTTTGAAATTTCATCTGAAAGCTTTAGAGTTTCTTTAATCACTGCAGGCAAGGCTCTCAGCTCATTGGCTAAATTTTTTCTCAGGTCTTTGTCTTGCTCTAAGCTTTTTGCTATCGACATAGCCAGCAACATGAGTCCGGCCAGCTGAGTGGTGAAGGCTTTGGTTGAAGCAACGCCTATTTCTGGGCCAGCATTTGTGAATAATACATGCTCAGACTCTCTTGCTAAAGAGCTTGTTGGCACGTTACAAATTGAAAGAGTGCTTAGGTAGTCTTTTTCTTGCGCATATCTTAGGGCCGCAAGAGTGTCTGCTGTTTCTCCAGATTGAGATATGGTCACAAACAATGTCCCTTCTTCTACCAATGGATCTCGGTAACGATACTCGCTGGCAAAATCAACGTAACAGGGAATTTTGGCAATTTTTTCAAACCAAAATCTTCCAACTTTTCCGGCATGAAGGCTGGTACCACATGCAACAAACTGTATTCTTTTGATCTTACTAAAGAGCTCTGAGGAGCCCAGTCCAAAAATATTATCTAGGACATCGTCATCACCCAGCTTGCCATTAATGGTGTTAGCTACTGCGTCTGGCTGTTCGTAAATTTCTTTTTCCATGAAGTGAGAATATTCACCTTTTGTCACAGCATTAACGGCAATATCAATTTCAGTGATCTCTCTTGTGACCTTAGAATCTTTGGATGTATAAACTTGATAAGTTTCTTTGTCTATTTCTGCTACGTCACCGTCCTCTAAAAATACAAATTGATTGGTAAGTTGTGATAAGGCCAGAGGATCAGAGGCTGCAAAATTTTCTTCTATGCCAACACCAATTAATAGAGGGCTTTTATTTCTTGCGACTATAAGTCTATTTTTATCATCAATATGAATGGCTGCAATAGCATAAGCTCCGTCTAGCTCTTTAATTGCCTCATGCATTGCATCTAAAAGGTTGCCTGAAACTTTGAGGTGCTGATGCAACAAATGAGCAATGACTTCTGAGTCAGTCTCAGAGGTAAATTCATACCCACTGGCAGTAAGTTGCTCTCTTAGCTCCAAGTAGTTTTCAATAATTCCGTTGTGAACAATATGTATCTCCCCGCTTGAGGCATGAGGATGGGCGTTTTCTTGGGACGGTTTGCCGTGAGTGGCCCAACGGGTATGAGCAATTCCTAGTTTACTTTTTGGGCGCTCTTGAATCATTCCATCCTCAAGTAACTTAACTTTTCCAAGGGTTCTTAAATTGAAAATGCTGTCTTTTTGATGAAGGGCTATTCCGGCTGAATCATAGCCTCGATATTCCATTTTATGTAAGCCTTGAACTAATAACTTGCCAACGTTACGAGATGAGGCTGCGCCTATAATTCCACACATATTATTTTTTGTTTTTTGCCCAGTCTTCTTTAATGACTTGTTTGCCTCTGGCCACAGCCAAAGATTCATCTGGTACATCCTTAGTTATTACAGAGCCAGCTCCAACGTATGCTCCTTTGCCGATATTAACAGGGGCAACTAATGATGAGTTGGTCCCAATAAAGCTGTTTTCTCCGACAGTGGTTTTATGTTTGTTTGTGCCGTCGTAATTACAGGTAATGGTTCCCGCTCCAATATTAGCGTTATCGCCTATGTCTGCATCACCGAGGTAGGCTAGATGGTTTGCCTTAGCGCCCTCACCTAGTTTTGTTTTCTTTGTTTCTACAAAGTTACCAATTTTCGCATTGTTGCCAATCTCAGAACCTTCTCGGAGTCTTGCATAGGGTCCTATGCTGCAATTAGATCCAACCGTTGCAGAAGATAAGTGAGAAAAGGCCTCAATAACTGAATTGTCTCCGATGGTGACATTGCAAAGAATAACGTTGGATTTAATCGTTACATTTTCTCCAAGGGTAATCTTGCCCTCAAGAATAACATTCACATCTATGCTGCAATCTTTTCCGGCAGAAACTTCTCCACGAAGATCAACGCGCGATACATCCATTAGAGTTATGCCTTGGTCTAGTAGCTGTTCAGATTTCATATTTCTTAAAATAGATTCAAGCTGGTGGAGTTCTTGTTTATTGTTTGCCCCCACAACCTCATCTGGATTTGCTTGAATACAATTTATTTTAACCCCTTTTAGAGAAAGTATCTCAACCAGGTCTGTAAGATAATATTCACTGGCGGCGTTGTTGTTATTTATCTCATCAAGAGCTGCAACAAGCATCTCTCCGTTTACGGTCATAATTCCAGTGAAAACTTCTGGTATTTTTCTTTCTTCGTCTGATGCATCTTTTTGTTCGGTAATTTTGATAGCGTGTCCTGAGGAATCCTTTATTACCTTTCCGTAAGGCGTTGGATCATCTGGCAGCATAGATAACAGGCAGCAATCAGTAGTTTCAGAAATTAATGCTTGAATTGTTGCTTCTGAAATCAAAGGAACATCGCCATATAGAATTAAAATTTTCTGGTTTGGAGCTATCAAATGTGAGGCTTGCTTAACTGCATGCCCTGTTCCAAGCTGCTCGTCTTGATCCACTGAGCTCACATTAGGATAGGATGCTTCAATAAATTGCTTGAGAACTTCTTTTTTATAGCCAGCTACCAAAGTAATGTGGTCGCTAACCTTTTGAGCAGTATCAATCACATGGGAAATAATAGTTGAGCCACCAAGAGGTTGCATAACCTTTGGAAGATTGGTGTTCATTCTAGTACCCTTGCCAGCCGCCAGGATAATTGTGTGAATATTCAACACGCTGAAAAATTAAAGTTGATACAAGTACCTTACTTGTTTTTCCGTAATTTTTGAATGGTTTTGATTCTAGCAGCGGCTTCTGCTAGTTGCGCTGCTGCCTTTGTGTAATCAAGTGTAGCTTCTTTGTCGTGCATATTTTTCTCGGCCTGTTCTTGCGCTTTTATGGCCTCTGCTTCATCCATAGAGTCAGCTCTTTCAGCGCGATCAGATAAAAAAGTAACAATGTCTGGTTGAATTTCAATAAAGCCGCCAGAGCAAAAGAAGGTTTGTTCGTCATCTCCATTTTGAACTCGAACCGGGCCTGGGGCCAAACCTGTCAGAAGAGGTGTGTGGCCTGGAGCTATACCAATCTCTCCAAGAGAGCCTGTCGCAAAGACCATGGTGCCCTCACCAGAGTAAATTTCTTCACTTGAGGAAACTATGCTGACTTTAATGGTGGACATTATTTATAAATTATAAGGTTTTAGCTTTTTCTACAACTTCATCGATGGATCCAACCATATAAAAAGCTTGCTCGGGAAGGTCATCGTAATCTCCTGCTAAAATACCTTGAAATGATTTAATGGTGTCTTCTAGTTTGACGTATTTTCCTGGAGAGCCTGTAAAGACCTCTGCCACAGTAAATGGTTGTGATAAAAATCTTTCGACTTTTCTAGCCCTTGATACAGATAATTTATCTTCCTCAGATAATTCATCCATTCCTAGAATTGCAATGATGTCTTTAAGCTCTTTATATTTTTGTAAAACACCTTGAACGCCTTGGGCAACGTTGTAATGCTCTTCACCAACCACTAAAGGGTCAAGCTGCCTGCTCGTTGAATCTAAAGGATCAACCGCTGGATAAATTCCAAGTTCAGCAATTTGTCTTGATAGCACAACAGTTGCATCCAAATGAGCAAAGGTCGTCGCTGGAGATGGATCTGTTAAATCATCGGCTGGAACATACACAGCCTGAATGGATGTAATTGAACCATCTTTTGTTGATGTTATGCGTTCTTGCAGTGCGCCCATTTCTTCGGCAAGTGTTGGCTGATATCCAACGGCTGATGGCATCCTTCCAAGTAAAGCTGATACCTCTACTCCAGCTAGGGTGTATCTGTAAATGTTATCAATAAACAAGAGGACGTCCCTTCCTTCATCTCTAAATTTTTCAGCCATTGTTAGTCCTGTTAGGGCAACTCTCAATCTGTTTCCTGGAGGCTCATTCATTTGGCCATAAACCATTGCTACTTTTGATTCGCTAGGCGTCTCAACATTTACAACACCAGATTCTTGCATTTCATAATAAAAGTCATTTCCTTCTCGGGTTCTTTCTCCAACCCCAGCAAAAACAGATAAACCTGAATGCTCTGTAGCAATATTGTTGATCAACTCCATCATGTTTACTGTTTTTCCAACTCCCGCTCCACCAAAGAGTCCAACTTTTCCGCCTTTAGCAAAAGGACACATTAAGTCGATAACCTTGATTCCTGTCTCAAGCAGTTCATCTGAAAGCGATTGGTCCATGTAGCTTGGAGGTTTTCTGTGAATAGGCATTTTTTCCTCTGCGCCAATAGGGCCGCACTCGTCGATTGGATTTCCCAAAACATCCATAATTCTTCCAAGAGTTTTTTCTCCAACAGGTACTGAAATAGGAGCATTTGTTCTAGTTACAGCCAAGCCTCTTTTTAAACCTTCCGTTGTTCCCATGGCAATTGCTCTAACAATTCCATCGCCCAGTTGTTGCTGAACCTCTAGAACTGTTCCAGTTTCAGTTATTTCTATAGCCTCATAGATTTTAGGGATGTTAGTTTTTTCAAACTCAACATCTATAACCGCTCCGATAATTTGTGTTACTAAACCGTTACTCATTTTTTTCTCCTTAAACCGCAGCTGCTCCACCGACTATCTCAGATAATTCTTGAGTAATAGCTGCTTGTCTTACATTGTTATATAAAAGTTCTAATTCTTTAATCAAATCCCCTGCATTCTCGGTAGCATTTTTCATCGCCAACATCTTTGCTGCTTGTTCACATGCGTTGTTTTCTACAACCGCCTGATAAATAAGAGACTCGATGTACCTTGTCATCAACCCTTCCAATAATTCTTTCGCTTCTGGCTCATAAATATAATCCCAGTGAGTTGCAGTTAGCCCATCGTCTTCTATGGCTGGCAATGGAATTAGTTGTTGGACACCTGGTTGCTGGGTCATGGTGTTAATAAATTTATTGCTACAAATATAAACCTGATCAATCTCTTTGTTTTTATGAAGATCAAGCACTGTTTTGGTTAGCCCAATAAGCATGTCTGGGTCTGGTTTGTCGCCGAGCTTTTGAACATTGGCAACAACATTTCCGCCCACGGTTTTAAAAAAATTTGCTGCTTTCACTCCAATTAAAGCAAAACTTGATTCAACCCCTTGTGTGTTAAGTTCAGCTGCTTTGTGAATAACATTTTTAAAGAGGTTAATGTTTAAGCCGCCACACAAGCCCTTGTCTGAGCTTACCACTATAAAACAGGCTTTCTTGGCGTCTCTATTTTCATAAAATGGATGAGAGTATTCAGAGCTTGATGTTGCAATGTGCGAAATAACTTCTTTAATCTTTTCAGAGTAAGGTCTGCCTAATTGCATTTCACTTTGAGTTTTCCTAATTTTAGAGGCAGCAACCATTTCCATAGCAGAAGTAATCTTTTGCGTGCTTTTAATGCTCGCAATTTGTTTTCTTACTTCTTTGGTGTTTGCCATTATGAATATAAATTAAAAAGTTTGAGTTTTCTTAAACTGCTCTACGACTTCCGTGAATTGTTTTTCAATGTCATCGTTCCAGTCGCCTGTATCATTAACACTTTTTTCAAGATCTGGTTTTTCTGATGAAAAGAAGCTATGCAGAGCCTCTTCAAAGCTTCCTACTTTTTCGACTTCGATATCATCCATAAAACCCCTATCTGCAGCAAAAATACTCAAAGACTGTTGTGCAACACTCATTGGAGCGTATTGTTTTTGTTTGATGAGCTCAGTAATCCTTTGCCCCCTAGCGAGCTGGGCTTTTGTTGCTTCATCTAAATCAGAAGCAAATTGAGAGAAGGCTGCAAGCTCTCTGTATTGAGCCAACGCAGTTCTAACTCCGCCACTAAGCTTTTTCATGATTTTAGTTTGCGCTGCTCCACCAACCCTTGAAACAGATATTCCAGGATTAATCGCAGGCCTTACACCTGAGTTGAATAGATCTGTTTCTAGAAATATTTGGCCATCGGTAATAGAAATTACATTGGTGGGAACAAAAGCAGAAACGTCACCGGCTTGAGTTTCAATAATTGGCAATGCGGTTAATGAGCCAGTTTTTCCTTTCACTTTTCCGTTCGTTGCTTTTTCAACATAGGCTGCATTTACTCGAGCGGCTCTCTCTAGCAATCTTGCGTGAAGATAGAACACATCTCCGGGATACGCTTCTCTTCCTGGAGGTCTTTTTAGCAATAGTGAGACCTGTCTATAAGCCACTGCTTGTTTGGATAGATCATCATAAACAATAAGTGCGTCCTCGCCTTTATCTCTAAAGTATTCGCCCATTGAGCAACCTGAGTAAGCTGATAAATATTGCATAGGCGCTGGATCAGAAGCTGAGGCAGAAACAATAATTGTATGATCTAACGCACCGTGTTCTTCTAGTTTTTTTACTACATTTACAACAGTGGATTGCTTTTGCCCAATCGCAACGTAAATACATTTGATGCCCGTGCCTTTTTGGTTGATGATTGCATCAATTGCAACTGCTGTTTTTCCTGTTTGTCTATCTCCAATAATCAACTCTCTTTGTCCGCGACCAATTGGAACCATAGCATCAACAGCTTTTAGTCCAATTTGTACGGGTTGATCTACTGATTGTCTCGCGATTACGCCTGGTGCAACCACTTCTACTGGCGCTGTTTCATCTGTTTTAATTTCGCCCTTACCATCAATTGGAGCTCCCAAAGCGTCGACCACTCGACCTAACAAAGCCTCTCCAACAGGAACCTCTAATATTCTGCCAGTACACAATGCTTTCTGACCCTCTACTAGTCCTAGGTAATCACCCAAAACTACCGCTCCAACAGAGTCTTGTTCTAAATTAAGAGCCAGTCCAAGAACGCCGTTCTCAAACTCAATCAGCTCTCCATACATAACGTCGCCCATTCCATGGATTCTAACAATACCGTCAGATACGCTAACGATAATGCCCTCATTTTTTCTTTCTGCTGAAAGGTCTAGTCCCGCAATCTTTTCTTTTAAAACGCTGGATATTTCTGATGGATTTAATTGGCTCATTTTTTTACCTTAAAAATTTAATTGGTTTACTAATTTTTTGACTTTACCTCGAATGGAGAGATCTAGTGTTTCATCCCCAATCTTTATAGAAAGCCCACCCATAATGGATGAGTCTTCTGAAAACTCTATTATCGAACCTTCGCCATAAGAGGCAGAAAGTTTTTTTACTATCGCTGCTTTATTTTGATCAGAAGGTTGGTTTGCAACATTCACAACGATTGAACTTGTTTTATTGTGCTCTTCTAAAAGCTCTTGGTAGCTTGTATAAATTGCTTCGATCAGATTTAACCTTTTATTCTCAGCAAGCAGTTCGATCATCTTTGTAGAAATGTCGCCCATCTCATCCTGAAGAAGGCTAACTATTGTTTCTGCTATTTCAACCTTGGAGAGCTCGGGGTCTGCAATCAAACTTGTAACCTCTTTGGTTTGAGCAATCGAAGAAAGGGTTAGAAGCTCTTTGGCTACCTCGTCTTGTTTGCCTATATCCAGGGCTGCAGAAAATACAGCTTTGGCATAGGGTCGAGCAAGTGGGGACAATTCAATCATGTTTTATAGCTCTGATGCGGCTTTTGCAAGAAGCTTTTGATGTTTATCAGGTGTAATTTCTTCGCCCAAGATTTTCTCTGAGGTTTCTATAATCAACTCTGACATTTTCTGTCTGAGCTCTTCTTTGGCTTTATTTACATCGTTTTCGATGGTTTTAGAAGCAGAGGTTAGTATTTTTTCTGCCTCAGTTTCTGCTTTAGAAGTTGCATCTTTAACTATCTGCGATGCCCTGGCATTAGCTTTTTCTAATATTTCTGCTGCCTCTGCTTTGGCTTTATTCATCTCTTGGTCAAAAGCAAGTTGGGCTTCTTGCAAAGAATCGTCAGCTTTTTTGGCTGCCTCTAAACCATCGGCAATACGCTTTTCTCTCTCTTCCATTA
>Ga0209192_10003468_pt1 | contig 10582 bp, 6 predicted proteins | sample ArcticOcean_MG_C_11_FD_187433 | JGI IMG/M metagenome (GOLD analysis project Ga0209192, IMG submission 187433) | Marine microbial communities from western Arctic Ocean - ArcticOcean_MG_CB2_154 (SPAdes) (version 2) | ecosystem: Environmental > Aquatic > Marine > Oceanic | place: Arctic Ocean... | reverse complement strand
AGCGTGTCAGCCTCGTACTCGACATAGCCTTCCTCTTCTTCACTGGCACTGCTATCGAGTCTTAGTGTCGTTTTCTTGGATGGCTTAACCTGAATAGTGCCGAAGATCGCATGCATGATAGGTCGAACAACAAGAAGACCTAAGAGAACAACACCTATTAACGTTGCAATAAGCGTCGCATAACTTCTAATTGATTCATTCTCATACCAGGCCGGTTGCTCTTCGGGCGGCGTTTCTCTGAACTTGGACACTAGGACCATAATTGAATCACCCCTAGACTCATCTATGCCCACTGCGCGCGCGACCAGGCTGCTGATTCCGCTGACATCGAATGAATCTACCGAATCAGCATTACCCAAGGTTAGCTCATCAATCGCGTCACGGTTAAGAACAACAGCAACACTTAATTTTGTGATGTCTCCTGTGGAGTCTTTCTGGTACTGAATTTCACGGTCGACTTCATAGTTTCTAGTCGTCTGACTGCTGCGGACGTTCGAGGAATCGCCATCTCGAGAGGGTGCGTTCGCATCGACTAAAACCGTGTCTGCCGGAGCGATGTTCGTTGTTTCTCCTGGCACACCAGATGCTGGCGCCAGATCTGAGGTATCGACTTGAAGCATCTCTGAGCGAGTACTTGGACCTGTCCCATTCCGGTCGAATATTTCTGCTGTTGATTCAAATTCAGAAAAATTGACGGTGATATCGACGTCTGAGCGAACATTGTCCATGCCGACTATGGGTGACAAAAGCCGCATGATCTTGTCGTGATACTCTTCCTCTAGTGTACGTTTAAACGCCGCCTGCTCAGTTGCTTCAAGCAGCCCAGAGACTTCTTTGTCTGACAACAGAGAACCCATTTGGTCCACTACAGAGACATCGTCTAAGGAGAGATAGGGAACACTCGATGCCACCAAATTGACAATTGCCTGCACCTGAGATTGACTTACAACCCGGCCGGGAAATGCTTCCAGTACTACCGATGCTTTTGCTGGCTGACGGTTTCGAATATACGAACTCTGCCTCGGTGCTGCCAAGTGCACCCGAGCTTCCTTGATCGTCGATATGCGCATTATGCTCTTCGCTATCTCGCTTTCGATCGTAGCTGTATATTGAGCCTGTTCCATAAACTGACTGGTCGTCATCGATGACGCTGCGCTCAGTGAGTCCAGTGCCTGAGTGCTTCCATCACTTGGCAAACCGCTGGCTGCGAGTAACATCCGCGCCTGATAGTATTCGTCCCTCGCTACCATTAGCGTACCCGTATTCTGGTCGAGGGCAACAGGAATATTTGCCGCTTGCAGCTGCGCGAAGGCTTCGCTTCGATCAGCTTCCGACATGCTTGGATACAGTGCTCGCGTGCCGACTGCTGTGAGCGCAAAGTAGATCGAGAGAAAAACAAGCAAACAGAATAGGCCGACCAGCGCGGGAATCGTACGCTTAACCAACGGCCGGGCCAAAAATTCAGACACCGTTGAGCTCTGAACTAGTGCAATATTCTTCTGTTGGCCGCCCGATGCGCGTCCGCCGGTTAACTCACGCGACTCGCCCATATTCTCATCAGTTGCGGTTTTGTTGGTTTGAAAGTCCATTGCTGGGCTGTCTAATGTCATCGCGTCAGCCATAATAGTTCACCTTGTTACTTGTTCTTTAGCTCGGTTTGCTTACACCGGCATATTGATAATTTCTTGATATGCGGTAAGTACTTTATTCCTGACCTGAACCGTCGCTTCGAAGGCTAGCGATGCCTTCTGCATGTTCATAACTACTTCAGTCAGTGGGATGTCGCCCCCCATCTGGAACTCTTTCTGAGAATCTGCAGACGTCATCTGCAGAGAATTTACATCTTCGATCGCACCAGTGAAGGCTTGGCTTAGCCTCTCAGAGAACGCTATAGGGGCTGTCGTTTGTTCGACTTCTTCTATCGCTGGCGCTAAAGCTGTTCGAAAGTCTGCGCCTGACTTGGCTGATTCGATTTTGCTTTGATAATCTCGTATTTGAGAAAGCAATGACTGTGCACTTGCGTTAATTTCCATAGCTTCTACTCCAAATTATCCGCGTGCATAGGGGCTGGGGACGGGATGTCCTGCTTTTCTAAAATCGTTGAGTTTCTGACGCAGCGTCCGCGAGCTAATTCCGAGCTCCTTCGCAGCGCTGTCGCGTGTGGTGTGCTGCTTCAATGCGCTCAGAATTTCAGCGAGTTCAGCACTCGTACGGCGTTCGCTGAGAGAGCTGTATTTGGAAAAATCAAAAAGCTCCGCGCTTTCACTGTGGCGCGCTGGAAGCGCGTCATTCGCTGAGAAAACGTGTATGGAATCGTCGTCTGGGAACTCATCAAAGGCGATGTCACTGGATAAAATTTCGCTAGTCTCTGACAGAATGACCGCTCGCAAGATTACATTTTCAAGCTCGCGGACGTTTCCAGGCCAAGCATGAGCAACTAATTTTTCTATTGCCTGTCGGCAAATAGCTGGGCGGGAGCCGTTGGTGTGCTTTTGAATAAATACACGCGCTAAAGGCTCTATATCCTGAGGTCTGTTGCGAAGCGTCTGGATAGGCAGGACAAAGCCGCCGAGCCTGAAATAAAGGTCCTCACGGAAACCTTTCTCTCTGATAGCGGTTTTAATATTGACGTTTGTAGCCGACACGATGCGGACATCGACGTTGATGGGCTTCGTCGCACCAACTCGATAGATTTGTTTCTCTTGAAGGACCCGCAGTAGCTTCGACTGGAGATTCTTTGGCATCTCACCTATTTCATCGAGGAATAAGGTGCCACCCTCGGCCTCTTCGAAGAATCCCTTAGTGATCTGAGTCGCACCGGTGAACGCGCCCTTCTCGTGACCAAATAAAGTGTCTTCTACTAAGTTTTCAGGTATCGCAGCACAGTTGAGGGCTACAAAGGGCCCATTAGCGCGAGGGGAAGACTCGTGTACAACCCGCGCTAGCACCTCCTTGCCCACGCCTGACGGCCCGGTGATCATCACCTGAATGTCTGATTTGGCGACTTTCGAGGCGAGCTCGAAAAGCTTGACGCTCGCGGGGTCTACGAAAACAAACGGGTAGTCATCTGTCATGGTATTCATAAGTTGTCTGCTAAGTTCGCTTAGGTTTATGACTTCGAACCATATAAAGCAAATTGCAGGCCAATTATTTTTAAACTAATAAATACAATAACTTAAATTAGACTAGTCAGAATTTTGACACCCAATTGCAGGACAAAGTGGCTAATAAAAACTGGAGCTGTTGGAATTCGAACAGCCCCAGAGCATCCTGATTGACGCATACAGAGAGGGGTGAAGGCGTGGCGTTGAAGGTCAACATTAAGATCGTGCTGAGAAAGGGTATTTGGCCCAAGGTCTTCAAGGAAGGAGGTCAGAGGTCTTCCTCTAACACCTTGGGCCAAATTTGCTTGCAGGTGCCTCTCACTGGGCACCCACGAACTCGGTAGTTCTTGGTCGGCTAGTCATTCCTAGCCTAATTCTTGCTCAGTAGGGTTAGCTACCAAACTTCATTCGTTTCTGCGCTCACTGGAGCAGGGTCAACACGCTCTGTTTCGCGACGTTGGCTTGCACTGAGACTGCAGTGGCTGCCTGCGCAACAATCGAAGTGCGCGAAACCTCGGTCGTCTCGGCTGCATAGTTCGCGTCTGCGACCCTGCTGAGCGAAGACTCCTGATGGCGCGGACCGTTGGTCAAATTATCAGCTGCACGCTCAAGACTCGAAACGCACGCTCCATACTTCGCCCGTTCCTCAGACGCGGCAACAATCGCCTCATTGAGCTGTGTAAGCGCATGTCCTCCATCCGCTCGCGTGGTGATAGTGATGCGCTTGTCGGCGGACTGGTCTCCACCCAGGGTATTGAGCACGCCAACGGCAGCTTCATCTCCCTCCAGCCAGAACACTGCACGCCCGTAGGCCGTGGTGATGCGACCTTGGCCCCCGCCTTCGGCAGCAAGCTTAGAATTATTTGGTAAGTTGAGCGCGCGACTGCCCTTGTTCTCAGTGACGCTCATGATGCGCGCGACATCCTCGCCTTCCTTTGTATTTCCGGGCTGGGCGTAGATAGTGTCCCTGGGATTCCAGGAATTCAACATGACGGCCATTAAATGATAGGCATCTTTACCAACTTGGATTGTTGCCGATGTCGCAGCAGGGGTTCTAACGTCGTGTCCGTTGAGCGGGGCCATCGTATTCCAGAAGGTATTCTCAGCAATCCATTGAATCTCAATTAGCAGCGCACCAAACTCAGTGTCCACCTCCGTAAGATCCCCGAGCGAATAGCTATCTGAAGCGGCATGCGCAGCGAGTTCATGCATCCGTTGGAGCATGCTGACGATCTCACCGGTGGCGCCTTCCACAATTTCGAGCATAGAGATGGCAGCGTTGGCGTTTCGAGCCGCCATCGCAAGGCCACGTACCTCAGCCCCCAATCGATCCGACTCTGATAATCCCTCGACACCGTTGTTCGAAGAATTGATTCGCTCATTTTTCGAGAGTCGCTCCATTGCCGTCGCCTGGTTGTATCGCTTCCTTGACCGCGTTCGCTGCATCAAAGAGAGGATCGATTATTTTAAATAGCACTCATATTTGTGCGCATTATTAGCCGAGATTAGGCAATCTGCCTCTCGACTTTACTGCTTCCTTGCCCCTGTTCACCTTTGGTACATGTAGGTATTTGGCCCGAGGTCCTCGGGACAGGAGGTCAGAGGTCTCTCCCTCACACCTCAGGCCAAATTTGCTTGCGGGCGGCTCCTAGAGAGCGCCTGCTAATTCTTTGCCTCGGCCTTACCGCCTTACTGCAGCAGCGACAGTACGTTCTGTTTCGCAGCATTCGCCTGCGCCAGCATTGCTGTGGCAGCCTGGGCGATGATCGTCGTGCGCGACAGCGCTGTCGTCTCAACAGCATAATCAGCGTCGGCGATACGGCTGCGAGACTGTTCCTGGTGTCGTGACACATTCGTTAAGTTGTTCGACGCGTGTTCAAGCCTATTAATGTACGCACCGTAGGTCGCGCGTTCTTGTGAGGCCGCAGTAATAGCTACGTCTAATTGGGTGAGGGCAAAGCCCGCGTTCGTCCGTGTCGTTATGTTGATACGGTCGTCGGCATTTTGTGTGCCACCAAATGTGTTGGTACCGGCGGCGGTGACATCATCACCACCTTGGAATAGCACCGCCGAACCGAAGGAAGAAGATGTCGTTCCTATTGCCGTGCCGCCTATTGCGGTGAGAAAGTTGTCCGATACACCGTCACCTGCAACATAGGCGTTTGCGGTAGCTAAGGTGGCGCCGCCAACCGCTTCGGCCAAACGCTCATTCTCATGTGCCAGATCCACAGTATTTTGAGGATTCCATGAATTGAAATTCAGTGTCATCGTCTGAGCCGAGCTCTTGCCAATCTGAATGACGACCGACGTCGCGCTCACTGCACCGAGTGCGGAATCATTGCCACCGTTCATGAGCGACATCGTGTTCCAGACAGTTGTATTGGATATGCGCTGGATCTCTGCCATCAGTTGGCCGAATTCTAGATCAAGCGACTTGCGGTCACCCAGTGAGTAAGTATCAGATGCAGCTTGGACGGAGAGTTCACGCATCCGCTGCAACATTTCTACGATCTCAAAGGACGCGCCCTCTACAGTTTCTAGCATAGAAATTGCATCGTTAGCGTTGCGAGAGGCCTGTTGTAGACCGCTGACTTCCGCCTTCATTCTTTCCGAGATCGCAAGCCCGGCTGCGTCATCGCTTGCGGAATTAATCCGCAAACCAGTCGACAATCTTTCCATCGCCGTCTCTTGATCCCGATCGTTTCGGATTATCGAATTCGTCGCGATAATCGCTGACATGTTGCTGTTGATTACACTCACGGCTCTGACCTCATGATTTTACTTTTAAATTTACATTCACTGACTAATTGAACGGTTTCTACTGCAGCAGCGACAGTACGTTCTGTTTCGCAGCATTCGCCTGCGCCAGCATTGCTGTGGCAGCCTGGGCGATGATCGTCGTGCGCGACAGCGCTGACGTCTCAACAGCATAATCAGCGTCGGCGATACGGCTGCGAGACTGTTCCTGGTGTCGTGACACATTCGTTAAGTTGTTCGACGCGTGTTCAAGCCTATTAATGTACGCACCGTAGGTCGCGCGTTCTTGTGAGGCCGCAGTAATAGCTACGTCTAATTGGGTGAGGGCAAAGCCCGCGTTCGTCCGTGTCGTTATGTTGATACGGTCGTCGGCATTTTGTGTGCCACCAAATGTGTTGGTACCGGCGGCGGTGACATCATCACCACCTTGGAATAGCACCGCCGAACCGAAGGAAGAAGATGTCGTTCCTATTGCCGTGCCGCCTATTGCGGTGAGAAAGTTGTCCGATACACCGTCACCTGCAACATAGGCGTTTGCGGTAGCTAAGGTGGCGCCGCCAACCGCTTCGGCCAAACGCTCATTCTCATGTGCCAGATCCACAGTATTTTGAGGATTCCATGAATTGAAATTCAGTGTCATCGTCTGAGCCGAGCTCTTGCCAATCTGAATGACGACCGACGTCGCGCTCACTGCACCGAGTGCGGAATCATTGCCACCGTTCATGAGCGACATCGTGTTCCAGACAGTTGTATTGGATATGCGCTGGATCTCTGCCATCAGTTGGCCGAATTCTAGATCAAGCGACTTGCGGTCACCCAGTGAGTAAGTATCAGATGCAGCTTGGACGGAGAGTTCACGCATCCGCTGCAACATTTCTACGATCTCAAAGGACGCGCCCTCTACAGTTTCTAGCATAGAAATTGCATCGTTAGCGTTGCGAGAGGCCTGTTGTAGACCGCTGACTTCCGCCTTCATTCTTTCCGAGATCGCAAGCCCGGCTGCGTCATCGCTTGCGGAATTAATCCGCAAACCAGTCGACAATCTTTCCATCGCCGTCTCTTGATCCCGATCGTTTCGGATTATCGAATTTGTCGCGATAATCGCCGACATATTGCTGTTGATTACACTCATGGCTCTGACCTCAAAGTGTTGATTATGGCTTTCACTCCCGCTTTAAAAACTTGAGTGACCGTTCTACGAGGAGCCATTCGACATCTACCCTGAAGACTTTAAAAAAATTTTTCTTCTCTAATAATTTTCGACGAATTCGTTTACCTCTATTGAATCAGCCATTTGCTTTTTAAGGCTATTTGTCCGCAATTGCAGCTAGGAGAGATAGCAATTATTTTCATTGCTCTTTTCTTGTGCTTTTTAATATGCTTTCTAGTTATAGAGCTTTCTATTAATTATAAGTATTGAGTTTTCTATTTACTCTTTTCTTTTTTAGTAAAGCCAGGCTGGTTTCTACCGATTAGCTCAGTACGATGGAATTAAAGAGTAGAATGATTATGATTGCTAATAGAAAGAAGGGCATTTCCGCTTACCAGTCAGTGGCCATGCCAACAGCAGAAACGCGGGATCCACACGAATTAATCCAACTCCTATTTGTTGGGCTCACAGACCGCATTGCCGCTGCAAGGGCTGCGCTCGCAAGGAACGATCGTGAGGAGCGCGCTAACTCGGTAACCAAGGCGCAGAAAATATTATTTGGGTTACGCGACAGCTTGGACTTCGAGGCAGGTGGAGAGCTCGCGAGCAACCTCGATAGCCTTTATGAGTATTGCATTCGGCGGCTGACTCGCGCGCACTCGCGCGAGGATGACGGCATTTTCGAAGAGGTAATGGATCTGATGGTGAGCATTCGCGATGCTTGGGACTCGATTCCAACCAATTCAGCGGCGGCACGCGTTCAGTAGCGGTCTAGTCCTGTCCTAACTGATACTTGTTAATCTTCTGGATCAGCGAGGTCCGGCCAAGCTGCAGCAGGCTGGAGGCCTTCGACACGTTGCCGTCGGTCTGGTCGAGCGCTAGGCGAATCAAATTCGACTCTAGGTTATTAAGTAGCTCCTTGGTCGACACCCCCTCTGATGGGAGCGAAGTCAGCGTCCCCGACAACTCAATTATCTGCTCGAAGTCATTCTGGTAAAGCGGCGAGGCCTGCATAGTCGATGCGTCCACGTCGACGGTTAGCTGCTCGTTAAGACCGGCTGACGGGGATAGTGGGCTCGTAGTAGTTGCGGTTTTGGACAGGACGGCCGCTGCCGCGCTACTCTCGAAAATGGCCACCACATCCACCATCTCTCTGCTAAGAAATTCCTTAGGTATCAGTAACATATCTATATTTTGACCAGGGTAAAGTACCGAGAATCGCTGCACTAGATTTGATAACTCGCGCACGTTGCCAGGCCAGGAGTAACTCTGCAGCACTGCCACGCTGCGCTCAGAGAATCGAATGGGGTCTAATTCGCTACTATGCACCTGTGCGAAGTGGCTCAGTAGGCTTGGAACATCGTCGCTGCGCTCGCTCAGCGGGGGGATGGTAATCGGTATCACGTTGAGCCGGTAGAGAAGATCCGCCCGAAACGCGCCCTCCTCAACCATTAACTCGAGATTACGATGTGTCGCTGCCACGATGCGGACATTAATCTTAGTCTTGCCGCCGCCGCCGACAGGCTCGACCTCTCTTTCTTCCAATACCCGCAGAAATTTCACCTGCAGCTGGCTCGGCATGTCGCCTATTTCGTCTAGGAACAGGGTGCCGCCATTCGCTAACTCGAATCTCCCCTTGCGGTCGCATGTGGCCCCCGTGAATGAGCCCTTACGATGACCGAATAGCTCGCTCTCAAGCAACTGCTCGGGTATCGCTCCGCAATTGATAGCGATAAACGGCCCTTTGGCTCGGGGCGAATAGTCGTGCAGCGCCCTGCTCACAAGCTCCTTCCCGCTGCCAGTTTCACCCCTGAGTAACACCGGGGCATCAGAACTCGCGCACTGCAGGATTAGTGAGCGCAAACGCTCAACCGATTCGCTCTGTCCCAAGATGCTGGAAGATAAAGCGCCTTTGCTTACAGTCATGGGGATTATGCCCAATTAAGTCGTTCTATTGAGACGAAGTAACAATAAATCAGACTGTTAACCCGCTTTTTTGGTTGTGAACAGTGTAACGGCTTTAACGCAGTAATATCAACTTCCGGCTCCCTTTCCCCCATCCTTCTGACAAAGAGCGCTCACTAATTCATCCAAAGTTTTTAGTAAAGTCCTCGCATCTGCTGTCGATTGGCCCTTTGACTGGAAGTGAGCCCGCGTAAACTTTGCGATCGACACCGGTCATGCTTGACAGCAATCAGAGGTCAGAGGTCAGAACTCTACTAATTCCCTACACGGAATGCTCTGATGACGCTTAGATATAGATTACATGACGCACGCGATGCTGTCTCGGTTACCGAGACTTCACACACACGCTCGCGCGCCAGAAATAATAGACGCACCACACCCTCCGCCTTCGGCCTGGGTGGTTTTTCCGTGAGCGCTGTAAAGTGCGCGCGCGCGCCGGACTCCGCTAGAGTTAGCGCGTTTATAGCTTTGCCACTTCTCGCTCTGCTAATACAAACCTCCTCTTTACCTAGACAGGTCTTGGACTCGTTGCAAGCAGCCTGGTTTGGCCGCGCCCGCAGAAGCGCGCGTTTCGGTCTAGTAAGGGGGCGCCAGCCTGAAATCAGGAACCACAGAATTTTGAGTTACTTAACCTAATTTAGATCGGTGGGAGACCAGCTTGGGGCGGATTATGCCTCGATGAAAAATGGCTAGCTAAAAACACGCAGAAAACTGACAAATTTTGTCATGAGCTGTGGCGAACTAGCGAAAAAGCCCGCAACCGAAGATTAGATTACTTATACACTTATTTTATATCGACCGTTCGATATAAAACAAACACTTAAGACAAAATTTAAAGGAATTTTACATGCTCGCTATAAATTCGAATCGCTCATCACTCATCGCCCAGCAGGCGATCGCACGCAACCAATCTGCGATGACGCAAACTATCGAACGTCTATCGACGGGCAAGCGTATCAATAGCGGCTCCGACGATCCGGGTGGACTTATGATGGCAACTCGACTCGACTCGCTGTCTCGCTCAAGCCAGCAAGGCGTTCGCAACGCGAACGACGCGATCTCAATGCTCACGACACTCTCCACAGCAGGGCGGACAATCGTCGAAATTCTGGTACGACAGCGGGAGCTCGCAGCACAGGCCTCAACCGGCATCCTGAACAACCAAGATCGGGTGATTCTCGACAATGAGTTCAACGAGTTAGGCCAAGAAATCACGCGAATCTACACGAACACTCTGTGGAATGGTGACCAGGTCATGCTCAACGGCTCGGTAGCCGGTCAAGCTGCCGGCACGACCGTGACCCTGCGGTTAGATGCTGCACCCACCAGCACGATGGACATGAACTTCAAGACATGGGACTTCACAGCAACAACAGCCGCAACGAACGTGTGGGGCGCCACCGGTGCAGCCAACAACAATCTTACCGGTTTCCAATTCACACCGAAGGCGCAGACAAATGCACTAGGTGAAGCCAATAGAGCTTCTTTCACCCGCATTGACACCGTGGCACTGGCCACCTCAGCTATCACACTTCTGGACGCGGCGATCGCAGGCGCCACAACAGAGGTCACGCAATACGGTGCCTACGTATCTCGACTCGAATTC
>Ga0209192_10003463_pt1 | contig 10595 bp, 8 predicted proteins | sample ArcticOcean_MG_C_11_FD_187433 | JGI IMG/M metagenome (GOLD analysis project Ga0209192, IMG submission 187433) | Marine microbial communities from western Arctic Ocean - ArcticOcean_MG_CB2_154 (SPAdes) (version 2) | ecosystem: Environmental > Aquatic > Marine > Oceanic | place: Arctic Ocean... | reverse complement strand
TGGATCCACGGCGAGCTGTCCTGACGGGAAATCCGTTTGCTCGATCACGACGGCATCCGGGACTGACGGAAGTTACACTGTTGTTTACGGGGGATCGCCTGTAACGGGGTTGATGGTGTTCGTGCGTAACGATTCGGGGGTGGACACGGCGTACACGGCGTTCGGAACGGACAAGGCGATTCTGAAAAACACGGGAGCGCTGTTCGTGTACTCGGGAACCGCGTGGATGAAAATCTTATAAAAACAAAAGCGCACAAAAGAAGCTGGCGACGGAGGCTTCCGCAAAACCTGTAGGTTAGTTTTTTGTGTCACTCCTGATCTGTTATTTACAAGTCACCACCGCCGTCAAGCCCTTTTACACTCAAGTAACGAGGCAACGAGTAAACGCAACGCACTATTTTAATTCTCAAGAGTCTTGTTTTTACTTTAAACTTCCGCCTTTCGTTTAGCCTTTCGGGTTTCCAATCACCGCCTCCGGCAACCTCTCCACCGTGTACCTGTGCTGCTGAAGGTACATGATGGGCACGCCTGGGATTTTCCGCAGCCGGCGTTTCAAATCGGTATCGCACGTCGCCACGACGTAGCACTTGTGCTGCCGTACGCGTTCGCAGATGCAGTCATCCGCGTAGGTTCCGGGGTGCGTACACGGCAGCCTGACGAACCGCGGGTCCTTGGCTACCCTGAGCGCCACGCGGTACTTCTGCCCGAGTTTCTCGAGCTCCGCCATCACGCAATCGGTCACGTGCGGCACGCACTGCGCGTACAGGCAATCCATCATGCCCTTGACCAGGTCGATTTTGTTTTTAATCGAAAAGTTGATGAAGTTGGTATCAACCAAAACGCTGTACGGGGGCCCCAGCGCGCTATTGTGTTTGAAGAAAAGCGAAGACGACGTGGCCTCGACGTGTTTCACGTCAGGCGCGTCGTCGCGTTTCTTCTTCCGCTTCTGCCCGCTCTTGTCCACCCTGGCCTCCTTGGGATTCAAGATGCGCTTCGTCTCGGCAAACTTTTTGGTTTTCGTTTTGTTCTTCCCCATCGTGGCGCGTGGGAACCCGGCGCGTGACGCGAGTGAGCGCGTACGGTGGGAGACGCGATACCCGCGATACCCGCGTTTGAGGTGACGAGGAGAAATCCGCGAGACGCGAGTCGTGAACGCCCCCGCGCGCGCGAACAATGACGAGGGAAGAAACACACACCACCCGCCGACATTGATTGTAGGCGGCGGTGAAACGATGAGTTTGGACGAAAACGCGAGTCGCGTTCCGCCAGGCTTATGTTGCTGAAATTTCAGTTTTTACCCCTTTGACACTCGCGCGGCGCCGCGCGTTATTACACGTCCATTACAACACCGCCCACCCTTTCTATCGACGTATCGGCACCGTCGCCTCCGTCTCCGCCGTAAATCGTACCTCGTCTCCGTCGCGTGTCACCGCGTCGACCCCCACAAGCACAGCTGACACGGCGCTTCCACCACGTGTCCCCTCACCGCGCGCTTGCTCACCGGAAGCTCGCAGGTCCAGCAATTGCCGTTCACGTTGTCCAGCCACACCCACGTTTCGGCTTGGCACTGCCAGCAGTCCACCACGTCCTTCTGCGCGAGCGCGGTGTGCGGAGTGCCTGCCGCCCTGGCCGCCGCGCTCGTCGTCGCTGCGCGCAGGTGGTGCATCATGCAGCACGAAAAAATGCACAGGTGGAGTTGCAGCGCCGCGAACGTCGCCGCGCCTACCGGATACGCCGCGAGCGCCAACGGGAACAACGCGGTTTTCGCAACCACGCGCGCGCACGGACTCATTGCCGGGTCGTCCCGGAAACCGCACCAGCACGTGCTGTCCAACGTCCCGTCCTTCGGTGTGAACGCCAAGCCCATGGACGCGGGCGTCGGGGCGGTGAAGAAACCGACTCCTTGTTGTGCGCGAACCGGAGGCACAAATCCCGGTCGCATCGACTGCTGGTTCGGTGCCGCTCCTCGGCCGTACTGCGCAGGCGCTGCGGTAGGTGCCGTAGAGGCGCTCGTGGACGCGACACCCGCCTTGACCGCGGCGGTGCCCAGCGCCGCGGCGCCTTTGCCCATCAACCTCGCGACGCCCGCGACGCCTTTCGCGACCGCTTTGAAGTCGTCGGATGTTGATTTCGGCTGCGGGTGGGTGACGGACGGGACGCCCGGATTAGCAGGCGCGGGCGGGTACTGCGGCGGACCCTGAGTCACGCTCGGGTAACTCTGCGGAATCGGCGGAGCCGACGGCGGGACGCGGTACGGGTTCGGGGACGACATGGCAACCCGACGAGCGAGCGAAGCGCGCTCGCCTTGTGGCCGACTCCTTCCAACTCCTTACTCCTTCCAACGAACTCGAGAACGTCGATGAAAAGAATAACCGTTTCAAAACAATCGGCGTGTTCCTATGAAGCCAAAACGACCCGTTTCAACTAGTCAACTTGGCGATGAAAAAGCCCTTTCAACACTGATTTGCTTGGCTTTCTTTTTGCTTAAATGTCGCCTTTATTTCCACCGAGGCTCTCGCCCTCTCTGCGGTGAATCGCAGTGTTTTCATCGGTCGTGCCGACTGGCATTCGAACAATCGAGGCTTACCCCAATCTCATCCCATCGCGTCATAGATAGCTTCGCGAGCGGAGGCGCGACACACGCGGGCGACAGGCAGGTCGCGCCGGTTCGTGCGTGGCGGCGCGCGCGACTGTCCCAGGCGGGGTATTCCCGTTGGACAGCCCGTGTGTGCGCCAAAGGGGAAGGTTGTGGGTTGACAATTCGTTTTGCGAGTGCGTGCCCTTTCTTCTCGGGGCAGCGACGCTGGAGCTGACGTGTTCCGGCTGGAGTATCGCCATGCGCGGCGGCTCGCGACCTGTGGACACAGGCGATTCCCGCGTTCCGAGACCGGCAACGTTGATGATGGGCGACACCGCAATCCTCGCGACCGCCTCGGGGGTTCCGGCGGGGGCGAATTTCGCCGCCGTCGAAACCGGTCGCGTTTTCACGCACGCGCGGGACCGCCGCGTTCCCGACCACCCGGACTGGACCGTGGACGTGCCCCTGCGCCTGCGCGGTCGCTCGCGAAGAGGCGCCCCGGATGTGGCACTGGAGTTGCTCAGGGTACGTATCGGCCCTGAGCGCCCGCAAGGCACGCCCACCCGAGACGCGGTGTGGCCAAACACAAAGGGCGCGCAATCGCTGAAGCGCAGGGCCGTGGATTTGTGCGAGACGGCTCTGGTGGTGGCGTGCCTGGGCGCGGCGGACCCGCGTGGAGTCGGCGCGAAGGTCTCACTGGCGCTCGCGGCGGGTGGCGCCGCGAGGGCTGCGACGTTCGCCTTGAATCAACGACGCGTCGCCGGTACTACCGGCGCGGAAACGGAAAAAGCGCGACATCGGCGTCGCGGCTGGACCAAACACGCCACCGACCCAAACGCGCTGCTCGCGCGTCTTTGCGACGCCGCGTTCGCGCTGCACGTCTCCGGCGCCGCGCTTCGAGTAGTGTCTCCGACGACGCACCACGCGGTGAAAAGCGCGTCCGTGCTGGCGGGCGTCCGCGTGTGTTTCTCGCAGCCCACGCGACGGCGACGGCGCGCGATTGGAAACTACCAACGCGATTCGTCGGAGCGGATCCGTGGGGGGGGTGTGTTGTTCGGCGGTGACCGTGGGACCGACCGACACGACACAGCCGCCACTGGTGGCGGTGTTGACGTCGCCGCGTGGCACGCGCGGTATCGCTGGGCCGCGCTTCGTTTAGCCCCGCTGGTCCCGCCGCGGCCGCGGGCGCTCAATTTCAAAAACGTCCTCGCGACGCTCGCGGGTGTGGTAATCGCGACGAGCAGCGGCGACGCGACGGAATCGACCTTCAGTCCCTTTGGCAACGGAGGGCACGACGCACCGGATGGGTCAGGGCTCGCGGCGTATGGAGGCCCAAGGCCTTCCGGGTTTTGCAAACGCCTGGACGTTTCGTGGAGTCGCGGCGGGGGTGGAAAAAACAACAGGTCGGGAAAACGAGGCGCGACGCGGCGCGGGGGTAAATGGGGGGGCTCTTCTTGGGCGACCAAAGGGTCCAATCACGGGTTGGATTTGAGGGTGCGTTTCGAAAATCTGGGAAATGTCACGGCTGCTGAAATCCTGGCGCCGGCGGTGCCGGAACCGGCGTCCACGGACTCCTCGCAACGGAGCTCGCCCGTGAAATCTGGACGGGGAGGAAACGCGCGGAACGCAGAGGCGTCGTTTGATACCGAGAATCTCGAGAATCCCTCCCGGGGCTTGACTGCGTCGCCCCAGGCCCTGGGAACAAGGGAAGCATCGGACCCGTCCAGTGAGCGCGTGGTCGCGGGTGACATTTGGCGCGACGCGCGTTTCGACGGAACCGGCGCGTCGACGTTTGAACTAATGACGCGGGCGCTTTACCTCATGCTGGCGTTCACGCCCGTGTTTCTGTTCGCGCTCCCGATGCTCTGGCTGTCTTCATCTGCGCTTTTGAAAGCCCTGAGTGCCAGCGATACCCAAGCAAACGCCCGACGCGCCGCGCTTCGCGTGCATTCGTTTACGTGCCTGCACTTCTCCGTTTCCCTGTGCGGCGCCGCGCTCGTGAAGTGGGCGCAGTGGGCGAGCGTTCGGCGTGATATGTTCCCGGCTGATTTCTGCGACGCCATGGGTCAATTCCACGACGACGCCCCCAAGCATGGGTTCGCACAGACGGAAAAGGAAATCACAAAGCACCTCGGCGTGCCCATCCACAAGATCTTCTCGCACTTCCCGAAGGAACCCGTGGCGAGCGGGTCAGTGGCGCAGGTGTACCGCGCCGTGCTGCGGCCGGAAATAGCCACCGCGTGCGCGGCGAGGGACCCCGAGTTCGCGAGACGGGTCTTGGTGGACCAGCGACGCTCGCGGCGAATGGAAGCACAAGCGCGGAGCCTTGATGACGTGGGAGCCGCGTCTTGTGACCTGTCAGCCATGGCGGATCTGTCCGCCCGAACAGTCGCAGTGAAGGTGCGGCACCCCGGCGTGGCGCGGCAGATCTTTTTGGATTTTCAAATCCTGAAACGCGCGGCTCGGGCGGTGAGCGGAATCCGCGTTTTCAAAGGCCTGAACCTGGAAGAGACGCTCGGGCAGTTCTCGCACACCATGACGTCGCAGACAGATTTGCGCGTCGAGGCGTTTAACCTGAGAAAGTTCGGGGTGAACTTCAAAAACGCAACGCAAGTAGTGGCGCCGTGGCCGGTGGTCGGGTTGGTAGAGGAAGGGGTTTTGTGCGAAACCTTCGAGCGAGGTGAGGCGCTTTCCAGCGCGATTAAACGCGGGTGTAGAGATAACACCACCACGTGCGCCCTTGGGGTGGACACGTACCTGAAAATGCTCTTAAGGGACAACTTCCTGCACTCGGATCTGCACCCGGGTAACATCTTGTACCACCGGGAGAGCGATTTCGAGGGCGATTCAGTCGGTTCGGAAAATTCGCGGAACCAAACTCAAACGCAAACGCGTCGCGCCGCGAAATCCGTCGCCGCGGTGAAGCTGGTGCTTCTCGATTTCGGAATAGCGGACTCGCTTCCGGTTGACGTGCGGGATCGGTTTCTGACGTTTCTGTTTAGCCTGGCGCGCAAAGACGGCGTCGCCGCGGCGAACTCGCTGTTGACGTGGTCGGCGAACCAGACCTGTTTAGGTCAAGAGGCTGATTTGTTGCGCGAGGACGTGAAAGAATTGGTAAACCAACGATGCGACCTCGCGAAAAACCAGGTGGACATCGACGACGTTTTGAAACGCGTCATGACGCTGCTGCGTACACGAAACGTCGCAATCGACGCGGTGTTCGCGTCGCTCGTGGTGAGCATGTGCGTCTTAGTGGGGTTCGCCACCGCGCTCGACGAAAACCTGAACCTGTTTGAGGTTGCCATCGCCGCGTTTCTAAGCTGGTCCGTCACGGGGGATGTGGTGGGGAAACTGTACGCGTAAATAGACAATGGAAGACTAACATTTATATCACGAGTGGTGCACGTCTCTTCTTGTTTTCGTCACGAAGTTGACTCAGGCGAGGCGAGTTTCGTTCGTTTCCAACATGTTGACCCAACCGCTTCGCCATCTTCACTTCGCACGTCGCGTCCGCGGGCTCCACGGGGAGAAGGCGCGTTCGGTGGGACGCACCTTTTGTGTCGTCTCGCGGACTCGTGATTGGACACGATGCCGTCCCCTCCGCAATCGTCGGCCTCGGGGTCCACGATTGGCGTCGCAAATCCTGCGCATTCGCCGAAACCTCCGGTGCATCTCACGACACGACCAGAGCCACGCCCGGGGTCGCCTGATTCCGTGCTCAACGACTCGTCCGACGCGCTTGCGGATATCACCGACGACGTAGTGAATACCGCGCGAGTGAACCACATCGACGTGGACGATGAATCCGGGTCCAGCGCGGAGGTGCGCGATACTTCCCCTTGCATCTTCCGAGAGGTGAAATCCAAGGGTGCCGAGCCCGATTCCGACGGTTCCCCTCGTTGACCACGGCTGTGTCGACTGACCACTCCACCCCGCTTTCCGTAATTCGCGTCTCGCGTCTCATCACCAAATTCCTCAACTCAACTCGCACAATTCGTGTGTATCACCCGCACCGCAGACGGATGACGCGCGTGATGAGTCGGACGAAGGCGACGAAGAGGAAGATGAAGCGGAGGGTGTTTTTGATGTCCGCATTTGCGACTCGCCGGCAATGACGGGTTCCTCGCGCCACGTTACCCCGCCTGAGCCAAACACCCTTGCGCCGTCCCTGAAACCGCACCCATTCCTCCCCGGAGTCTATATACTTGACGTCCCGTCACTGCGTTTGGACGGGCCGTGCTACCGGTCGTGCTGCGTTCCGAACGCCACGCGCGAGTGGCTGCGTTTGAGTTCAAAAAAAACGCCCCTTCTGACGCCGGCGCTGGTTCCGGGCGGCGACCCCGTGGCGGTTTTCGGGGTTCCCGAGCAAAGCGCAGTTTCCGTGGCTGGGTTTGAGACGTGCGTTGAAACCGAAAAGATGTGGGTCAAGCTCGGGGGAGTCAAGAACAACGCGGTGAAAGCGGCGTTCAAAACCGCGGGGTTTCGGGTGCTGAAGGAAACGGAAAAGGCGGGCGAGTCGGTTTCGGAGGCGTCCGCCGCGAGGGACGAGGCAAACGTTTTGCCCACGAAACCGCAAAACTTCAACGTTTCATGGAACGGCGACTTGAGAAAAAGCGACTTCGCAGCCCTGACCCAGCACCAACGCGTGAACCACTTCCCGGGAACCTGGGAACTCGGCCGGAAAGACAAGCTCGGGAAAAACGTGGCGAAGGCGCGACGGCGGCGGCCGGATGATTTCGACATTCATCCCAAATCATTTTTGTTACCGAAAGACTTGGAGGAGTGGCGATCGGACCGGGCACGGGACAACAACAACGTGTACATCGTGAAACCCCCCGCGAGCTCGCGCGGACGGGGCGTGCGTATGCTGAAACCGGACGAAACGAGTTCCATCGAGAAGAAAAAAGTTTTAATTCAGCGGTACATCAAGCACCCGCACCTTCTGGACGGGTATAAATACGACCTGAGGGTGTACGTGGTGGTGACGTCGATTGACCCGCTTAAGGTGTTTCTGTACAAGGAAGGCTTGGTGCGCCTCGCGACTGAAAAGTACACCGAGAACGGGACGGACCTTTCCAAGCGGTGCATGCACCTCACGAACTACAGCGTGAACGTAAAAAAAAAGGAGTTCACGATGGGCGCCTCGGCGGTGGGCGAGGACGACGTCGGGTTTAAGCGCAGCGTTTCCAGCTTACGGCGGAAATTCGAAGCCGAAAATCTCGACTGGCACCGGGTGTGGGTCGGGGTCAAGGATATCGTCACGAAGACGATGGTAAGCGTGGAGGTAAGGGCCTTTCTCAATCACCACGTTCCGCCTCTGCGATTGCCCATACAAGACTGACACTTTTGTTTTTACAATCAGGGCGCTATGAACGCGCGGCACAAACGTGAAATCCCGAGCTCGGCACGTAACGCGTGTTACGAGTTGTTCGGGTTCGACATCATGCTTGACCAGCACCTGAAGCCGTGGCTCATCGAGGTCAACACCGGGCCGTCCCTAAGCGCGCCCACGAACCTGGATCAGCACATCAAACACAAAATGGTTTCGAATTTGTTCAACCTGGTGGGAATCGCGCCGTACGACAAAAACAAGGCGCGGCAAAGGCGATACGCGCGCCTGACCGGCGTACCCACCACCGCCACGACTCGTGTTTCCGTCTCCGCGTCCTCCGGCCTGAGACCACCCAGTGTGAGCCGACTTACAAGCGTTGAGACGCAACGGGGTCAAAAAAATCCTCACAAGTTTTCTTCGCGACCGAACACGCCGGCGCCGGAAACCAAAGCCGTGAATTGTTTTCCAAGCAAGCGCGACGCGCGGTCGCTTCGCGGGTTGGATTTTTCCAAGTACGCCATGGAAGCGTTGCCGCAAGTCATTCGCGACGCGGAGGGTGAGTTGTGCCGTCAAGGAGAGTTCGAGCGATGCTTCCCTACCGACGACCCTACCACGAACACAAAGTACCTGGATTTGTTTGAAACCACCAGGTACGACAACGCCCTGCTCTGCGCGTGGGAGGGGTACAAAGCGCGCTTGCGAAACGGCGGGAATTTTACGTCGGGTGATTTGAGACCCTCCCGCGTTTTCTCCCGAGCCGGGTCCGCGAACGGTGGCAGTCGGTATTCGCGCAACGGAGCTGTTTTGGGGAACGACAGTTTGCGTCGCGAGCGAAAGAAGTTTGTAACAACTCCCGTGCCGAGTTCCGAAAAGGCGCGGCGCGCGGAAAAGGCACCGTCGTCGCCGCAGAGCTTCCCGGGTATCGCCGCGGATATAGACGCGCTCGCGGCGTCACTCGCGAGACGCCTGGGTGTAGACAGTAATAGTCGCGTAGAACAAGGACACGACTCGTTATCGTTTCGCGCCACCGGGTTGTTATCCAGCGCCGCGTCGCGAAACGCCCACGACGCAGAGGCGCAGACACAACCCAAGAAAACGTTCGTGCGCGACATGGTGCGCTCGGCGTCCAGAGGCTCGCGCGGGGCCGCGCCCACCAAAGCACAGCCGCCTTCGCGCGACCAGCTCGCGGCACTAGGAATATTAGGGTCGGGTGGGGGGCACACACAAGTGCAGGTGCTCGCGGATGCAGTGCTCGCGCGCGCGACGCGGCGGTGACGACGGGACGCGGAGAGTGTATGCGTTTTTGTGGATTCAAGATTTGTTATCGGATCAAGATTGGGGGCAACCGTTCGTGATCGCCCATTTTAGTAGTTCGATGCTGTATTTCCCCCACTCTAACGTCCTCTTGTCCCACGGGCAGCCGTTCGCGCGCGCCCACTGAGGCATCTCGAGGTGCCCGCCCCTCGCCGCATACGAGCACGTCTCCTTGTCCCACGGGCACCCGTTCGCGCGCGCCCACTGCAGCACCTCGAGGTACCCGCCCCTCGCCGCGTGCGCGCACGTCGCTGTGTCCCACGGGCAGCCTTTCGCGCGCAACCACTGCAGCACCTCGAAGTGCCCGCATCTCGCCGCGTCCGTGCATGTTTCTGCGTCCCACGGTGCGCCGTTCGCGCGCGCCCACTGCAGCACCTCGAGGTGCCCGCCCGTCGCTGCCGCACAACACGTGCGAACGGTCCACGGGCAGCCGTCCGCGCGCAATGCCTTCAACTCTTCGAGCTGTCCGCTCCTCGCCGCTGCCTGGCAAAGGTGTTCTTCACGGGACAGGCGACCTTGCCGTTGCAGGCGCTGCAACGCGCTTAAACATCCGAGTTTCAAAGCTCCATACTCATCAAACTCCTTAAACCTCAGCCCCGTCGCCGCCACCGCGTCGCGCATAGCGCGGCTCACCGCTGGGAGCCGTGCGAGATCGGCGGGATCGTCGAAATACTCAGCTCTGAGAACGTGCTCGACGACCAGGTGGTCGGGGAGGCGGGGAATGGCTTCTTGCACTTCGGCAGGGCTCGCGGGAGTAGTGACGGTCGCGATATCATCGAACGTGGCAGTCATGGCGGTATGCGCTGCGTGGGAGGACATGTAGAGGGTGTCGTGTGCGCGTCGTTGTGCGTCGAGGCTTCCCAGAAAAGTGTTTTCCTCTCTCTTGCAGTTTTGCGCGCGAAAATCTTCGAAGAGCATTCTTGGCCATGCACTTTTTGGAATTACGGCCCGCCGTCGTTGAAGCGGGCTCTGAGCCTCCTGGCTGACTCACATTCCCGCGCGCGACACCGGTTGACCGGGCACGTCGTCGTGTCGTGGTGCGAGGGGCGATGACGAGGACGGAGGCTGAGTTGGGCCCGGTGGATGACCTCGCGAGCGCCGCGCCCCCGACGAGACGGCGAATGTGTTCGAACGACGAAAACGACGATGGGTCGCCGCAGGATGTTTTGTCCCGCCTGCCGCACGACCTCGCCGCGAAGGTGCTTGGAACGCTGCCTCCCAGCACACGCGCGCGGTGCGCGGCCGTCAGTCGCGGGTGGCGCGACCTCATGCGCGACCTTCCCAACCCGCAGCTGTGGCGCGAGCTGGACTTCACGCAGGACGACAAGGAGGTGCGCCGCCCACCGTCCCGAAGATGACTCGCTTTTCGGC
>Ga0209192_10003460_pt1 | contig 10604 bp, 17 predicted proteins | sample ArcticOcean_MG_C_11_FD_187433 | JGI IMG/M metagenome (GOLD analysis project Ga0209192, IMG submission 187433) | Marine microbial communities from western Arctic Ocean - ArcticOcean_MG_CB2_154 (SPAdes) (version 2) | ecosystem: Environmental > Aquatic > Marine > Oceanic | place: Arctic Ocean... | reverse complement strand
TTACCCTCCATTCTGTTATATCAGCATCACATGTCCCCAGTTTGTCCACTTTACATCAACTTAGAAAATAAAATACTATATTAATATATAATATGCTTATTGATAGGGCGACTATTGAAAACCTTGTTGGTACAAAGATATCTAATATAGCTTTGTACCAAAAAGCATTTACACACAAATCAGCACTCAAAGAAAATGAAAATTTGTCGGGGTCTTTTGAAACTTTAGAGTTTATAGGTGATTCTGTTCTTGGGTTTGTCATCACAAAGTTCTTGTACGACAAATTTGAAGAGAGGCAGGAGGGGTTCCTGACCAAAGCGCGCACCAAACTCGTGAGAGGCGAAACACTCGCGAGCATAGCGTCAAAACTCGAATTGTATAAATGGATTCAAATGGATGAGAAGGGTATGCGCAACGAATGGAATCATAACCCAAAGATTTTAGAGGATGCCTTCGAGGCCCTGGTGGGTGCCATCTACATGGACCTAGGACTCCTACACACCAAAGAGTTCATCTTACGCATATACAACGACCCACAGTTCGTGAATCTTGACTCCATCATGGTGGATGATAACTTCAAAGACCATCTCATGCGTTACTGTCAGTCTAATGGTCTTCAATTACCTGTGTATTCTATAGTGAGACACGACTCTGGGGTATTTTACATAGCTGTATTCGTCGACAATGTCTGTGTGGGGCAGGGGTATGCTAAAAACAAAAAATTAGGGGAACAATACGCTGCAAAATCATTCTTTTACCCACCTGTAGTACCAACGAGCTTAAACAGTCTGGGTGTACACTATTAAATGCACGAAGGTGTTAAGAAACTTCTCGAGCGGGAATACGCCGAGCAACGTTCCGAAGAATGGCTCGAACTACGTCAAGGTATGCTGACGGCCAGTGATGCTGCGACTGCTATAGGTGAGAATAAGTACGAAACACCTAAGGGTCTTTTACTGAAAAAGTGTGGGTTCAACAAATTCGTCGGTAACGCAGCTACTGAACACGGAAATAAATATGAGGATGAGGCTCGCATTCTTTATGAACAAAGACATGGTGAAATTGTACACGAACTTGGTCTGTGCCCCCACCCCAAATATTCATGGTTGGGTGGAAGTCCCGATGGTGTCAGTGAATCTGGGAAACTCATCGAGATTAAATGTCCCATTTCCCGCGTCATCACTCCCGATGTACCCCCTCACTACATGCCTCAGCTCCAACTCTGTATGGAAATTTTAGATCTCGAAGAGTGCGACTTTATTCAATATAAGGCTGCGGATTTTAACTGGCCTAAACCAGAAGAGTTTGTCGTTACGAGGGTCCCTCGAGATCGTGGGTGGTTTGAGAAGTATCTCCCGGTCATGGAAGAGTTTTGGCAAAAGGTATTGTACCACAGGGAACACGGTATCGAACCCCCGAAGCCGAGGAAACCTCGTGTACCTAAGGAATTGCCACCCCAAGTGTGTGAGATTACGTCTGATTCAGACGATAATTATATTGTTAAAGAATAAGAGGTGGGTATGCTACGATTATCAAGTCTAATTGTCAGGAAAACATTCCGTGCCAGGAGTCATAGAAATGTTCAATTTCAATTACCTACAAGGATAATTCCCTATGTGATCGAGATGACTGATAAAACCAATATTACATTAGACCACATATATTCCATGTGCACCACGATGATGGAGACCGAAGCCGCCACTCTCGCCGTGCAGATGGTGTTGGTCCTCATCAGGTTTGTGAAACTGAAGCGAAAGTGATGTCGTACTTTTTGAGTGTCGATGGTTTTGGTATCTTTCCAGTTTTTTTCATATTTCGGAGGACCTCCGCTCGTGCCTTGTTTTTTTTACTTTCTTGATATTTCTCCCCCCGTGTTTTACACTTGTATGTATTTAAACATCTAGTGAGACCTTCGCGACTCTTGACAACAGAAAATGTTGCATATTTAATTAAAAAAGTGTCGATAAGATATATATGGAAGAGGTGACTCTACCTGCTCCACCAGAAGGGTACGGGTATAAACTAGTTCCCTTAAAACCAAGAAGGACAGTCATGAAAGACAGGGATCTATCAGGACTGACAAGCAAGCAGAAGAGTGACTTGAAGTACCGTGAGAAAAACAGGGAAAAGATTTTGGACCACAAACGTCTCAAATATCAAAAGGAGAAAGAATCAAACCTAAGTAAAGAGGAACCTCAAGATATTTCCAAGTTAAAACAATGACGAAATATACTCTCAACGGAAATCTTTACGCGCCGTACCAGGTTGACGGAGTCAAATGGATGCTCGGGATGGAAAATCAACTCGACGGCCCCAAGGGTGGTTTTCTCTGTGATGAGATGGGCCTTGGTAAAACAATTCAAATTATAGCGACTATTCTTGGGAACCCCAAAAAAAATACACTTATTGTGGTTCCCAAAACTATCGTGACCCAGTGGTCAAAAGAACTCCAGGAGTTTGCACCAGGGCTTAGTGTCCTCGTGTATGATGGACCCAAAAGAACAAAAGAAAAAAATGATCTGCTTACACATGATGTTGTTGTTTGTCCTTACAGTGTGACCCATAGCAAGACTTCTATTCTCGGACTTGTCAATTGGGATCGTATTATTCTCGACGAAGCCCATGAGATTCGAAACAGACAGACGAGGACTTTCAAATCTGTCAATGGTCTCAACTCTACCATCCGGTGGCTCGTGACTGGCACACCTATATTCAATTCCATGGAGGATTTTGTCACCTTATGCGCTTTTCTTGGTATACCCAAGAACACTGTACAGGCCATGCACAAACAAATCAAGGATATCTACATCATGAGACGCACAAAGGCTGATAGTTCTTTGGACCTCCCCTATTGTCACTTTGAAAATATAGAACTTGACATGTACCCCGAAGAGTTGGCACTGTATGAGTGTGCGTTTATGGAGTGTCAGGAGAGTATCAGTCAAGTGATGCGCACCAATACCTCTGTGGAGGCGAGGAACATGCACATCCTCGAGTGTCTCTTACGTGTTCGACAACTCACGATTTGGCCACAACTGTATCTCAATGGTGTGGCGAAAAAGACTGAACAGCCTCCACAACGGTGGGAACACAGAACCAATAAGATGGATAAACTTTTCATGCACATCGATAGTCACCCAGACGAAAAGGCTATCGTCTTTTGTCAGTTCAAGGGTGAGATGGATTACATTGAAAAGTCCCTGATGTGCACAGTCTTTCGCATCGATGGCGCTGTCGAAAAGGATGAGAGACATAAGAGGTTGGGGCTTTTTGGGACTGCTCCTTCCAACAGTGTGCTCATCATACAGATTAAGTGTGGTGGTCAGGGACTCAATATTCAGTGTGCCACCAGGGTGTACATCATGTCTCCCTCTTGGAACCCATCCACCGAACTCCAGGCTATCGGGAGGTGTCATAGGTCAGGGCAAACTAAAGAAGTGCATGTCAAAAAGTTTGTTTACAATGACACCCAGAAATTCAGAAGCGTTGACTTGGCCATGATGTCTCTCCAGGGTCATAAGTCCGTGTTGTGCGCCGAAGTTCTCAACGATAAAAGAATTGAATTTCAAATTCCTATGAAGCAGGAGAAGTCAATCGATGCCATCCGAAAAATTTTCCGGTGATACTATAAATGGTTGTTGGTACTCGCGCGCAAGTTTTCCACGGTACCGCTGATAATACCCCGGGTGGTCTCGGGAAGTGTGACCTCATGCAGGGCAAGGACGGTCTGATAAAGAGCAAGGCTGCTGTCGCCGCGGCGAAGCAGCGTATGAAGGATGAAGGTACCAAGGCGATGGTGAAGGTCTTCAAGGCGAAGAAGGGTGTCTTCAAGCTGCAGCCCAAGGCGGGGACTGCGGCTCACAAGAAGCTCGTGAAAAAAATGAAGATGTAAAATAAATGACACTCGCTAAGTGGGATGAATCTGTGAGAATTGCAAAAATAAAATTGAATGACGATCCGAATAGTTTCACCGTGGTGAAGGGAAAACTATTGAAAGAAGCCCAGATGATTTATCAGTTATTATTAGCAGACGAGAGAGTTACAAAATAAATTGAAACCCCTTGAGTTGTTGGGGTTCATGTACCACCAGTTGATGAAGTTTCCAAGTGACACCAAACTTCTTATTCAAGAAATACACGCTGTTCATCTCTACGATGGCAACACCTGAATTCCTTGCGTATAGTTTATCCTTCACAGCAGTTTTAATAACATTTTTTTCACTATCAAAAATACCGGGTTTCAGCTCACCATCCATAGTTGTATCGACACGCACACGGAACTTGGGTTCGCGGTCAGGGGATGTTTTAATATTTGAATTGAACATCGGTAGGAGTTCTTCAACACTCATTTCCTTTCCAAAAATCTTGGGACTTTGTTTATGAATAGCCTCAACAATGGCAGCCTCAGCCTTTTGTAGAGTTTCATAGAAGTGTTTCACATAGTTGTCCTCTTCATCGTATCCCTTCATTGAAAAGTCGATGTTCCATTTAGTGGCACCGACAGCGGGGGTAAATCCAGAGATGCCGAAGGGCATGTAGAGCCGAGGGGTCTGCACGCGCATGGGCTTCCCTTCCTTGGTACCCAGAGAAATCTTACGACCATCGTAATCGGGGATGTCAAGGGTATCGATGAGGGTCTGAAACTTAGCCATCCCTTTGTATTATTAAGTCTCCAAAACTTTAAGCTGAACAAGCAGTGCAGTCTGCCTCGAGACTAAACTGGATAGGTCGTGCCTTTGCTTTGCTCCTTAAATAATACATACCAGTTTTCAACCCAGACTTCCATGCGTACATGTGCATAGATGAGAGCTTCGACAGGGTAGGACTCTCCACGAAGAGATTCATACTTTGACTCTGGTCAACAAAAACACCACGGTCCGCAGCCATGTCGATGATGACTTTCTGACTGATTTCCCATACAGTTTTATAAATCTCCTTGATGTCGGTGGGTATATCCGTGATATTTTGAACTGAGCCACCCGATTTAATCATGAGGTCCTTCATATCCTTTGACCAAAGACCCAGAGCTTGGAGGTCCCTCACCAAGTGCTTATTGACAACCACAAACTCTCCAGCCAAAGTTCTACGGAGGTAAATGTTTGTCGTGTACGGCTCGAAGCATTCATTGTTACCCAAAATCTGTGATGTACTCGCGGTAGGCATGGGAGCCAGTAGGAGACTGTTACGGATACCCTTCTTGACACGGGTCCGCGTGGCTTCCCAATCATACAACCCACTGAATCGAGGCGTGCGGTCCCACATGTCAAACTGGAGGATACCCTGACTGGCTGGGGACCCCGCGAAGGTTTCGTAGGCCCCATCAATTTCCGCCAGTTCACAACTCGCCTCAAGACCCGCGTGGTACATGGTCTCAAAGATGTGCGCGTTGAGGTCACGAGACTTTTCAGAGTCGAAGGGGAGTCCACACATGATGAACACATCGGCGAGACCTTGAACCCCGATACCGATGGGTCTGTGACGCATGTTTGAACGCTTCGCAGACTCCGTGGGGTAAAAGTTACGGTCTATGACCTTGTTCAGGTTCTTTGTGATCATTTTTGTGATGGCATGCAATTTCTTATGATTGAATGTCTTTGTCTCTTTGTCCACGAACGTTGGGAGGGCGATGGAAGAGAGGTTGCACACCGCAGTCTCCTCTGCGTTTGAATACTCCACGATTTCCGAACACAGGTTTGAACTCTTGATGGTGCCTAGATTTTTTTGATTTGATTTTTTGTTGCATGCATCCTTGTAGAGCATGTAAGGGGTACCCGTTTCACTCTGAGATTTGATGATGGACTTCCAAATATCGAGGGCAGGGACAGTGGCGTCAGCGAGACCTTCCTTTTCATACTTTTCATAAAGCGCCTCAAACTCGTCTCCGTACACATCGGAGAGGCCACGAGCCTTGTTGGGACAGAAGAGGGACCAGGTGCCCCCAGATTCAACGCGCTTCATGAAAAGGTCTGGAATCCATAGGGCTGAGAAAAGGTCTCGGCATCGCGCCTCTTCATCCCCCTGATTCAGGCGGATTTCGAGGAAGTCCATGATATCTGCGTGCCAGGGTTCGATATACATGGCGATCGAACCTTTGCGGCGCCCAGCTTGGTTGACGTAGCGCGCTGTCGCATTGTACACACGCATCATGGGGATGATACCATCAGACTGACCATTTGTACCTTTGATGATTGAGTTATTCGCTCGGACATCGTGGATGTGCAGACCTATACCCCCCGCCCACTTACTAATTTGTGCACACTCCTTGAGGGTATCATAAATCCCATCGATACTGTCTTCCTTATTTGAAACCAAGAAGCATGATGACATTTGTGGCCTATGGGTACCCGCATTGAACAGTGTGGGTGTGGCGTGAATGCACGCGCCGTTAGACATAGCATGATACGTTTCGGTCGCAGCTTCAATATCAGCACCATGAATACCCAGGGCCACACGCATGTACAAATATTGTGGGGTCTCTACTACGACATCTTTGACCTTCATGAGGTACCCCTTTTCCAGTGTCTTGATACCAAAATATCCAAAAAGGAAATCTCTCTCAGGGTCGATAACATCGTCGACTAGAAAAGACATACGTTTCACTTCTTCTGTGACGATACCAGAGTAATACAGGATATCCATGGCATCTGAGAACTTTTTGGGGGCCGTCTTCTGGATGTTACTCGCGACGATACGGGTCGATAGGATTTCATAATCAGGGTCACTGGTAATCATACCGATACAAATTTCTGCAGAGAGGGTGTCGATTTCATGGGTGGTGATGTTATCATACATAGAAGAGAACACCTGTTTAGCAATCATGGATGCATCGACCTGTTCTGATAATGCATAGCGCAATTTGGAGATCCTGTTGGTGACTTTGTCAAACTTTACGTCTTCAACACGACCGGACCGTTTAATAACCCTCATGGTACTTATAATACTATTACAATTCTAGTTTTTAATTAACATTTAAAATCCACACTTCGCACAGGAACGGGGCCAACCGTCTCAGCGTACCTGTTAGGCTGGAGGAAATACGTGTTCACGTTGAAAGGGCCTTCTTCCCCAGGCTTGGACACGGGAGCGTAAGACGCGATGAAACATTCGGGCGCCTGGCAGATGGGGCGTTCATAATTACACGCCTTGGTACCATAAGCTTCATCGAAATCAGCAGTAGCAATCATTTATAATTTACACATAGTTTTTTTCCTGGATTATATTAAATGTGTGAACCTCTTCACCTGAATTCCATCAAGCAGACCCCCACTCCCCTGAACACCTTGTTCTTCTCAGAGTTTAACACCAACCTTCTCCAGCGTGCCATTCGCCAACAGTTTAAGAATGATACTGGGGTATCCATCGACTACCAAAATAAAGATGACCTCTTCAGCATCATGCGAGTAGTGTTCATCAACAACGCTGGTAATCACGCTGTCGCTGTGAATGAACAGGTGAAATTTATGAACACCATGGTCATCAAGACAGCTATCAGTCAGATTCAATCCGGTGTCGCTCAGTTCATGGGGTACATGCGTGATATTGATACTATGGCGGTCCCTCCAGAGGCTCCTGCTAACACCAGTACTTATGGTACGAAAATACCTGTAGACGCAAAGATAGGGGTATAAAGGTTACAGGTATTTATATAATAAGATGGCGTCGCTTAATTATTACAAGACAGAGACGGAAAAGATTTGTAAATCTAAGGGTTGGGATAAAGCTGAGATAAACACGGTGTGGCTTTTACTTACAGAGGAGTTTGGAGAACTCGCGTCAGCCATTAGACAATACAAGCGAACATTTAAAAAAACAAACTTGAAAAAGGACCGTGGTGTAGATATCACGATGGAGATGGGTGATGTTTTCAGTTATCTTTTTCAATTAGCACATATGCTAAACGTCGATTTGGATGACATGTGGACGAAGCATGGACAAAAGATGCAACACAAAAAATATATATCATAATGATATACGATGAGTAGGCATATGCTCAGTGATACCAACACTATCAATGATTTCAACCCCTACGTGATGGCCGATTTTTCATTACCAGGCGCGAGTAGGAAACCCCAGGAGTTTGATACGTTCCCCCTCCCTGTCCAGGAAAAAAAGTTCCCTGATGATGAAAAGAGTCCTATGTGTGAGTATGGTATCACGGCCGGTGACCGAACGACTGACATGTGTAGACCGACCAAACCCAACTGTCCTTTATCTAGACCTCTTCTACCCGGGAGAAATATAGATAGAGGTTTTACGATGTTATTTAAGAATGTTGAAAAGGTTGTTGAAAAGGTTGTTGAAAAGACGTGTGGTTTAACTATCCCGATGATGTTTATTATATTTCTGATTCTATTAATCGCATTACAATGAAAAATGTATCGAGACGTTTTTCGTTAGTACAATTCTCAATGACATGGGGAAGAGTGCGGTTACACATGCTCTTGACCAATTTCTTCTGCCACGAGCACTTGGTGTTAATGAAGGGTGGTATAAATGTGGGATCCAGAATCTTCACGCAATTCATAACACGCAAAAGTGAATAAATGTTTTTGTTCTCACAAAGTACATTTTCCAATTCTATCAATGCCATGACCCTCCTGGTTTCGATAGTCTTTTCCACCATGGTATCCAGAAACTGTTCATACCTCATACACTCCCGAGAAGACGTGATGTCACACCAGCCCCCGATGGGTCCAGCGACGAAACACTCAGCAAAGTCACAATACCCTTGACCTTCGATATATCGCGTGTATTTGAGTTCGACACACTGCTTGTTGGTAAGCTTGTCATGAAAAACATGGGCTTCTTTAACGAAGGAAGGCATATTTGTTCTCTGGTATATACTCCACTTTCTTCTCTAAACTGGTTAAATCTTGTCTGATTTTTTTTTCTATACCTGGACATTCGTGGCGTTCGAGGTGAGTACAACTGGGGCAGAAAGACCCTGTACAATACTTACAGTCTATGGGCACACCACACTTTTTCTTACACCTTTGACACGGCATCTTACACTTTCTTAGAATGAATATTTTAAGCCTAAGTCGAGGACAACTTTCAAAAAGTTATTATACAAAAATGTACTCCTCCATATCCAACAACACATTCTCTTACCTCCTGACTCTCGATGAGTTTCGAAAAAACTTACCTGATGATATCCGACCATCGTGGATAAAGCTCACGACCATCACAATGGTATCATCCTTTTCGAAACCTGTCGACATCAACAAAATGCGTACCGCCTTTGAAGCATCTTCACTCACCTTGCACAAAAACACTTTGAAATCCAAGGGTATCACTTGGTCTTTAAAACCCACAACCTTTTACAACCAAATCACATTGACATACGAAGATTGTTACAGTACCAAGTCTATCAAGATTTTCCCAAATGGGAGTATCCAAGTGGCTGGGTGCAACGATATCATCAACTGTAAACATGTCATCACCAGCCTTGAATACATTCTCAGACTTTTTGACCCCGATGTGGTACCCCCAGTGGATTCTTTCCGTGTTGTGATGATAAACTCTAACTTTAGTCTCAACTATAACATTAACCTCATGAAAACCGCTGACCATTTTGAAAAATACTCTGACGTGTTCAAAGTGTCTTTCGAACCCGACCGATACTCTGCAGTGAAGGTGAAGTTCAAGCCAGCGGAGGACATGAAGGAGATTACCACAAGCATTTTTAGCACCGGGAAAATAATCATCACCGGAGCCGAGACCCTCAAGGAGATTGTATTCGCCTATAATATCATCAACCACCACATCAACGATTGCCCAGGAATTAGGGTATCCAAAACGGAAATCGTAGACACTTTTGAAATCTTTTCAGGGTACAAGATAGTGGATGCCGTAGAAAAGCTTCAATCATTAGGATTTAAATCTTGGTCGCAAACAATTATAAATAGACAAATTTTTTTCTGATTGTAATATAAATGTCTCAACGCCTTGGAATGGCCGACGGTCGGTGTTTCACAATCAACAACTCATCTATGTTATATAACGATTTCCTCATGACCCAAAATGGGATCAAGTATGAGGACAACTATTCTTTCCGCAAACTTCTTCAAGAGAAGGGGCCTGAGATGCTTAAGCCCCCCACTGACGATAAGGACCTGTGTGGTATGTGCGACACTACACTCAACCTGTCCGGTATATACTGAGTTAAAATGTAAAAATAAATATCAACCCGTGGGATAGGGATGGCAACATGTGCTATATGTCTCAGTGCAGTGAGAGAGACGAGAAGTAATACCCCCATTAGATGTGGGCATCTTTTTCACTCTCACTGTATAGACCACTGGAAACAGCAGGGTAAGAATACGTGCCCAGTATGTCGAAAGATTTTCGACGGTTCAAAGTATAAAGTACAGGTGATTGTTCATAACATGTCTAGTCAAACATCTAATACTTTGAATGTCTATAATAATGAAATCGCTCTAGAAGCTCTCGATGTATTTTTCGAAGTTCAAAACATTGTGGACCTAGATAGCCTTCTGACGGATTTTGGGGTGAGTATGTCCGACTTTGACGCCCTTATTCTTGACGCAGAATGAACTGCAATAGGTGTCGTAATTCAGGCCAGGATAATCCCGTGAAATATTA
>Ga0209192_10003452_pt1 | contig 10616 bp, 13 predicted proteins | sample ArcticOcean_MG_C_11_FD_187433 | JGI IMG/M metagenome (GOLD analysis project Ga0209192, IMG submission 187433) | Marine microbial communities from western Arctic Ocean - ArcticOcean_MG_CB2_154 (SPAdes) (version 2) | ecosystem: Environmental > Aquatic > Marine > Oceanic | place: Arctic Ocean... | reverse complement strand
GCTCAGTTATTGGGGATCGAGCTTTTCACCAAGATATAGATACTATTTGTGAACTAGCCAGCTCACTTGTTGAGGGGTTAAATTTTAGTGGAATGCAATCTGTAGGCAAGCATTTTCCTGGGCATGGTTTTATAAAAGCTGATACTCATCTAGAGTGTGCTACAGATAATCGTTCACTAGAGCTAATTCAAAATAATGATATGCTAACGTTTGAGAAGCTTATAAAGATAGGTATTAAGGGTATTATGCCATCTCATATAGTTTACTCGTCATGTGATAAAAATCCATCAGGTCTTTCAAGGTTTTGGCTTCAAGAACAATTAAGAGGGCGATTACAATTTATGGGAGCAATTTTTAGTGATGATATGAGCATGAAGGCTGCTGAAGATTCTGAAAATAATATTACATTGAGAGTTCAAAATGCATTGATTGCAGGTTGTGACATGGTGCTTGTTTGTAATTCACCGAGTGAAGTGGACAAGTTGATGGAAGAGTTAAAATGGAAACCAGACACAGCCTCTATTAAAAGGCTTCAATCAATGAAATTGAATAAAGTCATAAATAGTCAAAGAAAAGTAAAATATTTGAATCTTAGTATTGATGATGCTCGCTCGCTTATCAATGAAGTATAAAGAAGTTAAATTTGTATTCCAAATTAATCTTGAACTTTTGACGTATAAGCCTTATCCTATAGATGTATTATTAATTATTTAAAGGATTTTAATTACCATGCAAAACAATATTAATGTGGCGACTCATTCGCAATCAGGCTTAGCAACTAATAAGGTTTTAAGAAATACTTATGCATTATTAGGATTTTCATTAATACCAACAGTGATAGGCGCTCTTATTGGAATGACTATGAATTTTGGCTTTGCAGCTAAAAGTCCAATGATGTTTTTTATTTTAACGCTTGGAGCTATGTTTGGAATGTTTTATTTGATTAGAGCAAATCGTAATAGCAGTCTGGGAGTAGTTTTTCTTCTAGGACTGACATTTTTAATGGGAATAATGCTCGGACCAATTTTACAAGTAGCTTTCAGCCTAAGTAACGGTGGGCAAATTGTAGGACTAGCGGCAGGTGGAACAGCGACTATTTTCTTAGTTATGTCAGCTATTGCAACTACAAGCAAAAGAGACTTTTCATTTATGGGAAAATTCTTAATGATTGGCTTGATACTGTTGATTTTAGCTATGGTGGTAAATATATTCTTCCAAATACCCGCAATGGCACTAGCAATATCTGGAATAGCAGTTCTTATTTTTTCTGGGTTTATTCTTTATGATGTTAATAGAATTGTTAGAGGCGGTGAAACAAATTATATAATGGCTACTCTTGCTTTATATTTAAATATCTATAATTTATTTGTTCACTTACTTCATATTCTTATGTCAGTAATGGGAAATAGAGATTAATATTGCTAGATTTATAAAAAACCGTGATTTACTTCACGGTTTTTTTTTGCCTCTTACTTTTAAAAAATTTCTGTAAAAGTACTTTGGACTCATTTTTTAACATTCCACCGTGAATAGTACAGTGATGATTGAAGTCTTCATTACTTTGGAGATTAATTACACTACCGCAAGCCCCCGTTTTGAGGTCATAAGCACCAAAGTATAGATTACTAATACGTGCATGAAATACAGCACCAATACACATAATGCATGGTTCAAGTGTGACATATAAAGAACAATTAAGTAGCCTGTAATTGTTAAGGTGTTTTCCAGCAGCCCTTATAACTAAGACTTCCGCATGAGCACATGGATCATTTTTGGTAATAGATAAGTTATGAGCGTTAGCAATAATTGTATTTTGGTGAACCAAGACTGCACCAACGGGCACCTCATTAAATTTTAAAGACAACTGTGCTTGCTTTAAAGCTTCACCCATAAAGAATTCATGTGTTTTTTTATCAGTCATTTATAAGCCAAAAAGAATTGAATTTTTAAAAATAATAAAGTCATAACTATTATAATGAATGTTGCGGATTGAATGCTGTTTTAATATCACCATTTTTCAGCTAAACTTGCGATAAATTAAATCCAATCTCTAGGATAATATTGTAATGAAAAAAATAGCTAATACCGAAGTGCCTATTAATAATGTAATTGCAGAAAGATGGAGCCCTCGTGCTTTTGATTCAAGCTATTTAATTGACGAAGAGTCAATTAAATCTTTATTTGAGGCGGCAAGGTGGGCACCGTCTTGTTACGGGGATCAACCCTGGCAATACGTATTGTTTAAAAAAGAAGATGCAACAGGATGGGCAGGTGCATTAAATTGCTTATCTATTGGAAATCAAGATTGGGCAATGGACGCATCAATTTTTATTGTTGTTTGCGCAAATAAAAACTTTAACCATAACGGCGAACCAAATCGCTGGTCGCAATATGATACTGGGGCAGCTTCAGAAAATATTTGCTTGCAGGCAGCCAGTATCGGTTTAGCAACTCACCAAATGGGTGGGTTTGATCAAGAAAAAATAAGAAATTTATCAAATATTCCTTCAGAATTTGATATCCTTGCATGTATGGTTGTAGGAAAACATTTAGATGAATCTAAATTAAGCCAGGTTCAGAAAGAGAAAGAAACACAAGTGCGCTCAAGAAAGCCACTCAAAGATATTTATTTTATTAATGAATGGAAATAGGACAATTATGACTAATTTAGTTACATTAACAGAAAGTAATTTTAAAAAGACAATTGAGGAAAATGAATTCGTTATAGTAGATTTCTGGAATGCTTCATGTAAGCCATGTCTTGAATTTACTCCAATATTTGAAGCAGCAGCAAAAAAAAATAAAGATATTGTTTTTGGAATGGTCGATATAGATAAAGACAAGGTTATTTCTGATTATTTTCAGGTTGAAGTAATTCCTGCCGTCCTATTTATTAGGGAGCGTGCTGGAATTCATGCTCAACATGGAGAGATTGGTGCACCGGCTTTAGATAAGATGATTCAATGGGCTCGCGATTTCGATATGAAGGAAGTAAAAAGCTTTCTGAAAGATGAGGATAAAAAAGCTAATTAGGATAGTTTTTTTAGGAAATTAATAGGGTCAATTGATTCACCATCTTTTCTTATTTCAAATAAAAGTTTAACTTCGTCAGAACTACTATTACCCATCGTTCCTATTGATTGTCCCGCTTGAACAGTTTGACCTTCAGTTACAAGTATTGATTGTTGATTTCCGTAGACACTTAGAATATTTTTTTCATGCTTAATAATTGTGAGCTTTCCGTATCCTGCGAGATCCTCACCTACATAGATAACCTTTCCTTTTGCAACTGATCTAATTTCCTGACCTTCTAAACCTAGTATTTCGATTCCTTTTTTATCTGCAACGTGGTTAAAGAGCGAGGTTAATTCACCGTCTGTTGGCCATTCCCAGTTTTTTTGATTTTTTTCTTTTAGAGCTGAGAGTTTTTGTGATTTCTTAATTGATTTCTTTGAGTATCTTTCATGAATAACTTTTGGTTGGTCAATTTGTACAGGCTCACCAAATTGAAAATTAAAACTTGAACCTTGTTCGTCTATAGATTTATCAGAGAGTATATTATTTTCAATTATTTCACCCTCCTCAAAAGGGATAGTATTTACCAAACCTTGTTCATTTTGATCATCAGATAGCTTCACCTTGCTCTTACGATAGATATCAAACCTTATTTGGTCTCCAGGCTTTACAAAATATGGTTTTTTTAATCCATTAGATAAAGCTAATTTTTTATAATCAAAGCCACATTTTAAGGCTATGCTAAATACAGTTTCACCTTTTTTAACTTTATATACATCCGGACATTCTCTACTAGCTTTACTCTTTTGTCTTTCTCCATCCACTGGAGCAGGGAGTTGAGAGGCGCAACTAGATAAAAAAAGCGGTATAAGTATAAAAAGTATCTTATGCATTTATGTTTTTAACCATTCTTTCATATTTTTTATTTTTTGATGGTCAGTTAAGTCGCCATGAATAGGTGTAATTGATACCATATTATTTTTAACTGAATTAAAATCAGTCCCAGGCCCACTGTCATTTGGTTTTCCTGCAGCCCCTATGTGAAAAAAAGTTACACCATCTTTTTCTTTGCCCTTAATTGCAGGTTCAGCCACATGCCTTTTTCCAAGTCTTGTAATCTCTATTCCTTTTAAATCATTATAAGGAAGGTCTGGAATATTAATATTCAACAATGCAGGACTAAACTTTTTTTTATTATATAGGTTAATTAGGTCAACAGTCACCTTTGCAGCTGCATTAAAATTTTTAGGATTATCATTGCCCATGGATACTGCAAAAGATGGAATATTTAAAAGATAACCTTCCATTGCTGCAGCAACTGTTCCTGAATAAATAGTATCATCTCCCATATTCGGTCCATGATTAATACCTGATATGACAAAGTCAGGAATGAAATCTATTAACCCGGTGAGCGCTATGTGAGCACAGTCGGCAGGTGTCCCATCAATGTAATAGAAGTTGTTATTTATTTTGCTAACTTTAACAGCTTTATCTAGGGTGAGAGAGCTACTTGATCCACTTCTATTTCTGTCTGGTGCAACAACTATTACGTCAGAAATTTTTTTCAATTCATTTATTAAAGACTTAATACCAGCTGCTTGATATCCGTCATCGTTAGATACTAATATTTTCATAATTTTTTTGTTACCTTACAGAAAAACATTGTAGACATAAAGAATACAAAAGATAAAATAATTTGATAAAGGGCTATAGATTGGGATACTCCATTTTCACTGTAAAACCGAACAACACCTTCAATAAAGAAAAGTAGTATAAACATACTTGACCATTGGTAGGTGTATCTATTTTTATTTAAAATTCCAAATAAGGGTATTAAAAGGACAGCTGATTTAACAACCATTAATGACCCCTGAGCTTGGAGTGGGTTAAAAAATATTTCCCACAATAAGTTTAATATAATTAAGCCAATTAAACTTAAACTAGCCATAAAAAAAAGAATATTCATCATTTAAGTTTTAAGCTAAGTTTTGCTAATCTTATGCCTTGAGAAATGCATAATTTTTTTTCATCTTCAGACAGGGAGTGTACGCTGTTATCGATACTAACGTGACTTGCTCCGTAGGGTGTTCCACCAGTCGTAGTTGTGTGTAACTCAGGTAATGAATATGGTAGCCCAATTAAAATCATACCCATATGAAGTAAGGGGATTTGCATACTTAAAAGTGTAGATTCATTGCCACCATGAATAGAGCTAGTTGATGTGAATACACAAGCTGGTTTATTCTCAAGAGAACCTTTAAGCCACAATGGAGTTGTTGTTTCAATAAAATATTTTATTGGTGCAGCCATATTCCCAAAACGAGTTGGACTTCCAAGAGCTAAGCCTGAACAAGTTTCTAGATCTTCCAAAGTGGCATATAGTGAACCAGATTCAGGAATCGAAGATTTTTGTTTTATAGTTTCTGGAAATATTTCTGGAACAGTTCTTATTTTAGCTTGAGCACCAGCTACTGAGTTAATGCCTCTAGCTATAAATGATGCCATTTCTTTTACTGAACCACTTTTTGAATAATACAGAACTAATATTTCATTCATTTAAACTTTTTTTGCTAGCAATATAGCCTTCCCAATATAGTTATGAGGTGTTAGCTTTAGAAGGTATTTTTTATCTTCTAAAGGTAGCTCAAGAATTTTTATAAAAGAGTGTAAAGATTCTTTATTTATATTTTGATTTCCTCTAGTTAAGTCTTTTAACTTTTCATATGGATTCTCTATTCCATTCTTTCGCATAACAGTTTGAATCGGTTCTGCAAGAACTTCCCATGCTTGATCAAGATCTTGATTTATTTTGATTTTATTTATTTCAAGCTTTGTAAGTCCTTTGAGACAAGATTTATATGCTATCAAACTAAAACTAAAAGCTAAGCCTATGTTTCTAAGAACTGTTGAATCAGTTAAATCTCTTTGAAGTCTTGAGATAGGCAGTTTTTCAGAAAAATGATGAAGTAATGCATTAGACATACCTAAATTACCCTCCGAGTTCTCAAAGTCAATAGGGTTGACTTTATGAGGCATGGTAGAGGATCCAACTTCATTCTTAATTGTTTTTTGTTTGAAATATCCGGAAGAAATATAAGTCCAAATATCTCGATTAAAATCAATAAGAATTATATTTACTCTAGAAATAGTTTGAAATAATTCCGCCATGAAATCATGCGGCTCTATTTGAGTTGTATAAGGGTTGTAAACCAGACCTATTGACGAAATAAATTCTTTTGAAAATTTTTGCCAGTTTTTTTTTGGATAGGCGGAAATATGAGCATTAAAATTTCCAACGGCACCATTAATTTTACCTAAAATTTCTTGCTTCTTTAATTGTAGGATTTGTCTTTTTAGTCTATATGAGAAATTAGAAAATTCTTTACCCATTGTTGTTGGGCTAGCTGTTTGACCGTGCGTTTTTGCTAACATTGATATTTCTGAAAACTTATTTGAGTATAAACTCGTACGTTTTAAAACAGAGTCTATAGCTGGAATAAGAACCTTGTTAAGACCTTCTTTTATCATTAATGCATAAGCAAGATTATTTATATCTTCTGACGTGCAAGCAAAATGAATAAACTCACTAATTCTTACTATTTCTTTTTCATTTTTTAGAGTATCTTTTAACCAGTATTCGACAGCTTTAACATCATGGTTGGTAACTTTTTCAATCTTCTTAATTGCCTCAGCATCTTTCTGATCAAAGTATTTAATAATGTTATTTAATTTTGTATTTGTCTTAGCAGAAAATCTTGGGACTTCTTTTATCTCTATATCCTTACTTAGAGCAATTAACCATAATATTTCGATTTTAACTCTATTGCGGATCAACCCATACTCGCTAAATATTGCTCTTAAAGGCTCAGTTTGGACCGAATATCTTCCATCTGTTGGAGAAATTGCAGTTAATACGGAAATCATAAGTCACCTTTTAAATTTATCAATATATTTTACATTAAAAATGAATTATTTTTTTGCACCTGCTAGATTTATTTAATCTTTGGGAAAACCATTTATTTACTTTAAAATAGACAATTAATATATATTAAAAATTAAAATAAGGAATTAAATGTTAGATTTGTATCTATCTGATTTGAAAGAAAGACAAAGTCAGGGACTACCAGCACTCCCTCTTGATGCAAATCAAACTGCATCATTAGTAGAGCTCTTAAAATTAGATTCAAATGAAAATCCGAGCTTACTTATAGATTTATTAAAAAATAGAGTTCCAGCTGGAGTAGATAAAGCTGCATTTATAAAGGCTGGCTTTCTAAATGATATAGCTAATAACAATACTCAATCCCCATATGTTAGTGCTGATTATGCAATTGAGCTCTTGGGGACAATGCTTGGTGGATATAATGTCCAATCTTTAATTGCACTTCTAGAAACCAAAAAAGCTGCCCTAGCTGTTAAAGCCTTATCAAAAATTATACTCATTTTTGATGCATTTTATGACGTAGAAAAGCTTCATAGAGATGGCAATGTACACGCATCAAATTTGCTTAACTTATGGGCCGAAGCTGAATGGTTTACATCGAAAAGGGTTATACCAGAAACTCTTAAAGTTGTTATTTTTAAAGCAGATGGTGAGACAAACACAGATGATTTATCGCCAGCTCAAGAGGCGTGGTCAAGAGCAGACATCCCGTATCATGCAAAATCTATGTTTATAAATAAAATTCCAAATATATTTGAGATAATAGATAAGCTTAAGTCAGAAAATTTGCCAATAGCTTTTGTGGGCGATATTGTCGGAACTGGGTCATCTCGAAAATCAGCTATAAACTCCCTTCAGTGGCATTTTGGACATAAAATAAATCATATACCAAATAAAAATTCAGGTGGAATAATCCTGGGTACAAAAATTGCTCCAATATTCTTTAACACAGCTGAGGACTCGGGAGCCTTACCAATCGAATGCGATGTTTCGAAATTGAAGACAGGTGATATTGTGGAAATAAATCTTAAAAAAAGAAATATTACTAATAAAGATGGAGATGAGTTAGCAAAGTTTAATCTTAAGCCTGTAACAATACTTGATGAATTAAGGGCCGGAGGAAGAATCCCTTTAATCATAGGTAAGGGACTTACAGAAAAGGCTATAACCTCATTAAAATTAAAGACTTCAAATAAGTTTATAAATATTGTTGCTCAAGATGCATCAAATACAAAAGGCTTCACACTAGCTCAAAAAATTGTTGGTAAAGCGTGTGGTTTAGAAGGGGTTCGGCCTGGCATTTACTGTGAGCCAAAAATAAATACTGTTGGCTCACAAGATACAACTGGTGCAATGACTCGAGACGAATTGAAAGAATTGGCATGCCTTGGCTTTTCTGCAGATCTTGTAATGCAAAGTTTTTGTCATACTGCAGCTTATCCAAAACCAGTTGATATTGAATTACAACACTCACTTCCAGACTTTATAAGTAGCAGAGGCGGTGTTTCATTAAAAGCAGGCGATGGCGTGATTCACTCATGGCTTAATAGAATGATTTTGCCAGATAAAGTTGGCACTGGTGGAGATTCACATACTAGATTTCCAATAGGAATTTCTTTTCCAGCTGGGTCAGGATTGGTTGCGTTTTCTGCAGCTATAGGTGTAATGCCATTAGATATGCCTGAATCTGTATTAGTTCGTTTTAGCGGCGAGGTTCAACCAGGTATTACATTAAGAGATCTAGTTAACTCAATCCCATATTTTGCAATTCAAAAAGGTGAGTTGACTATTGGCAAGCAAGGTAAAAAAAATATATTTAATGGGCGTATTCTCGAAATTGAGGGTTTACCAGAGCTTAAGGTAGAGCAGGCTTTTGAGTTTTCTGATGCATCTGCCGAGAGATCGGCAAATGGATGCAGCGTAAGGCTCGACGAGAAGCCTATAATTGAGTTCTTGAAGTCTAACATTGTATTAATGCAGAATATGATTGTGGATGGCTACAAAGACTCTCGAACATTACAGAGAAGAATTAACGACATGCAGGAGTGGCTAGAGAAGCCAATATTGTTAAAACCAGATAGTGATGCTGACTATGCTTATATTTTAGATATTGATTTAAATAGCGTTACTGAGCCATTAATTGCTTGCCCTAATGATCCAGATAATATTAAGAAGTTGTCCGAAATTGCAAATAACCAGATTGATGAAGTTTTTATTGGGAGCTGTATGACCAATATCGGTCATTATCGTGCAGCTGCAAAAGTCCTGGAAGGAAAAACTGATATTAAATCTAAATTATGGATCGCTCCTCCGACTAGGATGGATGAATCGCAACTAAAAAAAGAAGGAATTTATTCTACATTCGATTCAGTTGGGGCGCGAACTGAAGTACCTGGCTGCAGTTTGTGTATGGGAAACCAAGCAAGAGTTGAAGATAATGCTGCTGTTTTTTCAACCAGCACTAGAAATTTTGATAACCGGATGGGGAAGGGCGCGCAAGTTTATCTTGGGTCTGCTGAATTAGCTGCTTTATGCTCACTTTTAGGCTACATACCATCTTTAGAAGAGTACCTTAAAGTGATGGCTGAAAAAATTGACAAGAAATCGGATGAAATTTATAGGTATCTTAACTTCGATCAGCTTACGGACTATAAAAAAAATAGTGTAATTGAAATAAATCCAGTTTCATAATGATACGTGGAATATGATTCTAGCTGTAAAGATTGCGAGAGATTAACTTTATTTTTAACAGAGGTGAAGAATAAAAACCCAGATTATTTTTGTAAGCCAGTCCCTTCTTTTGGGAAAGCAAACTCTCCTTTTTTGATAGTTGGACTAGCCCCAGGGATGCACGGGGCAAATAAAACAGGAAGACCTTTTACTGGAGATCATGCAGGAATTTTACTTTATAAAACTTTGTATAAATTTGGTTTTTCTAATCTCGAAATATCTCAGTCCGTTGGTGATGATTTAATTTTAAGAAATTGTAAAATTACTAATGCAGTTAAATGCTTACCACCTGACAACAAACCCAACAATGAAGAGATTAAAAATTGTAATAAATTTCTTAAGTCTGAAATAAACACATTAAGACAAGGTTCAATTTTGCTTGCATTAGGATTAATCGCTCATAATGCTGTTATGACAGCATTAAATTTAACTAAAAAAGAGTATAAATTTTCTCATGGTGAAAGGCATAAGTTACCAAATAATTTAGTTATGTATGATAGTTATCATTGTAGCCGTTACAATACTCAAACAAAAAGATTGACTGAAAAAATGTTTCACGATGTATTTTTATCAATTAAAAATGAAATGGAGAGATAGATGCCCTATATCAATGTAAAACTTGCTGGTACTTTAAATAAAGATCAAAAAAAAGAGATCGCTAAAGAGATAACTGATTTGATGCAAAGGGTTGCAGGCAAGCCAGCATCATATACTTATATAGTCTTCGAAGAGGTTAAAAGTGAAGATTGGTCAATTGGGGGAAGCTTGTTGGGGTAATTTTGGAAAATTTAAAATCAAAAATTAAAACTTTTCCTAATTTACCTGGAGTTTATCGAATGATTAACTCTAAACTAGAAATTATTTATATAGGTAAGGCTAAAAATTTAAAAAAAAGAGTTGCGTCATATTTTGTAAAAAATATACCAAG
>Ga0209192_10003451_pt1 | contig 10616 bp, 8 predicted proteins | sample ArcticOcean_MG_C_11_FD_187433 | JGI IMG/M metagenome (GOLD analysis project Ga0209192, IMG submission 187433) | Marine microbial communities from western Arctic Ocean - ArcticOcean_MG_CB2_154 (SPAdes) (version 2) | ecosystem: Environmental > Aquatic > Marine > Oceanic | place: Arctic Ocean... | reverse complement strand
TAATGAATCCCAACGATGCTGATGATGCTGTGCCTCTATATAATTTTGTAAATGATTTTGGATTAAGCGAGAGTCGCTATTTTTTGAAAACTCAAGAATTACTTTTGGGTGAACCGTGGACCAGTGGAGTGGTCGGTATTTTCTCCATCACCGAAGCTTTTAGCACTTTACGCTTTGACGGATTGCAGTGGCACTATTAGCCCTATCTTACGATGTCACATACGACACTCATATGGGATCACCACACGGTAAGGATCTGGCGCACTTCGCGCTCGGGCGCTAGCTTGATCCAAGAAGGCGAAGCGCAGGACATCACTGCTCTGCTGGCACTTCTGGATCGCGCGGAAGAGACTTTTCAGTTCGGTCGCCTATTGGTGTATCTTGACATCCCTGCGCTCGACCACCATCTCGAGCGCGTGCCGAAAATGGCGCCGAAACTTCAGCGGCAACTTCTGGTGCAGCGTAAGCTTAAGCTCTATGGTGACGAGGAGCGTAGCTTGGCGTCGATCGAAATGGGCCTGCAGGGTGAAGCCACCCATCAATTTTATTTCATCAGTAGTCTGCCGCATGAAATCGCCTCTGCCATTAGCGGGTGGGCATTGCGCAACGCTGTGTTGCTTGACGGAGTGTATAGCTTGCCGTATGCACTCACTTGCATCGACGATACTTTGGTCGCTACTGACGCACAGGGAGTGATCCATTATCGCGGGCTTGGCGATGCCGGCTACTTAATCGCCCGTGATTCCGCCGGCAAATTACTGTTTTTCAGTCGTTTGACGGCACAGGATTTGGACACCGAACAGATGGACAATAGCGCACGACGCTTAGGATTATTTGTCGAACAAGAATTCGGGGTAAACCCCCAGTTTCAAGGGCATGACGCAACTGAGAGTTCCGACGACGCGGTCACCATATCCCTACTTAGCAAGCTCAAGCTAGGCGCATCCCTCGATTTAGTCCCACGTGGCCTGAGGACCCGACAGCGAATCGTACAATTTAGACACCGAGCCTTTGCTTGTCTCTGTGTCATTCTAATCTTAGGAGTTTATCTAACCATACCGCAGATTAATAAGAAGCAGGAGCTCGAATTAAACCTCAGCGAGCTCGATGTCTCTATTCAGCTAGAGACTTTGGAGATTAATCAAGTTCGGCGCAGCATCCTCGAAAATCGCCAGTATGAGAATGTCATCCAGTTCAGCCGCGGACGCGAAACGCTCGATGATGATGCGCCCGTGCCCGCCCCACTGTTTATTATGTTGCATGCGTTTTCTAATGCGTTGCCTGAATCTGTAGAGCTGGATACTTACAGTGGCTCGATTGATACCACCGAAGGGGTCACCGCGATTGAAATGGTGGGCCGACCACTCACCGCGGATCTTGATCTACCAGCGGAAATCAAAGTGATGTTCGGGCGTCTCAAAAAACAAGGATGGCAATTGAGCGAGCCAACAGTCGCTTTTGAGCAAAGTAATAGCCGTTCACGCTTCGGTGATGCGCGTGGACGTCTGCGTAAATTTACGATCAATTTCACAGTAAAAGCATCCACGCAACCAGGAGGCATCAGCTAATCATGCGCAAACGTCTGTGCCATTTCTACAATATCTTAGCATCCTATCCGGTGATTGTGCTACTGCTAGCTGGTTTAGTTGGCCTCTTATATCTTGCGCGCCTGTGTTACCCCCTCGAGATGCAGCGACAAGCAAAGTATTTGCAGAGAATGGAAATCAAACAAGAGCTTCAAACCTTACAGCAAGAGCTGACAGGTATTGAACAAAGCGATCTTCGCATGCGTTACATGCTGTTTAACGAAGAATTCCTAAAAACAGCTGATGCACAGTCTGAAGCATTAAAAAGCCAATTTACACAAGCATTTGAAGTCCATGGCTGGATCTTGCAGACAGCAGAGGTGACCGAGCTCGAAGTTCCGACCGAGCAGGGTAGGGCGTCGGATTCAAATCAAGCACGAATTCATGGAATCATGCTTGATTTGAGTGCCAGTGCTACGAATTTGCCACAAGACGATGGGGAGCCATTTCTGCCTTTATATTCGCTGACTCAATGCATGAATTATCTATGGAGCCGGCCGCCGCTCAAAGAGTATCAGCAAATTCAACTCGTTCGGACTCATGACGGCTACGCATTAAAGACCCAACTATTTTTGCCTCTCAAGGATAGCGATCATGGCGACTCCAATGAACTCAGCCTGGATCCTCTGTAATGCGTAAGTATCTAAATAACCCCCGTATTATTGTACCGCTCGCACTCTTAGTTATGCTGTGGGTTTGTCACAGCTATGGCTTGCTTGACCAACTACTGCCCGATTTTTCAAATCAGCCTCAATCCCTTGCCGCGACTCAAGTAGTTATCGAAAAAGAGGTGATTGTATTCACTCCCAGTGGCCGAGTCATGCAGGGCTTAGTCCGTGACCAGTGGTTGCTGCGCAATTGGAGAAAGTCCAGCGCGATCAAAAATGAACCATTTGTTGCGAACTTTAGTTTTGCGAAGAACGAATTACCAGAAGGGGTCACTACACCTGAAGTGGTCGAGGAAGTGGTGGTCATAGATCCCGGTACTCTTGATCAATATATTGTTGAACACCTAGGCTTGGATGAGATGGGCTTTTTTGTACGGTTCGGTTCTATCAATAAACGCGAGGGAGATTTACTCATGACTAAGAGTGGTATGGAATTGGTGCTTGGTTCGATTGCCTTAGCTGAAGAACGGCGAACCGAGGCAGAACATGCCGCAACCATCGCAACACATCTCAGCGGGATGCAATTGCAGGCCGTGATGAAAAATACGCCAACAGAAGTAATCCCGACAATAACCTCTGTGCTTGCTGAAAACTTTGACCAAATTGGTCTCGAAACAGCCCTAATAACGTCCACAGTTGCGAAGGCCACCGCTGCAGCAGTTGATTTTGAGGCACTCTCAGATACTGAGCTTGACAAGCTTACGGGCACTTTCAGGGAAGGTGATACCGTAGACGTAGATTCGGTCAATAATTTCGACTATAGGCGAAGCACTGCCTCTGCGATCATTTCCGGCGGTCAACTGGAGCGCCGGATTTATCGACTTGGCGATTTTGTTCAAAAAAATCCAGCTTTAGGCCTGGCTGAAGTTCATGGCGACTATGTGCAACTAGTCGATCGCTACGGGCAATTCTATCGGCTGAGTCTAAAAGACTAAACGCACCTTAAATTAGGGCTTGGTGCAAGATTGCCTGAAATTTCCTGAGAACTGATCGCTTGACAGAAGCATGGGAATTAGGCTTTTTCCCAATTCTTGTTTTTGCATTTTGTACTATGCAATTTTATAGTTCGTGCGTTTACAGTTATTACTATTTATACGGAACACGAATCCATCCAAAAGACACTCAATTTTAAGCCAGAGTAGCTCAGTGGTAGAGCAGAGGACTCATAAGCCTTTGGTCGGCAGTTCAAATCTGCCCTTTGGCACCATTTATAGAGACGCCTTCGATTAAATCGGAGGCGTCTTTTTTGTGCACAAAAAATCCCGCAGCGTGAAATGCGGGATTTTTTAAATGAAATTTGATTCGGTTTACCCGTCGATTTGTTCTTCGAGGAATTTGATCAGCTCGTCTTCGGTTACGCGACGTTGTTCACAAGTGTCGCGGTCGCGGAGGGTGACGGTGCCATCTTTTTCGATGGTGTCGAAGTCGATGGTGATGCCGAAGGGTGTGCCGATTTCGTCTTGGCGACGGTATCGGCGACCGATTGCGCCAGAGGCGTCGTAGAAGACGTTCCAGCGTCGCTGCAATTTCTTGTGAAGTCTCTTGGCGACCTCGACTAGTTCGGGCTTGTTCTTTAAAAGTGGGAAGATGGCGGCCTTGACCGGAGCTATCTTGGGACTGAATTTGAGTAATATGCGCTTTTCGACTTTGCCCTTGTCATTAGGAACTTCGTCTTCGGTGTAAGCAGCGCTGAGCACGGCAAGTAGCGTGCGGTCGACACCGAGCGATGGTTCGATAACGTGAGGCACATACTTCTCTTTGACGGTTTCGTCGAAGATGGTCATGGACTTACCAGAATGCTCTTGGTGCTGCTTGAGATCGTAGTCGGATCGACAGGCGACACCCCATAGCTCCTGCTCGCCGTGAGGGAATTGGAACATGAGGTCAGTGGTGGCTTGCGAGTAGAAGGCCAGCTTGTCCTCTGGATGGATGTCTTCGCTGATGCCTTCGCGGGGCAGACCGATGGAAACGAGCCAGTCGGTGCAAGTGTCGATCCACTCGCGGTGGAGGGTCTTCCAGTCAGCGCTTGGCGAAATAAAGTATTCGATCTCCATTTGCTCAAACTCACGCGAGCGGAAAATGAAATTGCGTGGCGTGATCTCGTTGCGAAAAGCCTTGCCGATTTGCGCAATGCCGAAGGGGATTTTCACGCGGCCAGTATCAACGATATTTTTGTAATTAGCAAAAATGCCTTGTGCAGTCTCGGGACGCAAGTAGGCGGTTGCGGCGTCGTCGGCGAGAGGGCCCACCTTGGTTTCAAACATTAGTTTGAACTCGCGTGGTTCGGTTAGGCTACCGGGTTTGCCAGTCGCGGGCGAAGGGATCAATTCGTATTGTTCGGGCTTGGCTTCGGTATACTCTTTTAGCTCGATTGTATCAAGTTCACCTTGCTTAGCCATTTTACGCTTCATTTCAGCAGCAGCTTTTTCGGCCACTTCTTGCTGGTCGATACACTCGACGACGGAGACGTAGCCAATGGTTTCGCCATTTACACTAACGGGGGCGAAGAAAAGTTGATCGGCACGGTAGCGAAGCTTGGACTCTTTGCAATCGACCATAGGGTCGGAGAAACCATCCACGTGACCAGATGCTTTCCAGATCTTTGGGTGCATGATGATGGTGGAATCGAGGCCCTCTATGTCGTCGCGGCACTGCACGAAGTCGCGCCACCAAGCTTGCTTAATATTGTTACGCAGCTCGACTCCGAGGGGGCCGTAGTCATAGAAGCCGTTATAGCCGCCGTAGATTTCGGAGGATTGGAAAATAAAACCGCGGCGTTTACACAAACCGACGATGTCTTCCATTAAAGTATCACTGGGTGCTGGAGCTATCATAAGGCGCAAAAAGATGAAGTTTACTAGTATGGGGTCAATGTTTGATTGGGTTTGACTTACTTATGCAGGAGGGGCTCAAGCGCATGGAAAAGTATTTTCACCCCTCGACTAGCCATTAAAATCGCTGTGACTGCGGTAGCTGCCAACTTCGTCAGCCAAACGTCATTGCCATTTGGTTTGAAGCCTGCAACTTATAAATTAAATGTCTGAGAATTCGCAAGTTCCCGAGCAACTCAAATGGCACCAGCGAGCCTTACTCGCGGGACTTGCTTTGTTTCTGCGGCTTTGGGGACGTACGCTCCGATACCATTGGGATACTGATGCGCAGAGTATGATGGATGGCAAGACGCCGCCAGCGGTTGTTATCTTTTGGCACAATCGCCTTCTTGCGGGCACTATTTTTTACCTACGCTATTTCCGGAAGCGACGTTTAGCGACTTTGATTAGCGCAAGCAAAGATGGTGCTTGGCTAGCTGGCTTTGTTGAAAAGTTGGGTGTTCGGCCAGTGCGAGGTTCTCGCTTCAATCGAGGGGCACAAGCTTTGCGCGATATGATCGCCGCGAGTAGCGAAGGTTTCGATGTCGGCGTGAGTCCTGACGGCTCGCGAGGTCCGCTGTATGACATGAAGCCTGGCGCCTTGAAGGTCGCTCTCAAAACAGGTGCGCCAATCATCTTGCTCTCACTCAATCACACCGGCGCTTGGCGACTTAAGACTTGGGATCGTTTTTATATACCTTATCCATTTTCTAAAATTGAAGCGCGTATGGATGTGGTCGCCCTAGATGAAGTCTCAGGTTTAGAGGTCGAAGAGGCGACCGCTGTTTTAAAGGCGCGCATGGATGCGATCACAGTCGATTTATTTTGATGGATTTAGCACGCAACCTGCTTATCTAGTGTGCCCTCTTTTCAAGACCATTTTTTTAAAACGTATGAGCACCACACCGATGAATCCAAAAGTTCTTATTATCGACGACGATGATGATTTGCGCTACTCATTGAAACGTGTCCTATCTGGGCGCCAGTATGAAGTGATCGAAGCGGGCAGCGGGGAGGATGGTCTTGTCCAGGCTGAGAAACACAGCCCACATGTGATCCTCCTCGATAACCGGATGGGCGGCATGAGCGGTATGGAAGCTTTACAGCATTTGCGCGGGATTAATCCGAATGTAATGATCATATTGATGACGGCCTACGGTACAACGCAGACCACGATCGAGGCGATGAAGTTTGGGGCCTTTGATTACATCATGAAGCCTTTTGACCTGAAAAAAATCTTAACTCTAACCGAGTCAGCCATCGCTGCCTCTAAGGACCTAGATGAAGCAGGCAAAGAAGAAGCAGCACCCAGCGTTTCGAAGGAAGATATCGACGGGGGCATTATTGGTAGTTCCTCCGCTATGCAGGAAGTTTTTAAGATGATCGGACAAGTCGCAGCCAGCGATGTCACTGTCATGATCACAGGAGAGAGTGGTACGGGTAAGGAATTGATTGCACGTGCTATTTTCCAAAATAGCCTGCGGGCTCAAAACCCCTACATCGCAGTCAACTGCGCGGCAATTCCCGAGAACCTCATAGAGAGTGAACTCTTCGGACACGAGAAAGGCTCCTTCACGGGAGCGACCAATCAACGCATCGGCAAGTTTGAGCTTTGTGATGGTGGTACTATCTTTCTAGATGAGATCGGCGACATGGCGCTGACCACGCAGACCAAGATTCTCCGGGCTTTACAGGAGGGGGAGATACAGCGCGTTGGTAGCAGCGACACGACCAAAGTGAATGTGCGCATGCTCGCCGCCACGAATAAACCGCTCGAAGAAATGGTCAAAGAAAAGGCCTTTCGCGAAGACCTCTACTATCGCCTCAACGTCGTTCGCGTCCAGTTACCACCTCTGCGTGAACGCAAAGAGGACGTGCCGCAGCTCATCGACTTCGTACTCAAGCGTCTCGCGCGCGACAGCAAGATCGGCAGAAAAACTATCTCGCCCGAAGCACTTACATTGCTAAATCAACACCGCTGGCCTGGTAACGTACGAGAACTCGAGAATCTCATTTACCGCAGCGCTGTGCTTGCGCAGGGCGAAATGATTCTGATCAAAGACCTGCCGCAAGAAGTCGTGCAAGCGATCGACGGAGGACCGTCTGCCGATACCGCAGATAGTTCGGCAGCGGCTGAAGACATCAATGAGCCCCTCAAAGATGAGGTTTTAATCGGTCAGGCCATCTCGGATCCATCCGACGCTGTTTATAGAGACCTCCGTGAGATGCACGGAAACAACATCCTCGAGCACGCCGAGCGCGCACTCATCGCCCGTGCGCTTAAGGAGTCTGACGGTAAACAAATCAAAGCAGCAGAGATACTGGGTATGACGCGCGCCACCCTGCGTAAGCGTATTGACCAATACGATTTAGGGTAAGGTAGAGACGCGACTTGTCGCGTTCCTACGCAATTATGAACATTTCACCTCTTGGGTTGTCCTCGTAGATGTAAGATAGTCCATTGACCTTTCCTGTTATTGCATAAGCCTTACGCACTTTCACATTTAAACAAAAAACCTAAGCTCACATATGTATTCAAAGAAATCTCCTTCTACTCTCGCTCTTATTGGTCTTCTTTTCGCTGCCGCAATCTTCACGACGGGCTGTAAGAATAGCCCAGCAGATGACGCTGCCGAAGAGGCCGCTCAGTCCGAAACGACCGAGGCCGCTGTTATCGCTGAGCCTGTCGAAGTGACCACCGAAGTAGCTGTATCCGCGCCAGTCGTCGAAGTCTCCGAAGAGGCCGCTCAGTCCGAAACGACCGAGGCCGCTATTATCACTGAGCCTGTCGAAGTGACTACCGAAGTAGCTGTATCCGCGCCAGTCGTCGAAGTCTCCGAAGAAGCCGTCCAGTCCGAAACGGCCGAGGCCGCTACTGGCGCTGAGCCTGTCGAAGCTACCACCAAAGTAGTCATACCCGCGCCGGTCGTCGAAGTCTCCGAAGACGAGCTCATCGAAATCGTCGGTTATCTAACTGCCCAAAGTGGCGGTGTTGCTTCCCTGCAGCTCGATCAGGCCAGTGTCACTGCAATCGCTGAAGGGCTCCAAGGAAGCCTTACTGGTGAGATCAACATTATGGAGCTTCCCCAAGAGGAAGTCGAAGCTGCATTTGGCCAAGCCCAAGCGCGAGCAGAAGCTGTTCAAGCAGGCACTGCAGAATTACCACCGATTAGCGTCAGTTCGCTCGAAAAAATTGGGGCTGCCATCGTCATGCAGTCAGGTTTGCAGCAGCTTGGATTCGGTGCCGATGAGGCTGATTTGATACAAAAAGGATTCGTCAAAGGTGCAGGTGATTCTGCTCCAGATCCTTCCCTCGAAGCCAAAATGCCCGCTTTCCAAGAGTTCATCCAGGCACGTGTTCAAGCGGCTCAATCTGAAATGATGGCCGCTCAAGTTGCCGCCCAAGAAGAAGCCATGGCCGACTTCGCCGAAGTCGCCGCTGAATGGAGCGAGAAAGAAAATTTCAACGTCGTCCTCGAAACTACTCAAGGAGATGTCGAGATCGAGCTTATGCCAGGAATTGCACCGCTTGCCGTGGCTAACTTCGTCGGCCACATCAAGTCTGGTTATTATGACGATCTTATTTTCCACCGCGTAATCGAAGGCTTCATGGTCCAAGGTGGCGATCCGCTTGGCACTGGTACTGGCGGCGAATCAATCTGGGGCAAAAACTTCCCTGACGAATTCAGTCCCGAAGCACGCTTCGACACCGAAGGTCTCTTGGCCATGGCCAATTCGGGTCCTACGACCAATGGGAGTCAGTTCTTTATCACTACCAGCAAACCTGAGTGGCTCAACGACAAGCATACCATTTTTGGTAAAGTGGTCAAAGGCTACGACAAGGTGAAGGAAATCGAAGGCGTCGAAAAAGGTGCCGGCGACAAACCAGTCGAAGATCAGAAGATTGTTAAGGCCTACATCGCTGAGTAAAGCTCCTAATTGAAATCAATTTCCAAAGCCCGCGACTCTCGAAAGGAGCGCGGGTTTTTTCGTGTCATACGGCAGAATTTTACAAATAGCTCAAAAGCCCCTCTCAGAATCACCCCCCAGCGGCGCAGGCGGAGCACTTCTCGCGTCTTTCAAATCAGCCGCATAGTGTTTATGCATCTGCCAACCAGCTCGATAGGGTGCACCCTTGGCTTTCACCCATTCTGTAATTGTATCGAGCGTCACCACGTCCGCGTGCTTCGACCATTCCGGATGTAGCCAAACTGGTTTAGTCGTCTTACCGATTACGTCCACGTATTCTGGAATCGCTCCTTCTTGATCGACGATGATCTTAAACTCATCTGCCCGCGTAATGTTCTCGGCTAGTGGCAACTTCCACCGCTTCGGGCTGAGAGTGATCCATTCAAAATCTCCCTTGATCGTAAAGGCACCACTTGTCTCCAAATGCACGCCGCGTCCAATCGCATGTAGCGCATCGACCAAGGGTGCGAGATTGTGGATCGCTGGCTCGCCACCCGTCACCACGACAAACTCCGCTTTCGTTTTAGCGACCTCTGTCACCAGTGTGTCGACCGCAAGTCGCTCGACCTTCTCCGGAATATAATCCGGATGCCAAGTCCCCGCCGAGTCGCACCAAGGGCAATGAACAGGACACCCAAAAGTGCGTATGAAATAAGCTGCCCGCCCCGCGTGTGCGCCTTCCCCTTGGAAGGTATAAAACTGTTCGTGAATCGGTAGCATGGCTCTAACCTGACCGCTGCCGCTTCTCCCATGGTCGACGGTCGTTGACTGGTTTCAAGTCGACGGCTTCGATTCGGACGCCCGCTAGGGCGGGGTGGCGACGTAGCTTTTTGAAGTTCGTCTGCGTGATCGTGAAGGTCAGCGATTGTGCAGTCTGCGTCTCAATGATTTGCTCTTCAACGAGGAAGCTAATATTCACGCAGGTCTCACCGTATTGATCGTCGATAGTTTCGCGTAGAAGTTCGATGAATTCCGCAGCCTTATCGTTTGGGTGGAGGATGAAATTGATACGACTAATCAACTTTGGAATGGAAATTTCTAGATCAAAAATGTTGTGCGCCGCGAGACTCATCTCACCATTTCGACGGCCGACGAGGCCATGGATTAATGCCAGCTTTCCATCTTCAAGGCGTGCACCTTCCTTCGCATAAGGATCGGGGAACATGATCATTTCGTAGCTGTGAGTGCGCGTGGCGAGATTGAAGACCGCCATTTGTTTACTGTCCTTGCGCGTATATTTGATCGCAAGATTGCTCACGATGCCACTGAGGCGGAAACTGCTACGGTCGTCAAAATTAACCAATTCATCTGGGTGTTGAAAGCTGTCGATTGCTTCGTCGATCCCCGCGTAGGCATCCATAGGGTGGCCTGAAATATAGAAGCCCAATAATTCTTTTTCGTAGCCTAGTTTTTCCGTCAAGCCCATCGACTCGACGCTGCGACGATTATTACCCGACTTGTCCTCGTCAGCTACACCAACCTCATCACCGAGCATGTCGAAGAGATTACTCTGTCCGGCTTCG
>Ga0209192_10003449_pt1 | contig 10623 bp, 11 predicted proteins | sample ArcticOcean_MG_C_11_FD_187433 | JGI IMG/M metagenome (GOLD analysis project Ga0209192, IMG submission 187433) | Marine microbial communities from western Arctic Ocean - ArcticOcean_MG_CB2_154 (SPAdes) (version 2) | ecosystem: Environmental > Aquatic > Marine > Oceanic | place: Arctic Ocean... | reverse complement strand
TATAAATTTTATTATAAAAATCATTATAAAATCTTTATAAAAATGTAAAAAAAAAAATTATAATTGTGATTATAAAAAATTTTTAGAACCTTAAACATTATTATTATTAATTAATACATAAAACAAATCACGATGAGATAGAGTGCTTGTTTTTTAGATTATATTTACTTAGAACTATTTATTAGGGGTTATCGACTCCCGAGATTTCAACGTCATCCTATTCTTCCCCATCTTCTTCCTCATCTCCCTCATTTGGGTTAGTCGGCCGCTACGGCATCTTCCTTCTTAAATATTTCTTTATTATGCCCATTGTCGATATCAAGTGTATTACCATCTCTAAATACTGTTACGGTTTGGGTTTTTTTAAACTCTGTGTCTATTGTTTCTTTTATGAATTTCAGAATGTCGGGTATAGATATTGTCCTCTCAATCAGACCCGCCGCCCATTTATTTATTATGCCACGTTCGCTATCCGACGGATTGTATTCATCGCCATAAAAGGCTTCGTTCAATTGCTGAGCATCCGTCAATGTGTTAATAAAATTATCGTCTTCTTTTTTTATTTTCTTTACAAGTTCTTCTAGAGCAGTTTTGAGCGTCGTAATGATTTCGGTAAATTTATTCGCTACAATTAGTCTGACGTGTGTTTCAGTAGCCTGCGCGGGGCCTGTGTCTCTACTAGGGATGCTCTGCTTTGCCTGTTCAAGAACTTTGAGAATATCATAGACTTCACTCAACGGTCGTTTTGGACATCCCGCCGAATCCATCGTCGCGAGCACAGTATTCACCTCAGCCGCACTCATCGCCCCACCTCTAAATTTTTTTTTAGCATTAAGATACTTAATTTTATATTTTAAATATTTTTGCTTATAATCAACTCCCATAATATTTATATATTATATAAATATATTTTTTTTTTAATTTTTATCTAATATTAATTTTATATTATTATTTCATATATTTTTCAATTAACGGAATAAATGTTTGTAATTCTGGTAAATTTTTAACATCTATTTTTTTTCCTTTATCATCGTGATATCTTACACTTAAAATATCTAACATATCTAAATCCTTCTCAAATTTATTTATTTCATCTTTATTCATTTTTCCTCCTTGATATTCCAATGTTTTTTTAGAAGCATCAGATAATTTATCATAATATGATTTATTTACACTTACCAAATATTTTTTAGCATTTACATGCATTCCCACTAATTTACATATTTTCTTATCTAAACCCATATTTTCTAAATAAATTCTTCCAATATTACCATGATCAACTACACCTAATCCATTCATATTATCATCTTCTAATAAATGACCTATATCATGTAATAAACAAGCTAAAATAACTTTTTAAGATTTCATATGCTCTTGGGCTGATACAGCACATTGAATCATATGTTCTTTTTTTGAAACATTTTCACCAAAATAATTTTCTTCCCCCTTTGTATTAAATAAATTTATTAAATTATCTATTTTTGTATTCATAAATATATTTTATTTATTTATTTATTTATTTATTTATTAATTTATTTATTTTTAAATGACACATATTTTTAAAAATTTGATTATTATTATTATAAAAAAAAATTTGATTATTATTATTATCATTATTATCATAAATAAAAATATATTTATTACAAATAAACATAATCTCCAATACTTATCCATTTATCAACAATTCCTAAATATATTCTATCATTAAAATAAAATGGACAATCATTAGGATTTGGATATTTTTCTATATTATATACACATGAGATTTCAACAGTTTCATTAGAATCTTTCAATCTATAAAAATTAGTATAAATTATTCTATTTTTATTAGATATATGTTTATGTTCTTTTGAATATTTATGCTGTGTTGGACTATAAAAAGCATGCCATGGTCCATTATAAAACTCAGTTTTTTTACTAGACATTATGTAATATTATTATTTAATAATATTCAGATTATTTATATCGATTTTATATTTAAAATTGATTTTAATTTAAGATTAATTATAGAAAGAATGAGTTCAAATGAAAAAAAAAATAATATTAGTCAAAACATAGAAAACACTTCTAAAAGTATGACTAGTAAAACTAAATATAAGATTGTTGAAACATTTGTAGGATGTGGTGGTTCACATTTAGGTTTTAGTAGACATAATTTTGATACAGTATTTGTAAATGATTCGTGGAGTACTTGCTTAGATACATTAAAATTAAATAATCCAGAACTTACCGAAGAACAAATTATATGTGAAGATATTAATACATTATGTGAAAAAAACTTACTTAAGCAATATAAAATAAAAAAAAATGAATTAGATGTTTTAATTGGTGGTGTTGTTTGTAAGGGATTTTCATTAGCGGGTGTTCGTAATCCATATGATATTCGTAATTATTTATATATTTCACAATTAAAATTAGTTGAACAATTTAAACCTAAAGTATCTATTATTGAAAATGTGCCCGGTATGCAAACAATGAAAATTCTTGCTCGAAATAATGTAGCACCATATAGTAAGAAATTAAGTTTTACTATTGAAAAATCTGTTGAAACTATTTGTGAGGAAATAGATAAGGTCATTGAAAATCATAAGATTAATAGAGGAAAAATTATTGCTATTAATAAAAAATTAACAACAGATAATACAGAGGAAAATAAAAATATTAAAAATAAATTAGAAGAAGAAAAAAATAAACTTGAAGAATCACGAAGCACATTAGAAATGGATTTAGATATATATAAATATAGTGTATTAGAAGATATTAAAGAGAAATATATTGAATTAGGATATACTGTAAATATACAAAAATTAAAAGTTTCTAATTTTGGAGGATATACAAATCGTATTCGTTTAATTATAGTTGCCGTAAGAAATGATATTAAGAAAAAGTGGGAATGGCCGGAAATTATTAATGATGATGATAATTTATTAACAGTAAAAGATGCTTTTGATTTATTAGATCCAGAAATAAATGATCCTTCAGTAGATAATGATAATAAACCAATGTGTCATAAGGCATCTACAGTAGAAAAATTTAAAAAAATTACTTGTGATAAAAAATCCGACGGATTTTCATCTCGTGGAACATCAAAACGATTAGATTTAAATAAACCGGCACCAACATTAGTTCCCGGTCATAGCAGTTTCCAAATACATCCTACAGAACATAGAAGTATTACAGTAAGAGAGGGTGCTACTATTACTGGTTTTCCTATTGATTTTAAATTTTGTGGTTCTCATTCTGATCGTTGTATGCAAATTGGTAATGCTATTCCAGTTCATTTAGGAGAAGCATTAGCTAAATCAGTTCGTAATTTATTAGATTAGACCTTTCCAAAATCCTACATCTAAATTTACACCATATGCTTGTTGTTCTGTTGTAATTTTTTTTATGTTTTCTTGTTGAGCTTGTAAATCAGCATTATTAGGCATATAACCTTTACTTCTAATTTCTAATTCTTTATTTCTCCAATTAGTAACAATTCTCATATCACTTTTATATTTTAGAGCAATTTGTGAAGCATCTTTATTATGATGAATATTATTACATTTTTCACATAATAGTACAGCAATATTTTCAGAATCAATATTATAAATAGAATGTGCTCTCCAATGATCTACGGCTAATCGTAGACATTCATTATCCTTTGCTGATGTACCACACATTTCACAACAACCCTTTTTGGATTTTTTAAATTCTTCTACTTTTTCTTTTGTTTTAAAAATGTCTCTTAATGCTGGTTGAATAATGGTATGTGTTTTTTCTTTTAGAATAGGATTCCATTTATAAGATACCTCTTTATTAAGATCATTTTTCTCTCTTTTTTCTAATCCATATTTATTAAATTCATCATAAAATGTTCGTAGTTGTCTTTGAACATCACCGGGAATTTGTAAGTTTCTAAATTCTAAGATTTCATCTAATGTATATTTTTGCGTTTTATCCATATTTTTAAAGCAAAATTTAAGTGAATACACTGCTTCTACTTCCCTCTTACTAATCCATTCATGCTTTCGTGATTCGAAAATTTCTGCAATAAATCTTTTTTGTGAACCCGCTACAGTATTTTCATATAGCGAATAAACTTCATTATTTTCTGTATTCATGTTTTAATGATAGAAATAAATTATAATATTATCGATTTTAACTTACATAGTAAAAAATTTGTGATTTTTCCAGAAAAATCTAGAAAATTTTTTGAAATAAATAATTTAAAATTGATTTAATTTTAAATATATATTTATATGTCGGAAAATATCAGTATATTTAATGGTGATTGTGAAGTTGAATTATCTAAATTAGATGATAATTCAATAGATTTATTGTTAACTGACCCTCCATACTTTATTGATAAATTGACTAATAAATGGAATAGTGAAAAAGTATCAAATGATTCAAATAGTCATATAAAACATTTACCAAAGGGTATGAAATTTGACAAATCTCAAGTAAAAAATTTATATGATTATTATTTAAAAATATCTACAATTATATTTAAAAAACTAAAACCCGGAGGATATTTTCTATCATTTTCAGCACCTAGATTATATCATTCAATAGCCATGGCATGCGAAATTGCTGGATTTGAAATTAGAGATATGATAAATTGGACTTATACACAAAGTATGCCGAAGGGAATGTCCATATCACATATAATAAAAAAAATGAATATATCGGAGGAAGAAAAAAATAAATTAATAGAAGAATACAAGGATTTTAAAACACCACAAATAAAATCTTGTTTTGAACCAATTTGTGTAGCATTTAAACCAATTGGAAAATTAACATTTATAAAAAATGAATTAGAATTTAAAACTGGATTACTAGATTTCTCTCAAAAAGTAGGTATTAATGATGATAAAGTACCAGCAAATATAATTACAACAGAAGAATTTAATGATTTATATGATAAAAATTTTATGATATCAAAACCTTCAAAAAAAGAAAAGGGTTGTATAAATACACATATTACTGTTAAACCATTAGCATTAATAGAACATTTAATTAAATTATTTAGTAAAAAAAATTCTCTTGTAGTCGATCCATTTTTAGGAAGTGGAACAACTGCAGTAGCATGTAAAAATACAGATAGAAGATGTATTGGAATAGAATTAAATGTAGAATATTATAAAATTTGTTTAGATAGATTAGCTTAATTCTTGAAATATTGTCATATATTCGGATATTTGTTCTTTTGTAAATTCAATTTCTTTTTTTTCAATTAATTTTTTTAATTTCTTAGGTGTAGGTATTTTGGTTAATGTATCAATAAATATATAATTATCTCTATATTTTGCTTGAATTGGTGGTTGTAATACCATATTATTATTTGAATTATCTGTAGAATCGGGATTTTTATGTCCTAATTGCCATTCTGAATTAGGAATATCTACATAATTACTTTTTATATTTTCTTTAATTTTATTAATTTCTTTATTTTTTTCTTCTTCTGTTCCATCAAACTTAAAATCCTTACGCATTGCATTTTTATTAGTTAAAGTATATGGACGATATATATAATATTTTCCTCGTTCTTGGGAACATTTATATCCATTTTGTTCATGTTTATTAAATAATTGTATACTATCATTAGAATCAATATTAAATTTATTTATTATTTTATCACAAGTTTTTCTATTAAAATAATTATTTGAATAATGAAGCATTAGAGATAAAGCTATACCATTACCCGTTTTAATATTTGGAAATTTCAAATTATTTTCATTACAGAATTCAATAAAATCATTAGGATAATTATTTGGTAATTCATGAATATTATCAACATTAATCATAGTCATATTATTTTCTTTTGTGTATGACATAGTTTTTTATGTACTAAAATAAAAATATCGATTTTAATAATGTATATTCTATAATAACTAGCTATCTAGCTATCTAGCTATCTAACTATCTAGCTATCTAACTATCTAACTATCTAACTATCTAACTATCTAACTATCTAACTATATTTTTTGATAAAATTTTTTCTAAAAGTTTATTTAATTATTCAACATTACTAATTCACTTTCATTATATAAACGCTTAATATATTCTTCATTATCATCAATATACATATCATTACAACGATTAATATTATTTTTTTGATCATTATTGCAATGTTTTTCTACTTGTTTCTCCACTTTTGGATCACTTATTTTTATATGTTGTTTATCTATTAGATCCGTTATTGTATTCTTACGATCTTGGAGTTCCCACTTATCATCTTTCATAATTCTCACATATGGTTCTTTTTTATTTGTTATTTTTATGTTTTGATTTTCTGGATGTTCCTTATTAAAGTGAGTATGTTTAATCATTTCTGGAATTGCACGAAATGGTTTATTTTTTAGTAGATTTAATATAAAATCACTTGTAATATATTTAGTATCTTCTTCTCCATAATTATTTATAATAATTGTATTATTATTATTATTTGTATTATTACTATTTGTATTATTATTATTATTTGATAAATTTTGAGATGGTTTTTTTGTTTCATTTGTTGTATTTTTTAATAAATTTTTCATTTCACTACATTCTATCAGTAGTTTCTCTACGGTTTCCCGTAATTCCTTATTTTCAGATAATACATTGTTTTTCATTTTGCACTTTTTTAAATGTCTATTTAAATTATCTATTCGTGAAAATTCTTTACAACAATAAGAACATTGGTTATTAACCACATTTTTTTGAGGTTTTTGGAGTTTTTTTGAGGGACAAATGAGGGATTTTGAGTTATTTGAAGTTATTTTTGAGGTAATGCTAATTTCTAAATTATAATGATTTTTTATATCTTCTATACTAATGTCTTCTAGTATAGGTTTACATATTTTTTTACGATGTAAATGATTTAGAAAATGTCCCTTATGTTTTGTTTCATAAGCACATCTGACACAGTTATATATCATATTATACTATTATATACTATATAAATATATTTTAATTTTTAAATAAGACAAATGTCTTATTTAGTTGTCTAATTTTGTCTAATTTTTAGAGGGGGGGGGGGAAACTCCGAAAAAAAAAACTTTTTTGAAAAAAATTTTGTAAAGAAAATCCTTTACAAAAAAAAAATTTAATTAGTAAAAATTCGATTTTCCCAGAAAAATCTAGAAATTTTTTTATATTTTTTAAAATTGATTTAAATTATTTATTAATTTAATCTATGAAATGAGTGACAAATTATCAATTTCTCAACAAAATGAAATTATGAATATACCAGATTATGAAGCAGGTATATATTCTTCATTTTATGAAGGTGAAGGTATTTCATTTGAGGATGAAGAATTAGGATTTGAAAAAGTTGATAATACACTTGATTCGGCAAGAAGAAAAAAAATACCTCTATCACAAACTAAATGTGAATTTAATGTTTATCATAATACTAAAGATAATATTAAGACATCATATTATTTTGATAATACCGGAATGAATTCAGATGATTGTAAAAAATATAAAAATTTTATGAATTCTAATGAAACTATTGGTCGTGAAAAAAATAATATTGGTAAACATGGTATGGGTTCAAAATTTAATGATTATCAACATTCAAAAAAAGGTTCAACAGTTGTATTTTCAAAATATGAAAAAGATTATTCACTACTTTATTTTAATTATAAACAAATGTCAATAGATTTAAAAAAAAAAAATCTTGCTAATTTGTTAACACGAAATTCATCAACAAAAACATTTAAAAATTTAGAAGAAATGTTAGAATTTATTGAAGAATTATATAAAGATAAAGATAAATTATATTCTTATAATTCTTGTATTGATAAAAATGATTTGAAAAATTTAATCAATATAAAATTAAAAAATAATGGCACAGTATTTTTATATAATACCGAAGATAATACAAATAATATAAATAATATTTATAATCAAAAAAAATTTAAAGATAAATGTAATATTATATATACTGATTATTTAAATGAAGGATTTGAAATTAAAATTAATTTTAAAAATGAACTAATAAATATAGAAGCAAATGATATTTTACATATTAAAGAATTAAGAACAAAATATCCATCCTTTATAGGTTATAATACTCATAAAAATAATAAAAAAATTGAATTATTTATTGAATATGATATCAATATTTATTATAATGGAGAACAATATCAAGCTGAAGTTATTCTTAATTCACAACGAATCTTATTCTTTAAATATAATAGTCAATCAGGGCAAACGGATGAGTTGAAATGTAATAAAGATTATAATCTTACGATGTCAATAAATCTTAAAATGGTATTATTACCAAATAATATCAACTATGATACAAATGAAGGAGGGGTATATTTAAAATCAGATAATAGAATTATGGGAAATGCATGGTTTCCAAAAGGACTTAGAAAAAATGAAAATAGTCTACTTAGATCAGTATTAAAATATGATAATTATTTTCCAAATGCATTGATTCAACCTGGTATAAATAAATCTACTCGTAAAATTCATCCTTTTATTAATTATATATTAGAAAATATACTATCCACAAAAAGAAGTGAATTACCAGTACATAAAAAAGATTTTAATATTATTAATACAAATGAATTTAATAAGGCAGAAGAACTAAAAGCTAATGAAGAAGCAGAACTAAAAGCTAAAAAAGAAGCAGAACTAAAAGCTAATGAAGAAGCAGAACTAAAATCTAAAGAAGAAGCAGAACTAAAAGCTAATGAAGAAGCAGAACTAAAATCTAAAGAAGAAGCAGAACTAAAATCTAATGAAGAAGCAGAACTAAAATCTAAAGAAGAAGCAGAACTAAAAGCTAATGAAGAAGCAGAACTAAAATCTAAAGAAGAAGCAGAACTAAAATCTAAAGAAGCAGAACAAAATGATACTAAATCAGAAGTTAATTCTACAGAGAATATAAATAATTCACAAACACTTCAATCTACATTTTCTGATGATCAATGTTCCGAAATTGAAAATCATATTATTGATAGACAAACCGATTCAGATATTGAACAAGAAGAAGATAAATCGCCATCTTCAATTAGTTTAAAAGGTTATGATACTGAATATAATATTCAATATAGTAGTGAGGAAAGTATTGATAATTTTGAAAATACTGTAATAACACATGATTTAAATACACAAACTACTAATGAAGCAGTAAATTCATTAAAAAATAATAATGTTGAAAAAGATATTGAAATTAAAATCATTTATAATGGACCTAAAACCGATACAAAATTAGATAAAAAAAATATATTAATTACTCTAAATAATGCTTCTGAATTATTAGTTGATTCTGGGGAATTTACAGAATTATGGAGAGAAAAACTTATTGAATTAAGAGGACTTTTTGCAAAGTACCGTGATTATGGTGCTATTAATAAAAATGAAATGCGTTTAATTAAAAATTTAGATTTTATAGAAATTATTAATAATATTAAATATTTATATGAAGAAAATTATATTAAGGATGACAATAGAGCAGTTAAATTAGGCGCTGAAATAAACCGTTTATATGAAGAATGTAAAAGTACGATAGATAATTGTAATTAATAAATATATATTTATCCTATAATAACTAACTAATATTTTTTATTGATTTTGAAAAAACTTTTTTAAAAAGTTTTTTTAGTTATTCAACATTACTAACTCACTCTCATTATATAAACGTTTCATATAATCATCTTCCTCTTCTTCATATTTTTCATTACAACGTATTATATTTATTTTTTCTTGTGATGTACAGTGTTTTTCTATTTGTTCTTCTACTTTTTCATCACTGATTTTTATATGTTGTTTATCTATTAAATCTGTTATTGTATTCTTACGGTCTTGGAGTTCCCACTTGTTATCTTTTCTAATTTTTACATAGGGTTCCTTTTTATTTGTTATTCTTATATTTTGATTTTCCGGGTGTTCCTTATTAAAGTGAGTATGTTTAATCATTTCTGGTATAGCTTTAAAAGGTTTGTTTTTTAATAATTTTAATATAAAATCACTAGTAATATATTTAGTATCTTCTTCTCCGTAATTATTTATAATAATTGTATTGTTATTATTTGTTGTATTTAAACTATTTGTATTATGATTATTATTATTTAAAGTTTTATTAGAGGTTTTATTATTATTATTACTACATTCTATTAATAATTTTTCGACGGTTTCTTCTAATTTTTTTTGTTGTAATTTTAATAAATCTATTTCGTCTTTTTGTTTATTTAATTCCATTTTTTTTATTTTACAGGTATTTAAATGCCTAGATAAATGCCATTTTCTTTTACATATTTTATTACAATAATTACAACTAAATGGGTTGTTGGGGGTTTTTTTGGGTTCAATATGGGTTTTTTTGGGTTCATATGGGTTATTAATGGGTTTTGTTGGATTCAATATGTTTAAATGTAAATTGTATATATCCTTCATTTCTTCTATACTAATATTATCCAGAATAGGTTGGCATATATTTTTACGATTTAAATGGTGTTTTATATTACCTCGTAATGTAGTATTATAACCACACCTTTGACATTCATAATATACCATTTATACTATTATATACTATATAAAATATTTATTTTTAAGTAATTAAATAATTATTTAATTTTCATTTAAATATCGTTTAATTTTCATTTAATTTTTTGGAGGGGGGGGGGGGCAACCCAAAAA
>Ga0209192_10003447_pt1 | contig 10625 bp, 10 predicted proteins | sample ArcticOcean_MG_C_11_FD_187433 | JGI IMG/M metagenome (GOLD analysis project Ga0209192, IMG submission 187433) | Marine microbial communities from western Arctic Ocean - ArcticOcean_MG_CB2_154 (SPAdes) (version 2) | ecosystem: Environmental > Aquatic > Marine > Oceanic | place: Arctic Ocean... | reverse complement strand
AAAAAGCAAGCCGCTTTAAAGATTGAAAATAGGCTTTTTCTGGCCAGTCAATCGGTTCCATAAAGTCTGCACAAATTGCTGCAACAGAAATATTGCTATAGTTTGAAGCTATTTCTTTTGCAGTTGAAATTAGATGAGATTTTGATATGTCTATTGCAATATAATGTGATGGCTCTGGCAAAGCTGATAAAAGTGCTTTGATCTTAATGCTTGATCCACAACCATATTCTACAACTGCTGAACCGGGCTCAACAAGAGAATAAAGCTCTTCTTGAATATCATTAAGTAATGCTATCTCGGTTCGAGTTACGTAGTACTCTGGTGTATCGCAAATTTTATCAAAAATCTTGGAGCCACGCTCATCATAAAAAAATTTAGGAGATATTGTCTTCTGAGGCAATGATAACCCTTTCAAGACAGCTTCATAAAATTCTATTTTTTTCTTAGGTTGGATATCAACAAAATAGTCAAGATCCTTAATGCTCTCATCATCCATAAAATTAAATTCCTAAAATAAAAAATTATTATTTGATTAAATATGATTTACGACTATCTCATTAACAGTTGATTTAGTAGACTATTAAAGTTAACTCAAGGCCACATAATACACAAAAGTTATACATGCAACTAATTATGGTTTAAAAGTGTCTGAAATTGGTGGTAAGTTAAAGAGCTATTTTAAATATTTTATTTTAGGAAACTGAGTTATTAACAAAAAAATACTTTCTAATGATTCGCTTTTAAGGCCAGATGCACCTGGAGAGGACTTAAACCAATATTGGGACCAGGACAATCAAGCTTGGTGGGATTGGTATGTGACGCTTGCAGATAACAAGGGTAAGGGTAATACAACTAATTACGTCGATATAGAGCCGATAAAGCATTTCGACACGCCGTCAGATAGTGAACTAAAAGATGAGCTTTGCACTCCATACAATTTAACAGAAGACCATCACTTTACCTTTCGCCGGGACGGATTTATCAAGCTTCCCAATGTGTTGTCTCCAGGAGCTGTAGTTCGCTTGCGCGAGGAGCTTATTCGCCTTCTTAGCAAGACGTTTCCAGAAAGTAACAGAAGTAACCGCTTCCTAAGCCTCGAAATGATGTGGATAGAGAGCTCCATCATCAGGCGATATGTCCTCAGCCCTCGTATTGCAAAGATTGCAGCGGACCTTTTAAACATAAGAAGCATTCGTCTTTACCATGACAATGCACTTTCAAAAGAGCCTGGTTGTGGCCGCACACCCTGGCATTACGATGACCATCATTTTCCTTTAGAAACTAATGATGTTGTAACTGCATGGATGCCAGCACAGCCAGTGCCGGCAGCTATGGGACCTTTGTCATTTGCAAAACCATTAAGCGTTTTTAATCTCGTCAAAAATATTAATTTTAATAAAAATGACACAAGCTATGATAAAAAAGTAGCAGAGGTTTTTAAGGCAAACGACGTTACTATTGATAGCGAACCGTTTGAGATAGGCGAGGCCAGTTTTCATCATAATTTGAGTTTTCATACAGCAGGTGACAATAGAACTTCACAGAGTCGTATAGTTCTGGCCAATACATATTTCGCAGATGGAGCGCGAGTGGTTAAGGAGCCAACGATGGTATCAGGTGACTGGCAAAAATTCATTCCCGGCGTAAACCCTGGAGGAATTGCAGCTAGCGAACTCAATCCAATTTGCTGGCCCGAAAGCACCGAAAACAGTTCATAACGATATAACCCAAAACAACTCTAAAAAAAACAAAATGAAAAAAAATATATTAATAGCTGGATCATCTGGTGCAATTGGCAGAGAATTCACAAGATTTTACAGTGACGATCCAAATGTAGAGAAAGTTGTTACATTATCAAGAAAAATAGGTGGTCAGGGTCATAAAAAAATTCAACCATTAGAGATTGATTATAACAAAGAAGAAACATTTGAAAACTTAGATAAAATTTTACAATTAAAATCTATTAGTACGATCATAATCGCAACAGGAATACTTCATACAGATAAAATCAGACCCGAGAAATCAATGGATAACATTAATTTTGAGGATATGAAAAAAGTATTTCAGGTTAATGTTTTTGGGCCCATCCTATTAATAAAAAAACTTTTGCCACTTATTAAGAGATCAAAAGTAGTTAAAATTATTTTTTTGACGGCAAGAGTAGGAAGTATTTCTGATAATAAACTTGGTGGTTGGTACAGTTATAGGAGCTCTAAATCTGCACTTAACATGATGATAAGTAATCTTTCGATAGAATTAAAAAGGGCTAATAAAGAAAATATAGTAATAGGAATCCATCCAGGAACAGTCAAAAGTAATCTATCAGAACCTTTCTTAAAATATGTAAAGCACGATATTTTTAGCCCAAGGGAGAGTGTTGAGCTAATGTCGCAAGTTATTAGTAAAATTAGCCAGGAGGATTCAGGAAAGTGTTTTGATTTTTTAGGAAAGGTAATAGAGCCTTAATTTTTTTAAATTTAAGTATAATGCTGTTCAGAGCAAAAACAATTTAAATAATAAAGAAGGATCAATATGAAATTAAAAGAATTAACAATGAAGATACCAGTCTTTCGTCGCCTATCGCATTGGTTATTAAGAATACCTCTTATAATTGTATTTATGCAGCAAGGTTTATCAAAGATGCCAGTGACACCAGAAACTGCAGATGCATTTGGACTTCCTTATATTGTTTGGTGGTTTGTGGCATACGGCGAACTTGGTGCTGGGATAGGATTACTTGTGGGCGGTCTAATTATGTTCACTCGGTGGGTTTGGGTTGGTGATTTAATCACACGATTTAGTGGGTTTGTTATTGGCTGTATTGTGACTGGGGTTATTTGGATGGGACAACCAGAATCACTTACATTTGTATTATTATATGACCACTTTCACGTCCTATTATGGGTGGGCGGTTTATTCTTCGCTCTGAAAGGAACAAGAAATAATAAAACAATCATTACCACAGAGTTATTAATACAAGAATTGGTGGGAGTAAGCTCCAGGATTTGTTAAGTGATTTCTGTGGTTGTGAAAAGTATTTATGATCACAGCTTTGGTCAAATGTTTTGAAAGTGATACGATAACTTTTTCGTAGTCTTGAATAACTTTTAAAGAGACTCTACTTAAAATACATAGTTCTTAACAGTTAAATGTAAAAATCTTGTAATAGGTCCAAAGTAGCCCGACCACCCTCCCCCTCGATAAATCGTTTTAAAAACTGCCCTATGATGACCAAAATGATTCTATTGTCTCCTTAATTATCTATATGTAAAATAAATGAATGAAATCATTATTTTTATTTTTATTTTTAATACCAAATTTAGTTATGGGTGATAATTTAGAGTCTCTTATTGATTTTATTGCGAATAATCCTAAATGGCACATGATTGATGATCCAGACTGGATTATTGATAAAAGTAATATTATACAAATCGGCCTTCGTTGCACTGCTATTCATGATGTCGCTTTTCTGTATATATATAAACAAAATGAGTCCGAATCATTTGAAGTGAAGGATGCTTTGAAAAAAGTTACTAAAATATTCATGAAGAGTTCATTAGCTATTGCACAAGATGATGATTGGGATACTGATATTTTTGAAGAGAAATATAACTTTTGGCGAGATAAATATATTAGCAAAGCAAAAGAAAATGATCTTAAATACAATAATTTTAGGCGAGGTTTAATTGATACAGACATCGGTGTTTGTGCAAAAATTCTCCCATTTTTCTCTGATACCCTAAAGAAAAAATTAAATAGAAGTCAAAATGACTAAGTTAATTAACAAGAAAAACCCCAGCAGTTTAACCACTTTATTTTTTACTGAAATGTGGGAACGTTTTAGTTATTATGGAATGAGGGCTTTACTTGTTTTATACCTAGTAAACTCACTTAATTATTCTGATGCTGACGCTCTTCATATATATGCTATCTACACTGGATTAGTATATTTAACTCCAATCATTGGGGGTTATCTAGCTGATAAATATTTAGGAACTCAAAAAACTATTTTCATTGGCGGAATCACAATGATGCTAGGGCACTTCTTAATGGCATTTCCTAATCTTTTATTTTTAGCTATGGGTTTATTAATCATAGGTAATGGTTATTTTAAACCCAATATAAGTACTCTATTAGGTCGGCTATATAAAGATAATGATGTACGCAGAGATAGTGGTTTTAGTATATTTTATATAGGAATAAATCTAGGAGCCTTCTTAGCCCCTTTAATAGTTGGATATGTGGGTGAAACTATTAATTGGCATTATGGATTTGCCATTGCAGGGTTAGGTATGCTTGCTGGCTTAATACAATTTTACTTAGGTCAAAATAAAATAATTCAGGAAGATCTGTCCAAGAAAACAAAAAAGTTAAGCCTAGGTGATTGGAGATCAATTACATTCTTATCGTTAATTAACATACCAGTCATTTTATTAATATTTGAAATAAATGATTTCATTAATATCTATGCATATGAGCTTTTAACAATGTCACTAATTTTAATAATAATTTTATTTTTAAAGGTAAAAAGTAAAATTAATTTTATCAAAGATGACATAAAAAAAATTCTATATATTTCTATCCTTTCATTGTTTGTAATATTCTTTTGGGTTGGTTTTGAACAAGCTGGTGGCTCATTAACCCTTTATGCAAGTAATTCTGTTGACAGGAATTTATTAGGTTTTGTTATCCCAGCTTCCTTTTTTCAATCTATCAATCCCCTAATAATAATTTTAGTTGGGCCCCTAATCGCAAATTTTTGGTTAAGGATTGATAGAAGTAACCGTAAAATAAATACTTCACAAAAAATGGGTATAGGTCTTATCCTTCTGTCAGCTGGGTTTTTCTTAATCATGTACGTAAATAATTTAGGTGCAGGCTACATAAGTCTCTGGTGGCTTGTGGGAGTATACTTTCTTCATACGCTAGGTGAGCTATGTTTATCGCCCATTGGTTTATCTATGGTTACCAAGGTTTCGCCAAAGAAAATTGCTTCACTAATGATGGGTTTCTGGTTTTTATCTTCAGCTATTGCAAATTATTCTGCTGGAAAACTACCAACAATCTTACAAACAAATAATTTAGATTTATTTACTTTCTTAACAATCATGTCTCTTACCGCTGGTATTGTCTTAATCTTAATTGCACCTTTTATGGAAAAATTAGTCAAAAAATAATGGTAATAATTACATACTTAGAAATTAATACACAATGATTAAATATTTACTCAAAATGCTCTTATTTAAAAAGATTTTCTTGGTAATTATTTATAAAATTATTAAGTTTGTTTTTTTTAGAAAGCGCTAAAATTTAGCTAATGAATAAATATAATTTTGATAAAGTAATTAATCGATTTAACACTGACTCAATTAGATGGAATCAATTCGATTCATCAGTGATTCCGCTTGGGTTAGCAGATATGGATTTTGAATCACCGCCATGCGTTCTTGAAGCAATGAGAAATAGAGTAGATCATGGAATTTTTGGCTACACGCATGAACCAAAATATTTTAAGGAAAATATAGTTGATTACTTAAAAAACCATTACGATTGGGACGTAGAACCTGATTGGATTGTTATTATCCCAAGTGTTGTATCTGCATTATATTCAATTGGGATTAGTTGCACCAAAACTACCTCTCATATAATCACACCGCAACCAATTTATCATCACCTTAGGTTAGCAGCAGAAGAATCTGGAAGAAATTTTAGTGAGGCGCAACTTGAAACTATTAATAATCGTCAAATTTTATCTTTAAAAATTTTAAACGAATCAATCAATAAAGATTCAGAGCTTTTATATTTTTGTAATCCACATAATCCTGGAGGAACTGTTTACAAAAAAAATGAATTAATTCATGTTGTTGATTTTTGCAATAAAAATAATCTTTTCATCTGCTCTGATGAGATCCATGCTGGTATGGTCTTAGATAACCACAAACATATCCCAATTGCTAGTATCTCAGAAGCAGCAGCTAACCTTACAATCACGTTAATGTCCCTTAATAAAACCTTTAATTTTCCTGGAGTTGGTCTAGGTTGGATGATTTGTAAAAATAATAACCTCCGGGCAATGGCCTCCCGCAGAATTGGATCACTTATTCCTCATCCAGAAATTTTTGGTTATGTTGCCACTGACGCTGCTATGAAAGACGGTGAAGATTGGAGATTAGCTTTACTTGATTATCTAAGTCAAAATAGAAAGTTATTGATAGAGAGAGTTAATCGCATCCCAGGCTTAAATCTTTATGACATTGAAGCGAGCTATCTTGGTTGGATTTCATGTGAAAGCCTCCCAGTTAAAAATGCACATCAATTATTCTTAAATCATGGTGTAGCTTTGCAGCCAGGCTATATGTTTAATCAACCAAATCACATAAGGATAAATATAGCTATACCTCACTCATTACTTAAAAAAGCACTAGATCGCATAGAGATAGCTGTACAGTCTATTTAATATAAGTAGCTAACCAGTAACCAAAATTTATAGTTCATTAAAAGATCTTATTGGATTAAAATAACTATATGAAGACTTGCACACAGTTCAAATTGAATATAATTATCGATATAGCCTATATTTACCAAAGTGGGAACATATGATTTCCATCTCCAAAAATGATATAAAACACTATGAAGAAAAAGGCTGGGTCCAAGTTTCTTTAGGCTTAACGGATTATAATATTAAAAAATATTATAACTCACTTCAAAACCTTAAAAATAAAGCAGAAGCAATAAAATACCCAATGGGAAGGAGCTATTACCCACACTTATTTGATAGTAATAAGGCAGCGATAGAGGCTCCATTCAATAATTTAATAATCAATCAAGATATAAAATTATTGTTTGAAGAAATTAAGCTAGGAAATGCAGTACGCAATTTAATGGGTTGGGAGAAAACTTATTGTGAGCTTGTAAGATTATTTACAATGAATAAATATAAATACAGAGGTCAGTGGCATAGAGACTATACTGATTGGATGGAAGGAGGAAGTCAGAATCATTCTGTACAAGCTGCAATTTACCTTCAAGACCAAGCTGGATTTAGACTATTAAAGAATGAATATGACTTATCGGGATCAAATAAAAATAAAATTTTAAATGATGTTGCTTCCCCACAAACACTAATTCCATTGAGCTTGGATAAAAAATACTACGATCTTATTGACGGACAAGCTGGAACTGTATTATTTTTTTTCCCGGGTAAGTTACATCAAGGCAGTACATCCAATGAGAGATTAGATTTTCATATGCGCTTTACAGCCGAACCATTTTTTCCAACAAAAAAAGAACCTATAGTGTTTGGTAAAAATTCTTTTCAAGATTTTTATTGCAGAAAAATATACGAAACAGACGCAAACCATTTGAATGATTCAATCTCACCTAGGCTAACAAAAATTGGAAATTTTGAGAAGATAAAACATTCCGTTAACTATTATTCCGGTACCTGGAATATGGCAAAAGTATTAATATATTATTTTAGGTATGGCAGACTACCTCTCCCTTGGAAATTTGATTTACTATCAAATACAATTTATCAAAAGTAGTTATGATTAAAAAAATAGAAATAGATGGTTTAATTCAAAATGCTACTGTACTTCATCAGCAGCTTAAATTTTCTGAAGCACAAAATATTTACGAACAAATACTAACTCTAGAACCAGACCATTTTGATGCCTTGCGGCTATTGGGTGTTTTATTTGCCCAAACAAAAAAAAATACAGAAGCTGTTGAAGTTTTATCTAAAGCGCTAAAAGTAAATCCAAACCATGTAAGGTCTTTAAGTAATCTTGGCATTGCACTGAAAGGTTTAGAACGTCTTGATGAATCCCTCACAAGTTTTGATAAAGCTATCTCGCTTGATCCAAACTTTGCTGATGCTTATAGTAATCGAGGTAATGTATTACAAAATATGGGGCGCTTTGATGAAGCTCTTGATAGCGTTGATAAAGCCCTCTCTCTTGGTCCAGCCTATGCAGAGGCTTACTATAATCGTGGAAACATCCTTCGAAATCTGAAACGATTTAGTGACGCCATCGCTAGCTTTGATAAGGCAATTTTACTTAAGCCAGATTATGCAGAGGCTTATTATTATATTGGAAATATTTTATTAGGGCTTAGTCGTCTTGATGAGGCACTTGCTAGCTATGATAAAGCGATTATGTTCAAGCTAGACTACGCCGATGCTTTTAATAATAGAGGTGTAGTTTTAAGGAAACTCAATCTATTAGATGATGCACTTGCTAGTTATGATAAGGCTTTAGAATTAAAACCAAACTACTTAGGCGCCATTACTAATAAATCAAGAATTCTAGACGAACTTAGTCGTTTCGAACAGGCAATCATTTTTTATAAGAAAGCAATTGAAATTGAACCAAGCCTAGCACTTCCCAATTACAATTTATCTATAACTAATCTAAGGTTAGGTAATTTCAAAGAGGGTTGGCAAGGCTATGAATGGCGTTGGAAAGTCGAAGATTACATAGGAACTGAACTTCAAACAAATAATCCGTCTTGGGATTATAAAAAAACTAATAAAAAACTCTTAATATGGTGTGAACAGGGAATTGGTGACCATATCGCATTCGGTACTATTTTAACTGATCTCTTAAAAGTAATTCCAAACCTATCTGTACAAATTGATAAGAGACTTGTAAAAATTTTTTCAAGATCATTACCTAAAATTAAATTTTACCCAAAGGATATAAAAGTACCAGAAGCAGAATATGAGATCCATGCACCAATTGCAGATCTTGGAGGTTGCTTTAGGAACAAAGAGGAGGATTTTTTAAATTCACGAGGAGGATACTTGATAGATGATAAGAATAAAACTACAACAATTAAAAAAGATCTTTTAGAATTAATACCAGCAAGTCATAAAATTTGCGGAATCAGTTGGCAGTCTTTAAGAAAAAAGGATGGAGCACAGAGATCTATACCCCTCAAAGATATTATCAAGACTCTAGATTTAAAAGGATATACATTTGTTAGCTTGCAGTATGGCGATACAAAAAAAGAACTTAAAGAACTAAAAGATGAATTAGGAATTAATGTTATTTCATACAGTAAAGTAGACAACTTTAATGATATTGACGGCCTAGCATCTTTAATTCAAGCGTGTGATATTGTTATATCAGTTGTTAATGTAACTTGTCATATAGCTGGAGCATTAGGAAAGAACACATATATTATTCATTCTAACGAATCATGGTGGGGGTGGATGACAAACAGGACAGACAGTCTGTGGCATGAGTCAATAAAGCTATATAGACAGGGAAAAATTAATGACTGGAGTAGTGGATTAAAAAAACTTAAAATTGATTTACAAATAAGCAATAAATAACTTAATCAGCAATAAATTTCAAAACAGCACTATTAATACAATAACGTTTTCCACTAGGTGGTGGTCCATCATTAAAAACATGCCCCAGATGAATTCCTGAACTAGCGCTCAATACTTCTACCCTATTACCATCTTCCTTAAAAACTAGGGATCCTGGGATCGGGTCAAAAAAACTTGGCCAACCAGTACCGCTCTTAAATTTTGCATCACTTCGGAATAGGCGATCACCCGTGATTGGATCAACATAATATCCTGGATCCTTATTATCTAGTAATGAGCCACTAAATGGTAATTCTGTTCCGCTTTCAAAAGCAATTTTCTTTTGTTCGGGGGTTAAGGTTTGCATGCCAAACCAACGCCAAAATGCTTGTTTATTTCCATCATAACCTGTGTACCTAGCAGTCTCTTTACCATTCTCAAACATAACGATAGTTGGGGTAGCCCATACTGATTCTTTTAACTCCCATCCAATTGGTACTTGCATACTGTAGGTTTTTTCAATTGAATAAGATGATTTCCAATCGACCATAACATCTTTATTGAAAGCCTTACATGACCCACAAGTCTCAGACTCAAAAACTACAAGTTGTGTTTTATCGAGCATTTTCCCATCTAAAATTTTGTTAGTGTCATTCAATTTTTGATCTCCAGCATTCGATATTAATGAAAAAATTAATAAAGGTAAAACAACTAATAATTTTTGTTTAATCTTAAACAATAAAGATGAAATTTTCATAGTCTTTCTCAAATTAATTATGCAACGTTACTCCTTATGATGCCAATTAACAAACAAAGTTCTAAAAAATTTATTGTTATTATGATCGTAAATTTTTTTAAATAAATACTTGATTAATACCCTATAGGGGTATAGAGTATAAATAATCAAAATTAAAGGAAAAATAATGGATAAAAGTTGTGATTCTAAGCACCCAAATTATGAAAAGCATATTCCAAGAATAAACAAAGTCGTAGGCCAATTAAATGGAATAAAAAAAATGATTGAGGACAAAAGGTATTGTCCTGAGATCATTACTCAATTAAAAGCGGTAAGCTCAGCCTGCCAGTCTCTAGAAATTATTATGCTTCAAAAACACCTTGAAACCTGCGTGATGGATGCATTTCATTCAAAAGATAAAAAAGTACAGTCAGAAAAAATTCAGGAGCTTACTAACTTATACAAACGATGATAAAAATAATTAAAATTTATACAATGGTTATCGGACTCTTAGTTATCTACCAATCAGGACTTCAGGCAGCACCGATGAACTTTAAGGGCTCAATCACC
>Ga0209192_10003444_pt1 | contig 10635 bp, 8 predicted proteins | sample ArcticOcean_MG_C_11_FD_187433 | JGI IMG/M metagenome (GOLD analysis project Ga0209192, IMG submission 187433) | Marine microbial communities from western Arctic Ocean - ArcticOcean_MG_CB2_154 (SPAdes) (version 2) | ecosystem: Environmental > Aquatic > Marine > Oceanic | place: Arctic Ocean... | reverse complement strand
CTGTGTTGGGGCAAGATCCAATTGTGGGTATCGTAAGCGATTTTTATGGTCGCGTGTTTGCCGATGAAAAATGGTTCCGGACACCTTTTGCCCGGGTGGGAGACGTCAATCATCACATTGGCACCCAAGCCAGCATGTGGCTCGACGTGATGGGCGGTGGGCCATACTACCACGGAGCCGAATATCGTTTGAACTTTCATCACACACATAATGCACATATGTTGTTGGATGAAAAAGGCGCAAGGCGCTGGGTCAAATTGATGTTCCAAGCGCTCGAGGCTTCGCATCATTTAATGACCGACGATCCGCGTATACGCCTCAGTGTCAATACCTTTTTGGCGCATTTTTTTGCTAAATATGCCAGCGACTTCAAGTTTAAAAACCGCGAGAGTTTCGGTGAGACCAATCCACCTTTCAGACCTAAAATAAATTTTATGAACATGACGGCCAAAAGCATTGAAGCGCTGTCAGAGGAGGATCTTCGCGACGCGTTGATCGCACGCGGAATCGATTTGGGCGGATTGGAAAACAAGGATGACTTGGTACACAAAGCCCTCAACCTTTAAACGCAACTCACGTCATATCCAGTAGTCCAAATTCAGATAAGATCAAAGTCGAGGCTGTCGACTATGATATCCACACGCTCCTGCAGCGTATTAGGAAACAAGCGCGCATTGTCTAACAATAACATTTCATCGAATAAATAGCTGTGCTAATTCAACTTAAAGGTGATGATAGGGAGTTAATTTATGGATTTAAAACTTGATCAAGCCTTAAATCTAGCGATGAAAAAAATAAAAGAAGGCTCCCCCTCAGAAGCCAGGCATATTTATCAAAGTATTCTTGCGAAGTTTCCAGCGAACAAGGTGGCGAAGAGTGGACTAAAGGCTCTCTCAGACAAAAAAAATCAGAAGTTTATGGATCCACCTCAGGATCAACAGGAAATTTTGTTCAATCTATATGCACAGGGACAGCTACAAAAAGCGCTAGGCCAGGCCGGTGAATTGCTAAACAAATTTCCGCATTCAGTGGTATTATTTAATTTTTGTGGAGTCATTTATGTGGCACTCAACCAATACGATGCTGGAATAGACTGCTATAATCGCGCGCTCAAGATCAAGCCTAACTTTGCCCAAGCTCATAATAATATTGGAATTGCATTTCGGGAAAAGGGTGAGCTAGCAACTTCCATAGGCGCCTTCAAACAAGCTTTAAAATTGGATCCAACTTATGCGGCTGCACATAATAATTTAGGGATCTCAATGAAGATAATTGGCGAACTTGATGCCGCGATAGAGTGCTATGAGCATGCTATAAAGATTAATCTCAATTATCCTGAGGCTTACAACAATATGGGTAATGCCCTCAGCAATAAAGGTGATTTAGATAAAGCTATAGACTGCTATAAGAAAGCGCTGAAGATTAAGCCTGAATATGCTGTTGCTAAAAAAGGATTGGGCGCCATTTATCAAGGGCAAGGTGACCTAAAAGCTGCAGCAGTGTGTTACGAGCAGGCTCTAGAGATTAAGCCTGACTATTTTGACGTGCATCGCTCTTTGAGCACAATTACTTCATATTCACTTGATCATCCTCATCTTATTAAGATGCAAAAGCTTTGCAAAGACACGACATTACCTGACCATGCACAGTGTAAACTTAACTTTGCTTTGGCAAAAGCCTATGAAGATACGAACGATATTAAAAATTCTTTCCAGCACTTAACTGAGGGAAACGCCCAGCGTACAAAAATATTAGGATACAATATTCAACAAGATAAAATTCTTTTTTCGGACCTTAAGAAGTCTCAGCCATCCATCCTCAAACATACCTTGAAACCTGTCACTAGTCATCAAGATCCTGCGCCAATATTCATCCTGGGGATGCCAAGATCAGGCACAACCCTCGTAGAACAAATAATATCATCACATTCAGAAGTCACAGCAGCTGGTGAGTTAAGGGAAGTATCTCTTTATGGTGGCTTACTTGCAAATGGCTCAATTACCACAAACCATGACGTGTTGGAGCGATTTCGACAAAAGTATCTGAGTGCATTATCTAAAAGATCAGAATGCAGGCCCATGGTCACAGACAAAATGCCACAAAATTTTAGATTTGTTCCATTGATCTGTGCGGCTTTTCCTGAAGCCAAAATCATTCATATTAAAAGAGATGCAGCCGCAACCTGTTGGTCTAATTATCAACAGTATTTTGCCACCAAAGATCTAGGTTATTGCTATAATTTAGAGAATATTGTCGCTTATTATCGACTTTACTGGGACTTAATGCGCTTTTGGAATAAAGTTTGTGGTGATAGAATTTATACTTTGGATTACGAAAAACTCACTACCAGCCAAGAATTAGAGACAAAAAAGCTCATTCATTATCTGGACCTTGATTGGCAAGATGAATGTCTATCTCCACACATGAATACACGAGCCGTTAAAACGGCTTCCCAACAGCAAGTACGCAAAAAGGTCTACCAAGGCAGTTCCCAAAAATGGCTTAAATATGAGCCATTTCTTAATGGGGCTTTCGATGGCCTAACTGAATTGAATGGTGGGCCACTTCTCGAAATTGAGAAATAACTCAAAACCAACCAAACATAGAAAATATTCGATATTTGTCCATCATCACCCTATTGGGAGCCAACGGAGCAGAATTCAGACACCTCTGGAAACTGGATCCAAAGCACCCTAAGAGTAACAACGGGCCCTCACTCTGGAGTTGGTCTGAAATTGCGTAGACGAGGGACACCCATGAAGACCTATTCACCCGCTGAGATAGAAGCCAAATGGCAAGCCGCTTGGGCCAAAAGTGAAACCTTCAAGGCAGTAGCCAGCGCAGATCGTCCAAAGTATTACGTTTTGGAAATGTTCCCCTATCCCTCCGGCCGCATCCATATGGGCCATGTGCGCAATTACACGATGGGCGATGTGGTGGCCCGCTATAAGCTGTCGACCGGTCATAATGTGTTGCACCCTATGGGATGGGACGCCTTCGGCATGCCCGCTGAGAATGCAGCCATGGCAATTGGTGGCCATCCTAAAGAGTGGACCTATGCCAATATAGCCACGATGCGTGACCAGATGAAGCCTTTGGGTCTGTCGATTGATTGGTCCCGCGAATTTGCCACCTGTGACCCCGAATATTATGGCCAACAGCAGGCACTGTTCTTGGACATGATGGCCAATGATTTAGTGTACCGCAAAAATGCGATGGTCAATTGGGATCCTGTCGACATGACCGTTTTAGCCAATGAACAAGTCATTGACGGCAAGGGCTGGCGCTCAAACGCCGAAGTGGAACGCCGCGAACTGACGCAATGGTTCTTTAACATTTCCTCCATGGCGGGTGAGTTGTTGGATGCTCTGGACAAACTAGAAAATTGGCCCGCGAAAGTGCGTTTGATGCAGGAAAACTGGATCGGCAAATCCCGTGGCCTTGAGATGACCTTCCCTTTGTCTACGCCGCAAGATGGCCATGATGGGATTACCGTTTATACCACGCGGCCAGATACTTTGGTGGGGGCTTCCTTTATAGGATTGGCGGCCAACCATCCGCTGACCCAAAGCTTAGCAGCACAAAACCCTGCATTGGAAGCCTTCTGCGCTGAATGCAAAAAGATGGACACCACCGAAGCGGCCATGGAAAAGGCTGAGAAAAAGGGCTTTGATACAGGCATCACCGTGCAAAACCCCTTGGGTGGCGCACCGCTGCCGGTTTGGGTGGCGAATTTTGTGATGATGGATTACGGCACTGGCGCTATTTTTGCCTGCCCAGCCCATGATCAACGCGACCTTGATTTCGCGCGGAAGTATGATCTGCCGGTGATTGATACCTTCTTTGCCCTGAACAGTGATACACCGGTGGACAAAACCGCTTTTGTGCCGATGAAATCTGAGAAGGTCCGCTGGGTTGACCAACCGGCTGGCTTGACTGAGGCCACTGGCCAAGAAGCCATTGATGCCACAGTTGATTGGGCCGAAGCGCAGGGTCTGGGCAATGGTAAAACTCAATACCGCCTGCGTGATTGGGGCCTGAGCCGACAGCGTTATTGGGGCTGTCCGATACCTGTTGTCCATTGCGATGATTGCGGTGTCGTGCCTGAGAAGAAGAAAAACCTGCCCATTCGCCTTCCGGATGATGTAACTTTTGATATTCCAGGCAACCCGCTCGACCGCCACCCAACTTGGCGTCATTGCAGCTGTCCGGCCTGTGGAAAGGATGCGCGACGTGAGACGGATACCATGGATACTTTCGTGGATTCGTCCTGGTACTATGCCCGTTTCACTGCGCCAAATGCCGCTGCGCCGACGGATATGGAAGAGGCCAGCTATTGGATGAATGTCGACCAATATATTGGCGGCGTTGAGCATGCAATCCTGCATCTGCTGTATTCTCGCTTCTTTGCGCGGGCGATGCAGATCTGTGGGCATTTGCCGAAAACAGCAATTGAGCCCTTTGACGCCATGTTCACTCAGGGCATGGTTACCCATGCGATCTACAAATCAAACGGAAACGGTAACCGCCCTGTCTATCACTATCCTGAGGCAGTGAATCTCCTTGATAGTAAAGCCTTTTTGAAAGAGGGCGGTGCCGAAGTGACCATTGTACCTTCAGCCAAAATGTCAAAATCAAAAAATAATGTGGTAGACCCAATCAGCATTATCAGCAGCTACGGCGCTGATACGGCCCGTTGGTTTGTGCTGTCTGATAGCCCTCCCGAGCGGGATGTGGAGTGGACTGCCTCCGGCGCAGAAGCCGCTTTCAAACATTTGAACCGTGTTTGGCAATTGAGCGACAAGATTGCGAACATGGACAAGCAATATGTTGGAGAGGGTGATAAAGACCTCCTGCGCACCCTCCATAAAACCATTCAAGAAGTGACGACGGGCGTGGAAAGTTTTGGGTTTAATGCTGCGATTGCAAAACTTTACGGTCTGACTGCTGCATTGGGTAAAACCAAAGCGGCATATGCGGCCCAGCATGAAACGATTGTGACATTGGCGCAGTTGATGGCGCCGATAACCCCACATTTGGCAGAAGATATTTGGGCGCATCAAGGCGGTGAAGGACTGATAGCCAATGCGGCTTGGCCTGTTGCAGATCCGGCGTTGCTGGTTGAGGATGAGGTAACTTTGCCAATTCAGATCAATGGTAAACGTCGAGATGAGATCACCGTTCCAAAGGATATGAAAAAGGAAGAGCTGGAAGTTTTGGTCTTGGCGAATAATGCTGTGATCAAAGCGCTCAACGGTGCTACACCTAAGAAGCTAATCATTGTACCTGGGCGCATTGTAAATGTGGTTATCTAACCGACGTGGATTTTTGCTAGCCGCTCTCGCTCTTGCGGGGTGCGGCTTTGTACCTGTGAATGGCGTAAGCTCCAAGTCTCAGATGCTGCGCAATACTGTTTTGGTTCATGCCCCGACGACCCGGGTTGAGTTTGAACTTGTGCGCAATCTGGAAGTGCAACTTGGTCAGGCTACGTCCAAGCTCTACGACCTGCGTTATAAGCTAAATGTTGACGAAGACATTATCATCGTCTCAGCCGCGCAAGAGATTAACCGGTTTAGCCTTGTGGGGGTGTTGGAATATTCTCTGGTCGACAATGATGGCATAGTTTTACTGAGTAGAACTGCGAAATCTTTCACTGGTTATTCGGCTACCGGTACCACGGTAGCGACCCAGCGCTCAAAGAGAGATGCCTATGACCGCCTGATGGTGATCCTAGCCAAGCAGGTGTCCAACTTCCTTTTGACCTCGGATCGCCCATGAAACTTTCCGCGCGTGACGCATTGGGTGTTTTCACACGACCTGACCCAAATAAGGCCGGGGTGTTGATCTATGGGGCTAACGCTATGCGTGTGGCGCTGAAGCGTCAGCAACTGGTCAGGGGACTGATTGGCCCTCTGGGCGAAAAAGAGATGCGACTTACACGGCTACAAGGCAGTGAGCTGCGCCGGGATGGTGCGGCTTTGAACGATGCAATCAAGGCGGTGGGATTTTTCCCCGGCCCAAGGGTGGTCTTGGTTGAAGATGCTAATGAAAATTGCGCGGATGCTGTTTTGGCTGGCTTGAAGGACTGGCAAAAAGGGGACGCGCAGATGGTTGTGATCGGCGGGGCTTTGAAACCCACATCGAAGATCCGCAAGGCCTTTGAAGCCCATCCAAATGCTTGGTCCATTGCGATTTTTGATGAATCGCCCTCGCGGGCTGAGGTTGAAGCTGGACTTGCCAAAGTGAGGATAGGTGAAGTGAGCCCTGAGGCGAGCCTTGCAATTTTTGATCTGTCAAAGGTACTGGATCCAGGAGATTTTCATCAGTTTTTGGAAAAATTATCCCTTTTCTGTATGACCCAGGTCGGACCAGTGACCACTGGCAACGTGGAAGACTGCGCGCCGCAGTCGACAGAAGCGGCTTTGGATGATGTGATTGGCCTGGTGGCTGATTTGAAAACCAGTGAGCTGGCTCCGGTTATGCATCGGGTTATCGCCCAGGGCGGCACCGCCACCGGGCTTTGCATCGCGGCTTTGCGTCATTTTCGCATGTTACACGCGGCGGCCTGTGATCCGGCTGGAGCTGCTCAGGGTGTTGGAAAATTGCGCCCCCCGGTTTACGGGCCCCGCCGCGATCGCATTCAACACCAAGTGACCTCTTGGAGCCGTGACCGCTTGGAACAAGTCATATCACTATTGCTGGAGACGGATTTAAAGCTGCGCTCCGCGGGACAAACCGCGCCCCAAATGGCTCAGGTTGAGCGGTGTTTTATTCGTATAACGATGATGGGAAAAAGATAATGTATACAGTTTTGGGATCCACTAAGAACCGCACCTTGCGCGTCATTTGGACACTTGAGGAGCTGGGCGTGACCTATAACCAAGTTGTTGGTGATCCGGGGTCAGCCGAAGTGAAGGCGCTCAATCCTTCTGGAAAAGTCCCCGCTTTGATCGTGGAGGGTGAGGTGCTGCCTGACAGTGTTGCCATCATGACGTTCCTATCTGACCACCACAACTCCCTGACATTTCCAGCCGGCTCGGTAGAACGCCTGCGTATGGATGGACATATTCAATTCTTGCTGGAAGAATTTGACAGCTTGCTTTTGGTGGCTGCGAAAAACTCTTTTATCAATCCAGTTGACCAGCGCGCGCCAGAGGTGAAACCTGTGTTAAAGTGGGAGTTTGAGCGCAGCTTGAAGCGCCTTGAAGAGCGTTTGCAGGGTGAGTTTTTGATGGGTGACACCTTCACAGTTGCCGATATTCTGGCCGTGCACTGTCTGAATTGGGCGTTTACCGCCAAATTTCCAGATGCTAGCGAAATTTTGAAAGCTTACGCCAAACGGTGCCGTGGCCGTGACGCTTATAAGCGTGCCGTTGCTGACAGGTAATCAGCCGCAGCACGTCCTGCCCAGCGGCCTGTAGCAAGACAGGCCGTAAGCAAATAGCCGCCAGTTGGAGCCTCCCAATCGATCATCTCACCTGCGCAGAAAATGCCCGGGTGTGATTTTAGCATCAGCTTAGGTGTGAGTGCGTCCCACATGACGCCACCCGCTGTGGAAATTGCTTGATCCATTGGGCAGGGTCCCATGAGTGGCAAGGGCGCATTTTTGATCGCGGCCACTAAGCCGTTGACGTCGCGCGGCATGGGTTGGGTCAGCTCAAAAACCAAGGCACGTTTTGTGGCATCCAGTTTGACAGATTTTCGTAAGAAATTGCTCAGGCTGTCTTTCGTTTTGCGACTAGAAATCATCTTGTGCAGATCGACCGCGCTGATTTGTGGGGCTAAATCCAGCTTTGCCATTGAGTTTTTGCGCAGCATGCGGCCGAGGGCATATACCGCCCCGCCTTCTATGCCGGATTGGCTGACCACAAATTCACCGCGACTTTGTGCGCCTGCAACTGAGAGTTTGATATTCTTAAGTGGTTTACCGAAGTGTGGGCTCATATGCTGGGACCATGCCACCTGCATGCCGACATTGGCCGCCACAAACTCTGACTGTGAAATCCCAGCCTGCGTGAAGTCCTTGGACCATGCGCCGTCAGAACCCAAGCGCGCCCAGCTGGAACCACCCATGGCAAAGATTAGCGCTGTGGCTTGAATTTGTACACTGCCAGTGGGGGTTTTAAAACGGTGAATCTCACTGACCTCGAGCGGTCCCACCCAACGATGGCGGCGCAGAAGCGTGACCCCTAGGGTTTCGAGCCGTGTCAACCATGAGCGCAGCAGAGGGGAGGCTTTCATAACCTTTGGAAACACTCGCCCTGTGCTGCCTGTGAAGACCTCTTGTTCCAAGTTCCGCGCAAAACCGATCACCTCTTTGGGACCGAACTCCGCCAGCATTGGGCGCAGGGGCTCTATGGCATCATAATTTTTTATGAAAACTGATATGTCTTCATATTTGGTCAGGTTCAGGCCTGATTTCCCCGCCATCAGAAACTTGCGGGCTGGAGAGGGCATCGCATCTGCAATGGCAACCTTCAAACCCGCAAAGGCGGCATGCTCGGCAGCCATCATACCTGCGGGGCCAGCCCCTACGACCAAAACGTCATAGGAAAGCTTAAGTTTTTTTATTTCTTGGGATTTTTCCAATTTATTTGTTGCCGATTCAAGGTGAGTAATTTCAATTATCTCTAACTTTGTCTAATCCGCACACTGCAGCTTTCTTGACGCCGTTTGAAGTGCTCCTACTTTTTAGGACAGGTTTTTTGCGGCTTGGCTAAGATGCATCTGGTTTCTGTTCATGCCACTTTTTGTGTTTTACTTTGGTAGAAGTATGCCGCGCCTGGCGTGCGTTTGTCGAGGGCTGTGTGAGGCCGCTCGCTGTTGTAGAACCAGATCCAGTCATCGATGATCCGCTTGGCTTTGAAACCGTCATTGATTTCGTGCAAATAGACTGCCTCCTGGACCTGTCACGGTTTGATTCCGCTCCTTTGATAGCATTTACTGCAACAAAGGAGACTGACTATGGGACTGAAACGAACAGACGAATTTAGGCAAGATGCGGTGCGCATCGCGCTGACAAGTGGGCTTACACGCAAGCAAGTGGCTGATGATCTTGGTGTCGGCATGTCGACGCTGAACAAGTGGATCACGGCACACCGAGACACGGATGTGGTGTCGAGAGATGATTTGGGACTGGCTCATGAGAATAACCGGCTTCGGCGTGAGAACCGTATCCTCAAGGAGGAAAGGGAAATCCTAAAAAAGGCCACGGTGTTCTTCGCGAGCCAAAAGCCGTGAGGTTTAGGTTCATCGAAGAACACCAATCTGCATTTTCCATTGGACGGATGTGCCATGTCATGAATGTCAGCGCGCGCGGCTTACGGGCGTTCCGTAACCGCCCAGCCAGTCGCAGACAACGGTCTGATATGGTCACGTTGGCCCACATCAAAGAACAATTCCGTCTCAGCCTTTGCAGCTATGGCAGGCCGCGTATGACTGAGGAATTGAAAGAGATCGGCCTGGATATTGGTCATCGTCGTGTGGGCCGATTGATGCGCCAGAACGGCATATCAGTCATCAGAACACGCAAGCACAAGGTGACGACAGACAGCAATCACAAGTTCAACATTGCTCCGAACCTACTGGATCGTAACTTCACTGCAAACGAACCAAACCAGAAGTGGGCAGCTGACATCAGCTATATCTGGACGCGTGAAGGTTGGCTGTATCTTGCTGTGATATTAGACCTTCATTCCCGGCGTGTCATCGGATGGGCCGTCAGCAATCGGATGAAACGCGACCTTGCGATCCGTGCATTGAAGATGGCCATAGCCTTCCGAGCACCACCCAAAGGCTGCATCCATCACACCGATCGTGGCAGCCAATACTGCTCTAACGATTACCAGAAAATCCTGCGCCAACATGACTTCAAAGCGTCGATGAGTGGTAAAGGAAATTGCTATGATAACGCCGCCGTCGAGACGTTCTTCAAAACCATCAAGGCCGAGCTGATCTGGCGGCATTCATGGGAAACGCGGCGACAGGCTGAGATGGCAATCTTTGAATACATCAATGGGTTCTACAATCCGCGAAGGCGGCACTCAACATTGGGCTGGAAAAGCCCTGTCGCTTTCGAACGAAAGGTGGCTTAAACGAGCACGTGGGGCGGCACTAAAGCGCGACAGGTCCAGGAAGAGAGGCTGTGTGTAAAAGCACAGCACCCTGTATGTGTGCTGCAAGCAGCGACTTGTTTGTAGTGCATTGCGTTGGGAACAACTCTGCGCACGTAAAGGTAACAGCCTAACCCTATCTCCCAGCTCAGCTGGTTGTGCGAAGTCGCTGACAGAGAAACTCACAGAAAGTGTGTGTGTTATAGAGAGGCGTGCAGCCTCTCTATGACTTCAAAATCTACAGAAAGCACCCATAATACTATTCATAAAAAATGCACTCAAGCTGTTGAAGAGCTGTAGCGAAGCGCAAGCGATACAACAGTACAGTGCTTGGCTAACAGCGTAGCTGTTGGACAACTTAATACTTCATACAACTGTAATGCCAAACTCTCATAAAATACATATTTGCTGGGACTATGAGCTAAGTCATTGAGAGATTTAGTCTCATACAAACAACATCTTCGGTCGACCAAACAGTCTCTCAGACCATACATTAGCTGTATAGTAAAATATGAGAGAAGCA
>Ga0209192_10003432_pt1 | contig 10664 bp, 7 predicted proteins | sample ArcticOcean_MG_C_11_FD_187433 | JGI IMG/M metagenome (GOLD analysis project Ga0209192, IMG submission 187433) | Marine microbial communities from western Arctic Ocean - ArcticOcean_MG_CB2_154 (SPAdes) (version 2) | ecosystem: Environmental > Aquatic > Marine > Oceanic | place: Arctic Ocean... | reverse complement strand
AAATAGCATACGATAGCCCAGAAGCCTTTAAAACAATCGTACAAAAAGCTCAATCAGCACTAAATTAATCTTCACTATTGTTTTTCTTCGGTGAAGAAATAATCTCTCAATATGTCTGATATTAAAAAAATAAAAGATGAATTTCTTTTAAAGTTAAAAGAAGATTTAGATTTAAATCAAGTTAATCAAATCAAAACAGATCTATTTGGAAAAAATGGATTAATTAGCTCTCAATTTAAACAACTTGGAAAAGTAGCAGAACAAGAGAGAAAGAAATTTGCATCAGATTTAAATTTAGTAAAAGATGAGCTTCAAAATTTAATTGTTATAAAAATTAATAATATTGAAACAAAAGAGATTAATCAAAAATTAGAAAAAGAAAAAATAGATATAACTTTACCTGAGAGACCTTTTGTTCAAGGAAAAATTCATCCAGTGTCCCAAGTCATAGATGAAATCTCATCAATTTTTTCAGAAATTGGATTTAGCGTAGAGGAAGGTCCTGATATTGAAAGTGAATATAATAATTTTACAGCATTAAATACACCTGACAACCACCCAGCAAGAGATATGCATGACACATTTTATCTTGATGAAAAAAAAGAATTATTATTAAGAACACATACTTCTCCAGTTCAAATAAGAACTATGCTTAATAGTAAACCACCATTTAAAATCATTGCACCAGGCAGAACTTATCGATCAGATAGTGATCAAACTCATACTCCTATGTTCCACCAAGTTGAAGGACTACACATTGACAAAAATATTAATATGGGTCACCTAAAAGGCTGTTTGAATTATTTTATTAAAGAGTTTTTTGAGGTTGATAAAATTAAAATGAGATTTAGACCAAGTCACTTTCCTTTCACTGAACCATCAGCTGAAGTAGATATTGGATATGAAATTAAAGACGGAAAAATAGTAATTGGTGAAGGAGATAAATGGCTTGAAATTTTAGGTTGTGGAATGGTTCATCCAAACGTTTTAAAAAATGTAAAAGTAAATCCTGATGAATTCCAAGGCTATGCATTTGGGATAGGTATAGATAGATTAGCAATGCTCAAGTATGGTATAAATGATTTAAGAGCATTTTTTGATTGTGATTATAGATGGTTAAACCACTTTGGCTTTGACCCCATAGACGTACCTACAAATTACAGGGGCTTAAGTAGATGAAGATTACAACAAATTGGTTAAAAGAACATCTAGACACCAAGCTTAATGAAAATGAAATTATTGATAAACTTACAGATGTTGGTTTAGAAGTAGAGGGTGTTGACAGTCAATCAGGAGAGCTTGATGAATTTGTAATTGCTAAAATTTTAAAGGCTGAAAAGCATCCTGATGCAGATAGACTTAGAGTTTGTGATGTAGACATTGGATCTGACAATCCTGTAAAAGTTGTTTGTGGTGCACCTAATGCAAAAGAAGGATTACTGACAATTTATGCACCACCAGGTGCTGTTGTACCAAAGAATCAAATGAAGTTAGTAGTAAGCAAAATAAGAGGTATCATTTCATATGGAATGCTTTGCTCAGAGTCTGAACTTAATCTATCAAATGAAAGTGATGGGATTATAGAACTTTCTTTAAAAAAATATGAAAAGAAAATAGGTGAAAATTATTTTCCTAAAAGCAGCGTAAACGTAATTGATATATCTATCACACCAAATAGAGCGGATTGTTTGGGGGTGAGAGGAATAGCTAGAGATTTAGCAACAGCAGGTTCTGGTACATTAAAAAAACTTAAAACAGAGAAATTAGTTCAAAAAAATAAACAAAATGTCAGTATAAAAATAATTAAAGAAAAAAACCAAGGATGTACTTCTTTTGGAAGTTGTTTAATTACTGATGTAAAAAATACTGAAAGTCCAGAATGGCTAAAGAAAAAAATAATATCCTTAGGTCAAAAACCTATCTCTGCAATAGTTGATATTACAAATTATGTAATGATTGATTTAAATAGACCGTTGCACGCCTATGATGCTGATAAAATAGATAAAGGAATAATTGTAAGGAATTCTAAAAAGGGCGAAAAATTTATAGCTTTAGATGAGAAAGATTATAATCTTGAAGATGGCATGTGTGTTATTACAGATGCTTCAGGGGTATTAGGTTTGGGAGGAATAATCGGAGGAACAAGATCTGGAACTGAACTAGATACAAAAAATGTATTAATTGAGTCAGCATATTTTAATCCAAGATCAATTAGAAAAACGTCTAAAATTTTAAATATAGACACAGATGCAAAGTTTAGATTTGAAAGAGGAATTGATCCACTATCAATAGAACAAGGACTCCAGCGAGCTGCTGAATTGATTAAAAAAATCTGTGGAGGGGAAATTAGCAAATTTGATATTCAAAAAATAGAAAATGTAAAAAATAGTTTTGTAAAATTTGACATTCAGTTATTTGAAAAAATAACAGGTTTTAAAATTGATCAAAAAGAAATAATCAAAATACTAACTAATTTAGGTTTTGAAATAAAAAAACAAAAAAAACTATTACTATTAACAGTTCCGACGTGGCGACCTGACATTTTACAAGAGGTAGATATAGTCGAAGAACTAGTGAGAATTAAAGGTTATGACCAAATTAAGATAATCGAACCAGAGAAAGTTAGAAACAAAGATACTTTAAACAAAACACAAAAATTATTTCATTTTTTGCAGAGAGCTATTGCATCAAAAGGATACTTGGAAGCTATTACATGGTCTTTTACCGATAGTAAGATTAATCAATTATTTATTGAAAGTAATAAAGAAATAAAGATAGTTAATCCTATAAGTGCAGATTTAAATGTATTGAGAAGTTCTATTTTTTCAAATTTAATTATCAATATAAATAAGAATTTAGGTAGAGGGTTCAAAGATTTATCAATATTTGAAATAGGCCCAACTTTTTCAGGATCTAAACCAGGTGAGCAACAAACAGTAGTAAGTGGATTAAGAACTGGAAAGCTGTCAAGACAGAGTTGGGTGGAGCAGGGAAGGTTAGTTGATGTTTTTGATGTAAAAAGAGATGTTATTCAAAGCTTAGTTGAGGCTGGTTACAACAAGGACAAATTCTATATTGACGATGAAACACCAAGCTATTATCACCCTGGTAAATCTGGAAGAATATTTCTAAATAAGGGTAAAGAAAAAGTAGTGGCTTTTTTTGGTGATATCCATCCAAATATATTAAAAAAATTAGATATTAAAGTTGAAGCATTAGTAGGGTTTGAAATATTTTTAGATAATATAAAACAGCCAAAAAAATCATTAAAAAACCAAAAAACTCAATATAAATATTCTGACTTTCAAAAATCAGAGAGAGATTTTGCTTTTATTTTAGATAAAAATTTTAAAGTTCAAGAATTGATAGAGATAATTAGCAATGTAGATAAAGAATTAATAAAATCTGTTAAAGTTTTTGATGTTTATGAAGGAGAAAATATTGATGAAGAAAAAAAATCGATTGCATTAAATGTTACAATTCAGTCTTTGGAAAAAACATTAAATGAAGAGGATTTAAATAAAATAAACCAGCTTATTATTTCAACTGTAGAATCAAAAACAGACGCAAAGATTAGATCATAGTTATGACAAAAATTGATCATATCAGAAACTTTGCAATTATTGCGCACATCGATCATGGTAAGTCAACTATTGCTGATAGAATAATTCATAGTTGTGGAGGGCTTACAGAAAGAGAAATGAAAGAGCAGGTTTTAGATTCTATGGACATTGAGCGAGAAAGAGGAATAACAATTAAAGCTCAAACAGTTAAACTTAATTATAAAGCAAAAGATGGCAAAGAGTACATTCTAAATATTATTGACACTCCAGGACATGTAGATTTTAGTTATGAGGTTAGTAGATCTCTGTATGCATGTGAGGGATCTATTTTAATTGTTGATAGCACTCAAGGAGTTGAGGCTCAAACATTGGCTAATGTTTATCAAGCTTTAGACACCAAGCATGAGATAGTACCCGTACTAAATAAAGTTGATTTACCAGCATCAGACTTAGAAAAAACAAAGACACAAATAGAGGAGGTCATTGGTATTGATACTGAAAATGCCATACCTTGCTCTGGAAAAACAGGTGAGGGAATAGAAGATATTCTAGAACAAATTATTGTGTCACTACCAGCTCCAGAAGGAGAAAAAGATGCCGATTTAAAATGCTTATTAGTTGATAGTTGGTATGACACTTATTTAGGAGTAGTTATTTTAGTTAGAGTTATTAATGGAAAAATTTCTAAAAATATGAAGATCAAAATGATGTCTACTAACCAAGAATATATAATCGAAAAAGTAGGTGTATTTACTCCAAAAGCAACTGATGTTAATGAATTAAATGCAGGAGAAATTGGCTTTATAACAACAGGAATAAAAATTTTATCAGAAACAAAAGTTGGAGATACTATTTGTGATGCAACTAAACCACTTCAAGAGGCGCTTCCAGGATTTAAACCAAGCAAGCCTGTTGTATTTTGTGGATTGTTTCCTGTAGATAGCTCTGAATATCAAAAATTAAAAGATGGTTTAGGCAAACTTCAATTAAATGATGCTAGCTTTTCATATGAGGCAGAATCTTCATCTGCGTTAGGCCTTGGCTTTAGATGTGGTTTTTTAGGTCTCTTGCATTTAGAAATTATAACCGAAAGATTAGAAAGAGAATTTGATATAAATTTATTAACTACAACACCTGGCGTAGTTTATAAAGTACATATGAACAAAGGAGAAATAATAGAGTTACAAAATCCTTCAAGTTTACCAGAGCCTACGCTGATTAAATTTATTGAAGAGCCTTGGATTAAAGCAACAATTATAACACCAGATCAATATCTAGGAGCAATCATAAAGGTTTGTCAGGATAAAAGAGGAGTACAAACAAACTTAAGTTATTCAGGGAATAGAGCGGTTTTAAACTATGAAATTCCTCTAAATGAAGTTGTTTTTGATTTTAATGATAGACTTAAATCAATGACTAGCGGCTATGCAAGTTTTGATTATGAAATTATAGGTCATAGAGAAGGCGATTTAGTAAAATTAGGAATACTTGTTAATGCCGAACCAGTTGACGCATTATCAATGATGGTTCATAAAGATTTTGCTCAAATAGTTGGAAGAGAAGTTTGTGAAAAATTAAGAGATCTAATTCCAAGACATAATTTTATGATTCCAGTTCAGGCAGCAATTGGAGGAAAGATCATAGCGAGGGAAACAATTAAGGGTTTTAAAAAAGATGTTTTAACAAAAATTCATGGTGGTGGTGCTAGAGACAGAAAAAGAAAATTGTTAGATAAACAAAAAAAGGGGAAAGCTAGAGGTAAGCAGTTTGGAAAAGTTGAAATACCTCAAGAAGCTTTTATTGGAGTTCTTAAAATCAATAAAGATCAGTAATATCTGAAATTTCTTTTAAGTTTTTTTTTGTTAAAAAAATAGTATCAGGAAAACTTTTATTTAAATTATTATCTATAGTTTTAATTCTAAAATAATTTAGTTTAAGGATTGTGCTTATTCTTTCGCACTTTTTGCTTGGATGACTTTCTGGAATAATTTCTATAATTTTAGTTTTTGGTTTACAAAATATTATATTCGTAAAAGCTGCTCCATGAGCACCGGCCACTATGGAAGCTTGATTAAATAAATATATTTGTTCCTGAATACTTAGCTTTTCGGAATTGTATATTGTAAATCCTCTTTTTTTAAAAAATTCTGTAACTTCATTGTTATTTTTAATCTGACAGTGGTTAAAGTTAGAACTTGATCTATCTAAAAATACTTTTGTATTATTATTAAATTTTTTTATTAAGGGTAAAAATTTATTTCTATTGTGTCGAATAATCCATTCAGGAATATTTTTTGTTTCGTTTTGAAAGTCTTCCTTAAAATACCAAGGGTGACTTACAGCAATAATTAAATCTCCTTCTATATGACGGTATTTTTTACTATCGATGAGTTTTTTTTCATTAATATCAAATAATAAATATATTTTTTTTTGCCATGATTTTATCTCAGGAACATAAAAATAATCAATAATTTCAATAGGTAGATTTTTTTTTAAAAGATAAATTTTAGGAATTATATCAAAAATAAAATGAAAATAGTTATTTCCACTTCCACCTTGAGTTAAATTAAAGACTGTCCCATTAAATTTTTTTTTAAATTTTGGAGTACCTTTAGTCAAAGCACTATTAAAATTAGTATTTTTTAATTTATTATCAACGTGCTGGAAGGAGGCTTCAGATATTATGTTGTCTTTATTAATAATAGATACAGTTTGATTGGTATCTGTGTAAATTCTACCATTTTTAATTTTGTATAAAAAATATTGTCTGTTAGGGAAGGTGTCAGATTTAATGTCTTTAATATAAGCAAATTCATCATTATTTCTATAATTGGAATGGGGAGTCTTAATTTTACCATATATTAGTATAAAAATTCTTTGTATAAAAAACTTAACGTATGATTGAATTTTTTTTCTAAACATTTAATTAATAAAGATTTTATATAAATGACACAAATAATCAATTGGGGAATAATTGGATTAGGAAATGTAGCATTGGAATTTGCAAAAGCTTTTAAAGATTCTAATAATAGTAAGCTAATAGGAATATCAAGCAAAAACCAAGATAAGATCCAAATATTTAAGGAAAAATTTAATATTAATAAAGACTATTGTTTTAACAAATATGAAGATTTGTTAAACTGTGAAGATATTGATATTATTTATATTGCCCTACCAAACTCTATGCACAAAGAATGGATTAAAAAAAGTATCGAAAGAAAGAAAAATGTTTTAATAGAAAAACCAGCATTTATGAGTCTAGCAGAAACAGAAAGTATAAAAAAAAAAGTACTAAATGGTAATTTTTTTTTTTCAGAAAGTTTTATTTATAGATACACCCCACAAATTTTTCAGGTTTTAGAGTTGTTGAAAAATAATATAATAGGAGAGCCAATATCAATGCTTTCTAACTATGGCACAAATCTTTTAACAAAAAAAAATATATTTGGATTTAGTAAAAAAAAAAAAATAAATATAAATAATAGACTTCACAGTAAAAAGCTTGGTGGAGGAGCGATATTAGATTTGGGATGTTACCCAGTTTCATTAAGTATATTGATTGCGTCAACGATATCAAAAATCGATTATGATAAAATTAAAGTTTTAGATAAAATAAAAGAATTAGGCTCTACAGAAGTTGATATCAATTCTCATGCAAAATTAGAGTTTGAAAATGGTTTTACGTCAGAAGTAAATGCATCTTTTTCTAAAGAGATAGGCAAAGAAACAGTGATAAGAGGCACTGATGGCATAATGAGAATTATGAATCCATGGCAGGTTGAACCATCTACTATAATTTTAGAAGGTAAAATTAATAAAAAAATAGAAGTTGAATGTGTTAATAATATTTTTTTATATGAAATTAACACTATTAGTAAAAATATTTTAGAGGGAAAGACTAAACCTGATTTTCCAGGTCCATCAATTGAAGAAACAATTGGTGGAACCAAAGTTTTAGAAAAATGGTTAAATTAAATGACAAATAAAATTTATGATTGTGTAACCTTTTATAATGAAAATCTTCAATTTGATTTAAGATTTAACATTTTAGAAAAATATGTGGATAAATTTGTAATTTGTGAGTCAAGATTTGACCACAAGGGACACCCAAAAAAATTAAACTTTAAAATTGAAAGATTTAATAATTTTAAAAATAAAATTATTTATCTTATTTTAGAAAATAAATGCTCTGATGTCTCTGATCCTTGGAAAGCACAAGCTTACCAACGAGATTTCATGTTAGAAAATTTGCATGAAGCTAAACCGAATGATTATATCTTTTTTTCTGATCCAGATGAAATACCAAAACCAGAAATTTTGGTTAATTTTGAATTAAAAAAAAAATATGGAATTTTTTTACAAGATTGTTTTAATTATAAATTTAATTTATTTAATCCTTTTGAGTCACCATGGGAAGGGACTAGAGTTGCAAAAAAAAAAGATTTAGAATCAATAGATTTTATGCGACAAAAAGTAAAAATAAAAAATTTAAAATATAGTTTTTTTAGATTTGATAAGGAAAAAAGTATTGAGATTTTTAATAAAGCAGGGTGGCATTTTAATAACGTTATGACCCCTGAAGATATATCTAAGAAATTAAAAACATTTGCACATACGGAATTTAGTGAAGAACAGTTCTCTTCTCCCCAAATAATTAAATCTAAAATTTTAAAAAGGATTGACTTATTTGATAGAGGTCATCAGTATAAGGTTGTTGATATAGATAGCTCATTCCCTGATTTTTTGATAAAAAATTATAATACATACAAAGATTTTATTTTATAGGAAGCTATTATTTAAAATTTAATGATACTGGAGAGATGGCTGAGCGGTTTAAAGCGCACGCTTGGAAAGTGTGTGTACTGTTAAAGGTACCCAGGGTTCGAATCCCTGTCTCTCCGCCAAATTTAAAAAAACTATTTAAAAATGAGACTTATTCGCTATTATTTATGAAATAATCTAATTAATTTCGCTCTTTTTTTTATAAAAATGTTATAAATAACTAATTTTCCATTACAAAAATATGAAAAACAATTCAACATATCAAGCTGACTCTATCAAAGTTTTAAAAGGCCTTGAAGCTGTTAGAAAAAGACCAGGAATGTACATTGGTGATACTGACGATGGAACAGGTTTGCATCATATGGTCTATGAAGTTGTTGATAATTCAATAGATGAAGCTTTAGCAGGACACTGTAAAAATATAGATGTCAAAATAAATTCTGATGGAACTATTACAGTTAGAGATGATGGAAGAGGAATACCCGTTGATATGCATAAGGGTGAAAAAATGTCTGCTGCAGAAGTTATTATGACTCAGCTTCATGCTGGAGGAAAATTTGATCACGACTCGTACAAAGTATCAGGTGGTTTACATGGTGTAGGAGTTTCAGTTGTAAATGCATTGTCAGAAAAATTAAAATTAGAAATAGATAGAGATGGAAATAGATATTTTATAGAATTTAAAGATGGGGCCTCAAAAGCACCGCTTAAAGCCATAGGAAAATCAAAAGAAACAGGAACACAAATAACATTTTTACCGTCAAAAGAAATATTCTCTTCAATAAAATTTACTCCAAATATAATTATTAAAAGAATGCGTGAACTAGCATTCTTGAATAAGGGAATAAAGATAACAGTTAATGACTTAAATCAAAAAAAAGAAAAAATAATAATATTTAAATTTGATGGAGGAGTTTTAGAATTTGTTGATTTTTTAGATGAAAAAAGAGAGAAACTTGTAAATAAAACAGGAAATAATTTATTTAAGAAGCCTATTTATATTGAGGGAAAAAAAGACAATATTGAAATTGAATGTTCTTTAAAGTGGAATGCAAGTTATGGGGAGGATATCTACCCATATACAAATAATATTTATCAAAAAGATGGTGGTACTCACTTATTAGGGTTTAGGAGTGCGCTTACTAGAGTAATTAACAAATATGCTACAGAACATAATTTATTAAAAAAGAATAAATTAACCATTTCAGGAGATGATATTAAAGAAGGTCTTACGTGTGTAATTTCTGCAAAAATACCTGATCCTAAATTTTCCTCTCAAACAAAAGATAAACTTGTTTCATCAGAAGTTAGAATGATTGTAGAAAGCATTGTTAGTGAAAAACTTTCAATATGGTTTGATCAAAACCCAACTCTATCAAAGATTATTTTAGCTAAAGTAATGCAGGCAGCTCTTGCAAGAGATGTCGCTAGAAAAGCCAGAGAGAATGTTAGACGTAAGGGTGCTTTAGAATTAAGTGGTTTACCTGGAAAATTAGCAGACTGTCAAATAGGTAAACAAGAAGGTACAGAATTATTTATCGTTGAGGGAGATTCTGCTGGTGGTTCCGCTAAACAAGGGAGAAATAGGTCAAATCAAGCCGTTTTACCACTTAGAGGTAAAATTCTTAATACTTATGTGGAAGAGATTGTTTTTAAAAAGAATAGCAATAGAGATGGTAGCGAACATAGAACAAAATCTTTAGCAAAAATGATGTCGTCTAATGAGGTTGTGACCTTAATTAATGCACTTGGACTTGATCCAAAGGTTGAAGATATTGATTTGAAAGATTTAAGATATGGGAAAATTATTATCATGACCGATGCCGATGTTGATGGTTCTCATATACGAGCATTGTTGTTAACATTCTTTAACAACAAACCATTTAATAAACTAATTGAAAATGGACATGTTTATCTTGCACAGCCACCTTTATTCAAGATCAATAAGGGAACAAAAGGCATTTATATAAAAGATGAAAAGGAGTTGGAAGATTATATTTTAAAGAATAACAAAGAATTGCAAAAAATTAAAAAAGGGACAAAGGAATTTACTAGAGCTTATGAAGATGAAAAATCTAGAATGAGTATTCAAAGATTTAAAGGATTAGGAGAGATGAACCCAGAAGAGTTATGGAATACCACGTTAGATCCTGAAACAAGGAATTTATTACAAGTGCAGTACTCAAAAGATATAAAAAAAGATCAAGATTTAATACATACATTAATGGGTAATGATGTTGCATTAAGAAAAGATTTTATTGTTTCAAATGCAATTAATGTTCAAAATCTAGATATTTAATAATGAAGTTTTTCGAAACT